>Ga0315314_1000303_pt1 | contig 61422 bp, 53 predicted proteins | sample TDP9_MG_FD_203631 | JGI IMG/M metagenome (GOLD analysis project Ga0315314, IMG submission 203631) | Freshwater sediment microbial communities from Lake Towuti, South Sulawesi, Indonesia - TDP9 | ecosystem: Environmental > Aquatic > Freshwater > Lake > Sediment | place: Indonesia: South Sulawesi...
ATCGCCGCCATGAAGGGATATGTACCGGGGTTCCAGCCAGACCCGCGGCAAAAATACATTAAATTAAACAGCAACGAGAATCCTTACCCTCCCTCCCCGAAGGTAAAAAAGATCCTTGACCAGCTAACCTATGAAGACTTGCGCCTCTATCCCGATCCTATGAGTCTGGAGTTGCGCGAAAAATTGGGAGCCCTTTATGGCTTCTCGGCGGGTCAGATCATGTGCGGAAATGGTTCCGATGATATATTGAATATCATCATCCGTACCTTTGCTCAGCCAGGGGAAGCCGTAGGATTTTTCGAGCCCAGTTTTCCTCTCTATCGGGTTTTAGGGGTCATACACGGAGTAAGAATTATCTCCTTGCCAGTGAATGAGCCATACGACCGGCCACCTCTGCCGCCCGAGGACGTGAAGGTCTTTTTCCTGGCTAATCCCAATTCTCCGGTCGGTTTTGCCTATTCCACTTCCCGCATAGCGGAGATGGCCCGAGAAATAAAGGGAGTTTTCGTTGTCGATGAAGCCTACGCCGAATTTGCCAGAGAAAATGCCCTGGCTCTCGTCCGCCAGTTGCCCAATGTGATCATCGTACGTACGGTATCCAAGTCCTATTCGTTGGCTGGCCTGCGGTTAGGATATGCTATCGGGAATGAAGAATTAATCGCCGAGATGCTCAAGGTGAAAGACCCGTTCAACGTAACTCTTTTAACCCAGGCCCTCGTGGCCGCTGCGCTGGAAGATCAGGAATATTTCCGCAAAAATATTTATGAGATCATTGAGACAAGAGATTGGTTTTCCAAAGAAGCGACCGCCCTTGGATATCGAATCATTCCTTCTCAGGCGAATTTTGTTTTTCCTCAACCGCCGCAGAAGGGGAGGGGAATTAGATTTTATGAGGCCCTTTTCAAATGTAAGATATTAACCCGGCACTACGATGAGGAAGGCTTGCGGGATGGAGTGCGTATGACCATTGGAACGAGAGAGGAAATGGCTACGGTTTTAAAGGTAATGAAAGAGATTCTGCCTTTTTGAAACGAAACAAAATATTCCACCATTCCATCATTCCACTATTCCGTTATAAGGAGAGATTATGTCGGTCTCGGTGAAAATCAAAGACTATATGGAACAGTCATCCTGGATTCGTAAGATGTTTGAACAGGGTTTGGAGCTTAAGGCTAAACTCGGCCCGGAAAACGTCTTTGATTTCAGCCTGGGAAACCCCAATTTGGAGCCCCCAGAGAAAGTCAAGGAAGCTATTATGAAAGTGCTCGCCGACCGCCGCCTGGGGAAACATGCCTACATGCCAAATGCTGGCCTGAAAGAAACCAGGGAAGCTGTGGCGAATTTTTTATCCAGAGAACATGGAATAAAAATATCCTGGGAACAAATCATCATGACCTGCGGAGCTGGCGGAGGCCTCAACGTAACCCTGAAGACCTTACTGGATGAAAAAGATGAAGTTATTGTCCTTGCACCTTACTTTGTGGAATATTTTTTTTATATAAATAATCATAATGGTTTCGGTCAGTTAATTCATACAAATGAGGATTTTACTCTAAACTTAGGGGCCATCGAGGGAGCAGTCAACGAGAAGACAAAAGCCATAATAATCAACTCCCCAAACAATCCATCAGGGGTCGTCTATGATAAAAAGAGCATAGATTCTCTCGGGAAAATTCTATTGAAGGCCAAGGAAATATATAACCGACCGGTCTATTTGCTTTCAGATGAGCCTTACAGCAAACTGGTTTACGATGGGACAAAAGTACCAAGCGTTCTTGCGGCTTATCCCTACAGCTTGTTAATAACGTCATATTCCAAAGATCTATCATTGCCCGGCGAGCGCATCGGATACATTGCGGTCAATCCCGGGATGGAGAATTGGCAGGAGGTAGTGAACGGCTTGACCTTCTGCAACCGAATTTTGGGATTTGTGAATGCTCCGGCCCTTATGCAGCGAATCCTTCCTCATCTGCAAGGAGTCACTGTTGATTTTTCGCAGTACCAGAGAAAGAGGGATTTACTTTGCCAGGGCCTTTCTGAAGCGGGATATTCGTTCATCAAGCCAAAAGGAGCTTTTTATCTCTTTCCAAAATCTCCCATTCCTGATGACGTTTTATTTGTCCAGACTCTTCTTAAGGAAAATATCCTGGCCGTTCCTGGGATGGGGTTCGGATGGCCAGGACATTTTCGTCTGGCTTATTGTGTAGAGGATCGAGTCATCAAAAGCTCCATTGAAGGATTCAGAAGGGCAATTAAGAAATACTCTCCCTAATCCTCATCAGGGTTCCGATCAAATGTATAGTAATATATTGGCTTAAAGCATCGCTTTAGGCTTATAATCAAAGTCTGATAAGATATATTATGTAAACTTCAGCCAATCGGAATTCATTTCCATTCATTCCTCCCCTTTGCCTTGCTTCTTGACACCAACTAAAGTCTTTTGTTATTCTTTAAAAAATCTCTTTAACGCAGCATGGTGCAATGATCGATTTTCGCGGCGTCCACAAGTGGTTCGGATCTCTCCACGTATTGAACGACATTAACCTGAAAATAAGGCAGGGGGAAGTTGTTGTCGTGTGTGGCCCAAGTGGGTCCGGCAAAAGCACCCTTATTCGGTGCATCAACCGATTGGAGCCCATTCAGGATGGAGAAATCATCGTTGACGGAATGCCGCTTAAGGACCCGAGAACTGACATAACGAAATTGAGGGCAGAAGTTGGCATGGTTTTTCAACAATTCAACCTGTATCCGCACAAAACAGCTCTGCAAAATATCATGTTAGCACCGATGAAAGTTCGGAGACAATCCAAGGAAGAAGCAGAGAAGATTGCCCTGGACCTGATGAACAAGGTTGGCATCCCGGAAAAGATTCGCAGTTACCCAGCGCAACTCTCTGGTGGCCAGCAACAGAGGGTGGCCATCGCCAGAGCCTTAGCTATGCAGCCAAAGATCATGCTTTTCGATGAACCCACTTCCGCCTTGGACCCGGAGATGATCAATGAAGTCCTTGAGGTAATGGTGAACCTAGCCCGGGAAGGCATGACCATGATTGTAGTCACCCATGAGATGGGTTTCGCCAAAAAAGTCGCCCATCGGATTATTTTCATGGATGAGGGTCGAATAGTAGAAGAAGGAAGGCCGGAAACATTTTTTGCCCAACCCAAAAACGAAAGAACCCAACTATTCTTAAGCAAAATCCTGGTCCATTAGAGGACATAAAAAACAATGGCAAAGGAGGAAGAATGAATATGAAACGAACGGGAATATTTTTGTTTGTGGCCGCTTTACTCCTTAGTTTTGCGGGGATTTCGTCAGCCTCAGAACCAACTCTGGAAAAGATTAAACGTACGGGGGTTTTCACCATAGGAACGCGCACGGGCTCGCCTCCCTTTGCTTACATCAATAAGCAGAACGAGTGGGTAGGATTCTCGATCGACCTGGCCCGGCTGGTTCACAAAAACATTGAGAAAAAATTGGGGAAATCAATTAAATTCGAGATGAAAGAAAGTATCCCGGCAACTCGAATTCCCCTACTGAGCAGCGGGGCTGTAGACCTGCTTCCGGGAACCATGACCGATACCCGCCCCCGGAGAGAAAGCGTAGACTTCAGCTTGACTTTCTTCGCTACTGGCGCCCAATTTATGGTTAAGAAGGGAAGCCCGATCAAAGGAGTAAGAGACATTGCCGGAAAACGTATCGGCTCACAGCAAGGATCGACCAACGAAAGGGAATTAAGATCCAGATACCCCCAGGCAGTGCTGGTGGTTTTCCCAGATCAACCTGCTGCCTTTACAGCCCTTACTCAGGGGAAGTTGGATGCTTATACCAACGATGGCATCCAACTCTGGGGCCTGAAATACAAAGCCCCCAACCCGGATGAGTGGGAAATTGTTGGCGAATTCTACACCTATGAGCCCTACGGCATGGCCATGCGGAAGAATGATTCAGACTTTCGCCAGGTGGTCAACGTGGCCCTGATGGAAGCCTTGGAAGGAGGGGAGTATTTTAATCTCTACGACAAATGGTTTGGCCCCAAAAGCGAAGTCCCCTACCCTCTCAGCCCTGAGGTAAAAGCCTTTTTAATGATGCAGGTGGTTCCTAAATAGCTGATCATTGCGGGCTCGCCACCCACGCACGATCAAAATCCCCCCTTCGCCCCCCTTTTTTAAAGGGGGGATTGGGGGGATTTAAGGATTTTGTCCGTCCCGGGATTTGCGGAACAATGATGATTTTTGGTTTCCTGGGCATTCCTTATGATTTCCGTTGGGGCGTTCTTTGGGAGCCTCCCCACGCTACGTGGATCCTTGATGGCCTGCTGACCACCCTGCGAGTTTCTGCTTTTAGCTGGATTTTCGCCATCCTTCTGGGCATCCTCTTCGGGGCCCTGCGGACTGTTCCTTTCCGCCCATTGCGCGCACTCGCCACGGCCTATGTGGAATTTTTCCGGAATGTTCCCTTACTGGTATGGCTTTTTTTCTGGTACTTTGGTGCTCCCGAGGCTTTCCCCGAATCCATCCGCCAGTGGCTGATCCACCACGGCATGGAATTTTGGTCAGCCGTGGCCGGGATCAGCGTTTACCACGGCGCCAGAATGTCCGAGGTCATCCGGGCTGGAATTCAATCTATCCCTAAGACTCAGCTTGAGGCCGGGGTTTCTTCCGGACTCTCTGTTTCCCAAACCTATCGCCTGATCATCATTCCTATTGCTTTACGACTCATCGTTCCCCCAGCCACCAATGAATCGTTGAACCTTCTAAAGAACTCTTCCCTGGCCATGACCATCGGCGTAGCCGAGCTGACCTTTGCCACCCGGCAAGTCGAAACATACACGGCCAAAGCTTTTGAAGCGTTTTCTGCGGGAACCCTGATTTACCTGGGCCTTTGCTTGAGTATTGCTTCCATCATGAATCGGGTTGAAAGGAAATTCGCTATCCCAGGTCTTATCGCCAGAGCTGAGAGGGCTGAGCATTGAGCTTTGATTGGGCAGTTGTCATCTCCAATGCCAAATTCCTGCTGATCCAAGGTCTCGTGGGCATCGGCTATTTCGGCGGGGGTACGCTGCGTCTGGCAATCCCGGCCATTCTCTTAGGGTTTTGTGTAGGAGTTATTCTTGGCCTGGCCCGGTTGGCCCAGCGACCCTGGATTCACTATCCAGCAGCTATTTACATTGAGTTTATTCGCGGTGTTCCCCTCGTCATGGTTATATTCTGGTTCTGGTTTCTCGTCCCGATCTTTTTAGGCCGGCCCGTCCCAGAATACTGGATTGCCCTGACGGCCTTCGTGATCTTTGAGGGGGCTTATATTGGAGAAATTGTCCGGGCAGGCATCCAGTCCGTGTCCCGCGGGCAAATTGACGCTGCTACGGCCACAGGGTTGAACTACATCCAAACGATGGTAAATGTGGTCCTTCCGCAGGCCATCCGGAACATGATCCCTTCCCTGGTGACCCAGTTCATCGTCCTGTTCAAAGACACCTCCCTGGCATCGATCATCGGCATGATGGATTTAACCAAGGCCGCCCAGACCGTGAGCCAGCGTGAACTTCGGCCTTTTGAAATGTATATCTTTATCGCGGTGGTTTACTGGGTTTGTACCTATAGCATGTCCCGATTCTCTCGCTGGCTGGAAATCCGCATGTCCCCAGAGCGAGCATCTTCTCCTTAACCATTAAGTTAATGAAGATCGTTATTAAATTAAATCATCAGGCAAATTCTTCTCTTGATAAAATTCGCAAGAAATGGTAAGAGAATTGATCAATGGCCACGGGGTGATCAAGAAAATCCATTTAAGTCGCGCCATGCAAGGCGTCAAATCGAAAAAAGAGAGGAGGTAACATTATGAGCAAAAGGGTATTTCTCATCATGGGTATTATTGTTCTGATCTTGGTCCTTGCTTTGCCAGGACCGGCGATGGCCCAGAAGAAGCGCTTCTTTGGCATTGCCACAGGTGGTATTGGGGGAGTTTATTATCCCGTGGGAGGCGCCATCGCCACGGCACTGACCAATACCATTCCTGATATGGTGGCCACTGCCCATACAGGGAATGCCTCTGTGGCTAACGTCAACCTGATTTCCAGAGGAGAGGTTGAATCGGGACTCTCGCAAAACAACGTTGCCCTGGCGGCCTATACAGGAGATAAGGAGGCCTGGAAGACCCCTCAGGTGAAGAGCTTGCGGTGCATTGCTTCCCTTTTCCCGGAAACGGTCCACACCTGCATCCTCAACAAATCGGGGATTAAATCGGTCTATGACCTCAAAGGCAAACGGTTAATCGTAGGCGACAAGGGAAGCGGGACCGAATTTGACTCCCGTAAATTCCTCGAGGCCATTGGAATGTCCTACAAGGATCTGGAACCCATCTATGTATATTACGCTGCCGCCGTCCAGAGAATGCAGGACGAGCAGGCCGACGGCCTTTTCTGGACCTCAGGCGTTCCCAATGCCAACATGATCGAAATCTCCACCACCAAAGAAGTCACCTATCTTCCCTTTCCAGATGAGATCATCAAGAAGCTGCATGCCAAATATCCCTATTATACTCCAGTGACCATGCCCGCCAATTCTTACCCGAAGCAGAACTACCCGGTGAAGACCGTTGCCATCATGGCTATCTGGGTCACTCGGGCGGAGGTGGACGAGAAGGCGGTTTATGACGTTACCTCCCATATGTGGGAAAAGAAGCCTCAGCTTTATCGCGAAAAGAAAGAATTGGCCAGCGGTGCGGAAATGGCGGCAGCGGCGCACGAGCAGGGGAAAAACGTAAAACTGGAGAATGCCTTTCTAGGTGTGACGGTCCCCCTCCACAAGGGTGCGTACAAATACTACAAGGAGAAAGGAATCCCGATTCCATCCGCCCTCATCCCGCCAGAGGCCAAATAGGCTATTGGCAGAAAAAAATGCCTCCCCGGCAGGATGGGCGGAAGTCCTGAGGTGAGAAGCCCCGCATACGCCTTGTCTCCATGGCTGCTGCGGGGTTTCTTTTAGGCACTTAGCGCGCAACTAATACGAATCCCGCCCTTAGCGGGATTGGTTAGAATGAAATTTGTCATCGCCGGCGGGAAATCCCCCCAGCCCCCCTTTGAAAAAGGGGGGTTAGGGGGGATTTGGGCCAGTTTCGCTGCCCCACAGGGGCCGCATTTTCCGCGCAAAGTCGCGCAAAAAGCATAGAATCTATTATGCGAAAAACCTTTGGGTTTTTTTTGGTCCTTCTTGCCGGGGGAATCATTTTAGCTTTATACCCACTTTGGGTCTTGGTGCTCAGCGCCAAAGGAGAGATCTTCTTCCTCCGCGTTGTTAGGCCAGGCGACACCTTCCTTTTGGGTTATCTTCACTCCGTGAGCCAAAGTGATGTTTGGGATCGTTTTCAGATAGATTCCGATTATCAGATCGTTCTCACAGAAACGATGTATAAGGGACAGGGATATGGGCTCCCCAGTAGCTTAGCTGCAAATGAGCAGTTGATAAGGGAGGACGATTGGTTTAAGATCACCGGAATGAGAAGGGTTGTGCCTTCCCTTGCTTGGAGAGTGGAGTCACGGTGGCATAACAGGTTTCGTTTTAAAGATGAAAAAGAGCAAGATATGTCCTCAAGGCTGGGGGATGTTTTAGTTCACATCCAGGTGAGGAAACTGAGTGTGCTTTCCTGGTTGAGGCATTATCTGAAAGGCCGAATTCCTTAAACTATTTTCATCAAGAACAAAGAGAGGAACATGGCCCAAGAGCTTGTTTACCGGGTGGATGATGCCAAAGTACAAACCCTGGTGGAGTCCTTTGACCCGGAGATGCGTTTCCGGGCGCTGAAGGGAATGGCCGCCAAGGTCGCTCTGATTATGTGCATTATCCTGGCCCTCTTCCATATCTATACGGCGGGCTTTGGCGTTTTGCAGGAGTGGAAACACCGCTGCTTCCACTTTTCCTTCGTCCTCTCCTTGATCTTCTTGGTTTTCCCCACCCGCAAGGTAAAGATCAAGAACCTTACGAGTACCTGGGTTTATGAAATCCTCTTTTCCTTGATGTGTGGGACCATTCTCGCCCTGACCTTTCAGAGTATCTTTAAGTTGCAAACAGCGGTGGTCTTGGTCGTTTTTGCCATCGGGTTCTTTTTGGCTTTGGCCATGAAGACTCGCGACCTTTGGAGCCCGAAAGTGAGCTCCCGCCTGGATTTGGTCGCTTCCATGATCAGCCTAATGATATTCTTCTATGGTGTCTTCATCATCATTCGAAACTGGGCCACCTATGTGGGAGAATCCGGTACGGCTTTTGTCATTTGGACCTTCTGCGTTCTCGCAGCGATTGGAACCCCCCTGGCCTACATGTTCTATGATGCCCTCCGTATCATTTATGGCAAAAAGACTTTCGCTTACGACCCCCAGAAGATTCCCTATTTTGAGATGTCGCTGGTTGCCATCTCTTTCGCCCTTTCCAGCTACATCATATTGGACTTTGATCAGTTCGTCTTCCGGGCCGGTTATCCGAACGTACGGGATCTAGTCCTCGGAAGCTTCGCCCTTTTACTGGTGCTGGAGGGCGCCCGCCGCAGCATTGGCGTTCCTCTGGCCATTTTAGGGGTCCTCGTCCTGGCCGTATGCTATACGGGCCCCTACCTGGCAAACATCCCTGGACTCAGTTTTTTTGCTCACCGTGGCTATTCTCCCAGCCGGATCATCGACCAGATGTATTTGGGAACCGAGGGAATTTATGGCGTCCCCCTGGGAGTCGTGGCTACCTTCGTCTTCCACTTCGTCCTCTTCGGCATCTTCACCATGAAGACCGGGCTGGGAAAATTCTTTATTGATATAGCCATGTCCTTGGCTGGATGGACGGCCGGAGGCCCGGCGAAGGTTTCAGTGGTCTCTTCCGCCTTGCTGGGTACAATCTCTGGCTCCTCGGTGGCCAACACTGTGACCGACGGGGTATTTACCATTCCGATGATGAAACGGCTGGGGTATTCGAAAGAGTTCGCCGGGGCTGTAGAGGCTGCCACCTCCACCGGAGGCCAGATTATGCCCCCCATCATGGGCGCCGCGGCCTTCATCATGGCGGAATTTCTCGGCATCCCCTACATCACCATCGCCATTTGCGCCGTTACACCTGCTCTATTCTATTTCTTTTCTCTTTGGGCCCAGATTCACTTTGAAGCCCGCCGTCTGGGCATGAAGGGCATTCCTCGAGATCAATTACCCCGGATCAAAAAGCTCGTTCAGGAAAATGGGATTCTGGTCATTCCTCTAATCATCATTGTCTGGCTGCTGATGAGCGGTTTTACCCCATTCTTGGCGGCATTTTGGGGCATTATTAGCTCGGTAGCCTTCTCCCAGACCGGCCCACGGACCAAAAATTTCTTTGTGGCCGTGAGTTCTATTGCGCCGGTCATCCTCTTCCAATGGAAACCCTTCCAGGGCCATATGATCTGGACAATTTTATGGGGAGCTTATATCATGGGTGGCCTTTACTATACCTGGCGTGTCTCCGAATTCTTCTACTGGATCTGGGGCACAGTGGCCATTGCCCTTCTGATCTACCTGCTCCAGACTGGTGTTGAGCCCAAGCTGGCCGCATTTTGGCCCGCCATCTTTGTCATCGTAGTGGGATTGATCTTAAAACAGGGGCGTATGAGGATCAAAGACGTAATTGAATGCTTAGAATGGGGGACGAAAAACGCCTTGGCCATTGGTGCGGCCTGTGCGGCCGTCGGGTTCATCGTAGGGACCACCACCCTCACCGGCTTAGGACTCAAATTTGCTTCGGCCACCATTGATCTCAGCAGTATAAGCGCCACCCTCTTTGACAAATTGGATATTTTTGATTTATGGGGCCATAAAGATTTCACCCTGGTCTTCATGCTCCTCTACACGGCCCTGGCCAGTTTGGTTCTGGGAATGGGATTGCCTACGACCCCCAACTACATTGTCGTATCGATCATTGCCGCACCGGCTCTCCTTAAGTTCGGGATTGCTCCCCTGGTAAGCCATATGTTCGTTTTCTATTATGGGATCCTGGCCGACCTGACCCCGCCTGTGGCCGTCGCCGCCTATGCCGCGGCAGGCATCTCGCAGGGAGACCCATTCAAGACGGGGCTGCGGGCCTTCCTATTGGCCCTATCCTCATGCTATGTCCCCTTTGCGATCATATTCAATCCGGAGCTCGTACTGATGCCGTGGATGCTGTCCAAGACCCCCATGCCCTTCCCTTATCTTGATTATTTCCACGCTGCGATAACCACGGCTTTGGGCGTCATCGCTCTGGCGGCCATTATTGTGGGATATTTCGGTGACCATGCCACGGTTCCGGAGCGCCTATTGCTCCTGTTTGTTCTCTGGCTCCTGTGGCGCCATGACTTCCTTTCAACGGGGATTGGCGCAGCCCTCCTACTCGGAATTTATTTCCTGCAGCGCTATCGAAGGCATAAAAGGGAGACGAAGTATTCTGGAGAAGCTTTACCAGCAGTAGAATTCGACCCCAAGTCTTAAACCCCGTGCCTTTTTTCTCTCTTGGGGGTCCGGCGGATAGGCCTCAAGGCCTGGAAATTAGCCCTATTGATTTCTTCGAATGGGAGTAAAATCTTGATCAATAGGGATATATTCGGCTACGAAATTCTTGGCGTGATAGATGGTGATTAACTTCTCAAGTAGTAGAACGATGGCCAGCATTATGGCCGCGGGCAATGGTCCTCCTACTTCAAATCCATCCCCTAACCCAAAGAGAAGGGCGGTCAGTAGACCCGTCTCCGTGGCTGCATCCCCGATCCCCAGTACCGGATGGCGCGTATAAAAATATCCTCCACCAGGGAACAATAGAGATAGTTTTAACGCCTGCGCAGCATTCTTAAATTCCAACCGACAATCGGGGCAAGAAAATTCATCTTTTAGGAGTGGTGCTGTGCACCGGGGACACAAGTGATGCCTCTCCTTCCTTTCCGAAGGGATTCCACGGCTTACCAGCAAGGGCAATATGGTTTTGAGTTTCTTACGGTCCTTTGATTGGATGTAATAAAATTTTTCTTTTAGCCCGCTTCTGTACGTCAGGGCGAGAATTCGCGCCCCCAACCCACCAATTTTAAAATTTCCTATATCCCCATATCCGACCTGAGCCACTGAATTCTTATATGAAAAATTTATTTTTGTGGGGAAATGCAAGATTCTTTTATTGGTGAAGATGAGAACGCATCGTTTTATGTAGTAAAGGATCCATCCGGTAATGATTTGCTCAAACAGGGAGGCGGGAGAAGATGCTTTCACAACATACAAGATTTCTTCATCTGGTTCCAAAATCTGATTCAAAAAAGAGGCAAAATTCTTGAGGAGTTTTAGTTGAATCTTTTTGCTATATTCTTCATATTTATTTTTGTGGTTGGAAAAGCATACTGCCTGATTAATGGGCAAATCTAAAACTGCCGGCCGGATAAAGAAGTTCATTTTCCCTTCTCTCCTTTCCTCAATTGGAAACCCAAATTAAACTATTCTGTTTATCGCCCGATTTCGGAAAGAACTTTAATTGAGAATGGACGGAATCGAGGTTTTATTTAAGCCTGGGAATTGCTGGGAAATATCACTATTCTTCAGGGGCCTTTCGGGCCTCCCCTGCCCTACTCTTTCCATTGCTCTTAATCCTGATTAAAGTTCTTCCCCAAAATGCCGATACCAAAGGACAAAGGAAAAGCTCGAAAGACAGTTTTTACCATAACAATTAATCCGCCTTCTGAAGGCAAGAAAGGGGAGGAAGAAAATGAAGAAAATTCTTTTTCCAGTTATGTTCTTATTTGCTTTAGCGGTCCTAACCTCAGGTTGTGGAGATTTTTTTGCAAGGGTGAAAGGGGTGTTTAGTAGCCCGAAAACGACCGATAGCCCGGCGACCAAAGCGACTGATAGCCCACAAGTGACCAAGAAACCGGCGATTCATTTAGTTACTATAAGGGACTCCAATATCCGATCAGAGCCTAATATGGATTGTAAGATTCTTGCCATAGCAAAAAAGGGGCAAAGGCTCGAGAAGATAGGCGAATCTGGCAACTGGTTCAACATCAAATTGGCCTCAGGAGAGACCGGCTGGGTTTTCAAAGATTTAGTTAAAGAAGTTGAAAAAGAAAAGTGAAGGCCTGCCACCTGCTTTTCGCGTGAGTTATAAAGCTATTGCCCCCCTTTTCCGCACGGCTGACGGTCCCATGTGGACCCAGTCTTGAATGTCGCGGCATAGCCCAGCATTTACCTCAACCCATAAAATTATCAAGTTGTTTCGGAACCGACGTCCCATTTCCCCACTGACCAAGAATCATCATCCTTGGTCCCGAGCCCATCAAAGAGACTTTTAGTAGAGCAATAAGAGTTAGAGAGTAAAAACGAGAGGGAAATCCTATGACACCAGCCAGTTTTTTTCCTGGACCTCAATGTTTTAAGTTCATTTCTTAAGAACAACTCGATATCCCATGATATGCAAAACAAGAACAATAATAACGCCAACTAAGACCACTATAATCAGCGCCACACCGGTATCGCCGGCCACAGTAAGTTCATCAATTTTTAAAGCAATTTGATGAATCTGCTCGTCGCTGAGCTGGCTGAGTCGACTCTGAATTTCCTCTGGGCTAAACCCAAGCTGCCTGAGCCTCTCACGGAACATCTTCGACTCCAGAACCTTTTGGATCTTCTGGAGGTCAGAATATCTATCCATTGGAGAAAGAATGATCTCTTCTGATGGCGAAAAACCTGCATAAAGCCTTGGCGTAATTCCGATCAAGAACATTACCATGACCATATACCATGTAACCCATTTCTTCATCCTTTTCTTCATTTTGCCTCCCCCTTTCTTCCTAAATATTTTTAACCTCTCCTGTGCAGGAAGTCAAGTCTGCTCTTGGCTCTTGTTTAACTAACAAATGATCTTTTCAAGCTTCGCCCTCAGCTTACCGGCCTTGGCCACCTGCCCTTCTATTCTTCCGTATGAGTGAAGAACCAACCGAGAATTCTCGCTCTTATCCGTGAACCGAATATTTTTTCCATTGTGGCCAGCATAATTTATAATCACTTATACCACAATGGATACCCCACCACTACCGAGAAAGCTAGTCGTCACGCATGAAAAAACCTAAGAAATTCTTCCCGCAAATTGCGCGGAGAACACAGAGGGAATCTTAATTAATTTTTCTGGCCGTGTATCCCGAATGGCCCACGGTTAGAAAGAAGGAAATTCGTGATTTTCCGGCGCTTCAAGCTTTTTCAAATACCTCTTGACCAAAAATCTGATCCAGCTAAAATTACATTTACAGTTTCCACCCGGATCTTGTCAACTTAACAATTTAACCATTACCTTCTGGAGAGAATCATGAATGCAGGTTTCCAGAAAGTGCCCAACTGAAGGCTCCGGGGGATTCTTTTTTTCCTATGGAGCCTTGGGTATTTTTGCCTTTCCGAAGAGGTGCTGTAGAAGCCTGGAAGGAAGGTAGCGGAGTGGAACAGTAGGGTGAATGAATATAACCTGATTATTATCAGTGACCTTCACTTGAGCGAAGGAAGGAGCAGGGAGACCAAGCGTTATTCCCGGAATGAAGATTTCTTCTTTGATGAAAGTTTCTGCAGATTCTTGGAATATTTGGATGGGGAAAGTCTAAGATATCAGAAAAAATGGAGTCTGATAATTGCGGGGGACATGATAGATTTCCTTCAGGTCACCTCCCTCCCGGGGCCTGGAGAAGCTGATTTCGATATATCGGATAGAGAGAAGAAATTTGGACTCGGCACGGAGGCGCCGAAGACAGCATGGAAATTGAAAAGGATAATGGATGGTCACTGGAGATTTTTCCAGGGGTTGGCCAATTTTTTAAATAAGGGAAATAGAGTCATAATAATTCTTGGAAATCACGACCTAGAGTTTATTTATGAGTTGGTCCAAGAGACTTTCAAGAAAGAGCTTCCCAAATACTTAACAGACCTGCCAGAAGGCAAGAATCTTGGGGTAAACCTGCAATTCCTTCCTTGGTTTTATTACGAAGACAACCTCATCTTTGTGGAGCACGGGCATCAATATGATCCCCTGAACTCCTTTGACTTCTTTCTCTGTCCCTTCCGAATCTTTGATGGCCAGACAACGATAGACTTGCCTTCAGGTTCCTTTTTCGTCAGGTATTTTTTCAACAGAATAGAAAGGCTTGACCCATTTGCTGATAATATCAAGCCGATGACAAAGTACATCTGCTGGGCGCTCAGGCATCGACCTTTGGGCTTAATATTCAAGGGCGTCTTGTGGAATTTTATAAAACTTCTTTTTGAAGCCTTAAGAAAGAGGACACCTCTAAGCCAGCAAGAAAAAGAGGAGCCAGACCAAAAGCAGAACAATCTCCTAAAGCTTGAGGCTCAAAAATTTGGTTTATCAGAAGATAAGCTGCATTCCATAAGAAAGCTCTGGGTTCCCTCTTCCATATCTAACGATTCCTTTCTTAAGGTTATTTGGAGATTTTTATCATCTGAGAAATCAAGTCCCTATCTCTCCAAGGCAAGGGAAATCCAAGATATTCTTGGGGTCAAATTTATCATCTTCGGGCACACCCACGATCCCGATCTAAGAGGGCTTCCTAGTGATAAGGAGAGGACTGGAGAGTATATAAATTCCGGGACGTGGACTATAATATCTAGCGAGGAGGAGAGACTGCTAAGGGAAGAAAAAGAATTTGCGTATATAGAAGTATTGAAGGAACCAAAACAAAAAATAGAATTGCTCAAGTGGAAAGACGAATTAGGAAAAGGGGAAAGGTTGAATCTGTTTGAGGTTTGATATTCAAGTTGGTGACCGCTGATAGAAAACTCGTGGAAATTGTGGGGAAGACAGACTCCCTATGGGGGGGACGGCTTTGGCTGTGATTTCTCCAGCCGTTTCCTCTGTTTTTCCAGTGCTTTTTCTTTTCTCCGGTACTGACGGAAGGACTGAAGATGTTTCTTCATGTCAGCAATGGCCGATTCAATCTTAGTCCGGTCTACATGGATCGCCTTTCCCACTTCCTTTGAGGGGCGGGCTCCGTCCAGCTCAATGGTACAGTTCCACTCCAGGTTACCCAGATCTTTGCGTATATCCGCAAGGAAATTGACGACCGACTCCTCCTTGGCGAGCATACGATTAAAGCGGGTTTTTGCATAACGGCGCTGGAGCAGATTGACAAGAAAGGAGATGAGGAAAAACAGGATGGCGACCAGAAGGCCGAATGTTTTTGGCTCCATCCCGAGGTCCAGGGAGGGGATAGAGATCTGTAATCTCGACATTAAGTCTGAGAAATTCATAAAAATTGAAACCATGGGTTTATTGAAAAGTAATGTTTCTGATGGAACTTTGCTCCCTTAGGGAGTCAATTGCTTATCGAGCGAATAAACCTTTCAGAAGCTCTCAATTATTCTTATCGGCAATCAGGTAAGCAACTTAATTCTCCAAAAAATCAAGAGCCTCCAAGTGACAAAAAATCCGTGCGAGCCAATAGTAGGTTCTTGTTCCTTTTGGTTGCCGCTATGCCGCACTGGGGCCTCTCTGATTTCAATTTGTGTTATACTTCATTCAGGAATGGACAAAAGATCCCCAAATAAATTTGCTTGTCAACGGATTTGAATGCTGTGCGTTAGTATAAATAAGAACATTATACGTTGAAAATGAAAATTTGCGCGGAGTTAGCCCTGGATTCGAAGGATACGCTAAACCAATTTTTGGCTGATATCGAACGGCGGGCTTTCAGGATGGCTAAATTCGCTTCCGGCAGCGCCGATGAAGCTCTTGATCTGGTGCAGGAGGCAATGCTCCAATTTGTACGGCGTTACGCGGATCGCCCACCGGAAGAATGGAATCCGGTATTTTATCGTGTTCTACAAAGCCGGATCACGGACTCGCACCGCCGAACTTCCGTACGCAAGCGATTTCTGGCCTGGTCAGGTAGGATGGATGGCAAGGAAGACCAGGAGGATCCCCTTCAGAGTTTGCCGGACCCGGCAAACCCAAACCCCTCCGATCATATTCTGCGGCAGGAGGAAAGGACGGCTTTGGAGAAGGCGATCCGCATGCTGCCCTTGCGCCAGCAGCAGGCATTTCTGCTGCGCGCCTGGGAAGGGATGGATGTGGCGCAGGCTGCCTTTGCCATGGGATGCTCGGAAGGAAGCATAAAGACCCATTACTCCCGCGCGGTTCATACCCTCCGCGGGCTTTTGGAGGATATTCGTTCATGAATGCGAATGACCGGGAAAAGCGCTTCTTAGAAAAAGTCAAAGACCTTTTGAATGAAGGTGTGGAAAATCTTGACAGCCAGACAGGGCAGCGCCTGGAGCGTATCCGGATCAAAGCCCTGGAAGCTTCAAAGGAAAAGCGTTCCGAATTCTTCACCCCCCTGCGCTGGATTATGGTCGGCGGCTTCGCTACGGCCACGATGGCCGCAGCGGCCTTATTCTTCTGGTTGAGCACTTCCCCCGGGGACCTCCCGGCCAGGCACGTTGAAGATTTTGAAATTATTACCTCAGAAGAACGGATTGATTTTTATCAGAATCTGGATTTTTACCGCTGGCTGGCGACGGAAGAAAATGGTGAGGCGAAAGGGAGAACGACGTAACGTCTGATCATGGCTGGCAGAATGCTGCAGGGGAAACTCTCGTAGGAAGGACGCAGATAGGAAAAGAAGAACACGAAACCAAAGGGCGCCGAAGATGAATAGATATTTATTATGGATAGCATTCCTGGTGATCTTTTTCTCTGGAATTCTCGGCCAGGCTTTTGGCATCCCATGGGATCGGTTAAGCCCGGAAGAGCAGCAGATCTTGAGGCCGTTTAGAGACCGGTGGGATCAAATGCCTGCAGAGCGCCAGGAACGCCTCCGCAGGGGAGCGGAACGCTGGCAGCGGATGACCCCTGAGGAACGCAAAGAAGCTGAGGAGCGATTCAAACGGTGGCAGGAACTACCCCCGGAACAGAGGGAAATGATCCGCAGGCGCTACAAGGAGTTCCATAACCTCCCGCCCGAAGAGCAGGAAAAGATCCGGCGTGGGTCAAAATGGTTCCGGGAACTACCGCCGGAGGAGCGCCGGGAGCTTCGCCAGAAATGGCAGAACGAAGAGCGGCGGGACTCCAGGCCGAAATGGCCAAGGGAGATGCAAAAAAGGTAAATCCAAAAAATAATCATCGGGCCTGTCAACGGATCCGGGGTTTGTGCGCTAAATGAATTGAGCGAGCAGGAATCGATAAAAAGGTCATGAAGGTTGCGGAAGAGGGAAAGATGGAAATCAAAAAAGAGCTTATCATGCTCATTATAGCTCTTTTGCTTCTTTTCCCGATCGCTCTTTGCGGACAAGAGCAGGGCGAAGAGAAGAAAGATCAAATCGCAATGAATTCTCCGCCCGTAGAACAAGCGCTTGTACCTGAAGGTTTATTTGCGGTTGAACTGGTTGAAGCTTTAAAGATTGGTAAGGCCGAAAACGACGCCGAGGCACAGAAAATCTTGAGTACGATTGGGATTGAACCACGAAATGGGTGGATCGCGGATTATCCAGTAACGCCCGATATTATCGGTGAGATCGAAATAAGCGTGGCCGCAGCGGCTGAGGCGAAAAGGTTAGAGATGGGAAAGGACCAGGCCCTGGAGGCGGTAGAGGATCTTGTGGCCAGGCTTGGCTTAAATGTTACGCCAGGTGCTTCCTCGCAATCCGCAAATCAAGCTGCTGCAGGTAGCCAGTATGCAGAAAGGGAACCCTCAAATCATTACACCACAAATACCTACACTGCGAGTCCTGCCCCCGAGGTAATCAACAACTATTACTATTATGTCGGCCCGCCGGTGGTTACTTATTACGCGCCCCCCAGGCCTTATTATTACCTGTATATCTGGGTTCCTTATCGCTTCTGGTGTTTCAGGTTCTTTTTCCCCGGATTCTTCATCCTGCATGACTTTCACAGGACCATCATTGTTCATAAGCGAGTATTCGTAGTCACCAACCACGTTGTCGATGTGAGAACTAAAACGGTGTTTGTAATTGACCCTGTAAGGAGGAGACAATTCGGGAAGAGCGCTATAGTTAACCGGCTCATTTCCCGGCCAATTTTTAGTTCACCTTCAGCCAAAGCCAGTGCCCGGGCTATTGCCGCGCACAGCCATGAACGGCCAAAGTCTACCAGGGTTATTAGCAGGCCCGGACCTGGAAATGCAGCCCCACCCCAATCGCGGAACCGGCCGGAAGAGCTAATCCGCCCGAACAGGGGCATCAAGACCCAAACGGCGATGCCCTCGACCATTAGCCCAAGGACAACCAGAAATCCAGCTCGAACCGTTTCCTCTGTTATGCCGAGGGAGATGCCTCTGAAACCGGGCAGCAGCTCCTTCAGACCGCCCGTAGCATCCAATGAAAAATCGATTAACCCGCCAGCTATCAATGGCCGCAATAGCAGTCTACCAGCCCCACCGACCGTCACAACTGCTCCTCGAGTCACGCAAAAAGAATTCGCCATGCCGGGCAATATCGGGACTCGAAATGTAAGGAACTCGGAGCGGCCGCGGGCAGCAACCAAATACGGATCGACTCTACAAGGCAATTCAATCAGGCAAGGGCGTTAAGGGATATAAGCGCCCTATCCCAGCCAATGAGGATCAACCCCCGGAATGTCCTCCGGGCCCTCGAGACAATCTATGGTCTGGGGATGGAACTGGAATTGAGCAAATTTGATATGCTGGAGAGGACTCTGCACGCCTTTGGTTTCCCTGAAGATGGGGTTTGGGTTTCTGGTGGCGGTGCAGGGACTTGAACCCCGGACACTGCGGATATGAGCCGCATGCTCTAACCCACTGAGCTACACCGCCACGATTGGGGGGAAATAAATCTTTTTTTATATTAATAATTTTCCTGCGGTTGTCAATATAAAAGAAGGGTTTAGAAAGGTAACAGACCTTTGGGCCTCAATTCAACGCTGAGATAGCCTGGCCCAAATCCCGAAACTGTTCGAGAGATAGGGCTTCCCCTCTCAGATTTGGATTGATGGCGGCGGATTTAAAGGCCTGCTGGATTTTTTCTGCGGGAAGGTGAGAGAATTCTCCAAACTGCATGGCATTGGCCAGCGTTTTTCTCCGGTAGGCAAAAGCTGAACGGATGACCCGCTGCAGAGTTTCTTCATGCTCAATTTCTACGCTCGGTTTCGGCAAGATTTCAAACCTCACCACGGCTGAGTCTACTTTCGGCTGAGGATGAAAAGACCGGGGGGAAACGGAGAAGACAATCTGGGCACGAGCATATAGCTTAGCCCAGAGGCTCAGGGGTCCATAATCCTTCGTTCCGGCCCGGGCCACCACCTTCCTGGCCACTTCCATTTGCAGCATTAACACGAGGAGAGAGAAGAACTCTCGTTCTCGAAAGAAACGGAAGATCATGGGGGTAGAGATTTCGTATGGCAGGTTGGCGACCACCTTCATCTTTCGTTGCCATTTTTGGAAGAGGGGAGTGAAATCAAATTGTAAGGCATCCTCGAAGATGACCTCCACCCGTTCATCCCCAGAGAATTTTTCCCTCAGAACGCTGGCCAATCGGGGATCCACTTCTATGGCATATACCTTTCTCACCCGCTTGGCCAAAGGAGCGGTGAGATTGCCCAATCCTGCCCCGATCTCTAAAATAACATCTTCGGCTTCCAGATCAGCGCATCCCACGATTCTCCGGAGGAGATTGGAGTCAATGACAAAGTGCTGACCCAATTTCTTCTTCGGATGGATCTGCAGCTCTCTAAGTTGTCTTCGCAGGGAAACCAACTCTATCAGACCGCCTTCGGCGTCTCTCTCGATACAGAATGATGATCCGCTTGGTGACGAAATAGGAGGGAATGGCCATGACCAATCCCATCACCAGTCCGCCGACGAACAGCGGGTAAAAGATATCCCAACCCAGCTCGATGAGGTTATGGATGGAGAAATCTGAGACCATAAAAGAAGGGGGATTCGTTCCCGTGATTATTCGCCCTACTTCATAGTCCAAAAGATAGACGAAAGGGAGGAGAAAGGGGTTAGAGATCCAAACACCCAGGGCTGCTGCTAATTTACTTTTCCCTAAGAGAAAGGCAATCAGGACGGCCAGGAATGTATGGAGAGGAACTGTGGGAGTCATCCCGATGAATACCCCAATGGCCATTCCCCCAGCGACTTCCCCTGGCTGGCCTTTCAACCGTAGAATCCGAAGGTAAAAAAGGCGGATTGCTCGTTTCCACCTTATCCATCGTTCTTTCAACCTTGTTTTCATTTCCAGGCCATCTTCCATCTTGATAAACCTTATTGAATTTTCCCCCCTTCAAACCTCGAATAGGCATTCAGCAAAAGGTCGGAGCGAAGACCTTCCTTCAGGAGATGGAAGCCGGCCACAGCTACCATGGCAGCATTATCCGTGCAGAGAGCAGGTGGAGGAAAATGCACGGCAATTCCAGCGACGTTCCCTTCTTGGAAGAACTTTTCCCGCAAGCGGGAGTTGCAAGCCACCCCACCTACCACGACGACTCCTTTGGTTGATTCCCTGATAGCGGCTCGGAGAACCTTCGAAACCAAGGTATCGACAACTGCTTCCTGGAAAGAAGCAGCGATCTGCCGAACTTGATCAGGGGAAAGCTTGCCACCCAGGCTCTTCACATGGTTTAGGACAGCCGTCTTAAGCCCGCTAAAGCTGAAATCTAAAGAATCTTTTTCCAACAGTGGGCGGGGGAAGGGAATTGCTGCCCGGTTCCCCTCCCGTCCCAGGCGATCGATCATCTCCCCTCCGGGATAGCCGAGTCCCAGGAGTTTGGCCACTTTATCGAAGGCTTCCCCAGCAGCATCATCCAGGGTTTTGCCGAGCAGAATCATTCGCGTAGGACTTTCTACCCGAAAAACGCTCGAATGGCCACCCGAGACCACCAAGGCAATCAAGGGAAATCCCAGAGAAGGAAAGGAGAGAAAGATGGCCGAAATATGGCTGAGAATGTGATTGACCCCTACCCAGGGTATTTGCAGCACGTAAGCCAATGCTTTGGCCACAGCGATTCCTACCAAGAGGGAGCCAACCAATCCCGGTCCCTGGGTGACAGCAATGGCCTCAATGTCTTGGAGGGAATCCCCAGATTCAGCCAATGTCTCTTCCAAAACTGGCAGAATAGTTTCGACGTGCCTGCGGGAAGCGAGTTCCGGAACCACCCCCCCAAATTTCCTGTGCACAGCGACCTGGGAGGCCACAATGCTGGAGAGAATTTGCTTTCCATCCACCACCACCGCGGCCGCAGTTTCGTCGCAAGAAGATTCGATCCCCAAGACTTTCATCGGACGATTTAGAATTTCATCTTGGTAATTTCCTGAATTGCCTTGACCAGCGCTTCTATATCTTCTGGAGTATTGAAAAACCCCAAACTGGCCCGAGTTGTACCTGTCGGAAAGGTACCCAAGGTTCGATGCGCTTGGGGGGCACAATGCAGACCGGCGCGGACCAGGATATCATAAAGGTCATCGAGGAGGAAACTCACTTCCGCCGGGTTCATGGAGTCTACGTTGAAGGACACCACCGGAATCCGGTCTTCCACATCCAAAGGGCCATAGATGTGAACCCTCTTGTTCCTTCTCAGCCCCCGGAGCAATTGTTGGGTCAAGCGCTTTTCCTTTTTCCAGATTTTTTCGATGCCCTCTGCCAAAACAAACGAAACTCCTGCTCCCAGACCAGCGATACCAGGGGTATTCAACGTTCCGCTCTCAAACCGGTGAGGCAGAGTGCTCGGCTGATCCTCTGACTCAGACTCTGTTCCCGTTCCTCCTTCTTTCAGCGGTCGTAGGTCAACCCCAGGGCGAATGTACAGGATGCCAGTTCCCTGGGGACCGTAGAGGGATTTGTGCCCCGAGCAAGCCAGGAGGTCGATCTTCATCTTCTCCACGTCGATGGGTACAAGGCCCGCGGTCTGAGCGGCATCCACCAGGAAGAGAATTCCCCGGGAATGGGCAAACCCTCCCACCTCCTCTACAGGAAGAAGCGCACCCGTGACATTGGAGGCATGGGTAAGTACAATCAGTTTTGTCTTTCGCCTCAGGTTCCTCTTCAGGGAGCGGAGGTTCAGATGGCCTTGGCGGAAACAGGGGATCTGACTGAAACCCACCCCTACCCTTTCTAAGGCCTTCAAGGGCCGGATGACAGAATTGTGTTCGAGGGAAGAAATTAGGGCATGGTCTCCTGGCGATAATGAGCCTTTAAGGCCCAAATTGATCGCCTCCGTGGCATTGCAGGTGAAGATCACGCGCTGCGCTTCGGGAATGCAAAGTAGCTCGGCGATCTTCTCCCGTGTCTCAGTGATGATCTGGTTGGCTTTCCGGGCCAATTTATGGTCGGAGCGTCCGGGATTCCCGCCGATCCGGCGCATCACTTCATTCATCTGGCGACAGACAGATGCAGGCTTGGGGAAGGAAGTAGCAGCATGGTCTAAATAAATAGGCAAAAAAGCAACTCCTCAATTCTGTCGATTCCCCTACCTGAAAATATTCCTCCCGCAGATGCCCGGAGATAATTCTCCCCGCTGATCATTCGGAAATCCTTTGAAACCTTGCCGGTGAAGGTAGGTTAGCCCCCCAGAATGGAGGCCATCTGGAAGATGGGGAGGTACATGGCTATAACCAATGCTCCGATCGCCCCCCCGAGGAAGACCATAAGAACAGGTTCCAGCAAGGAGGTCAAAGCTGCCACAGCCGCATCCACTTCGTCATCGAAAAAGTCGGCAATTTTATTCAGCATTGAGTCCAAAGCACCGGTGGATTCACCTACGCTAATCATCTGCACGACCATGGGGGGGAAAACTCCACTGGCTCCCAAAGGTTCGGCTATGGTTCTTCCCTCTCCGATGCTCGATCTTGTCTTCATAATGGCTTTTTCGATGGTTTTGTTTCCAGAAGTCTTGGCGACAATTTCCAGACTCTCCAGAATGGGAACACCACTGGAAAGCATAGTGCCCAGAGTGCGGGTGAACTTGGCAATGGCTACTTTCCTGATGAGGGGGCCAAAAACCGGAACCCGCAGGAGATAGTCATCTATGGTTTCCCGACCCCTCTCGGTTTTGTAGTATCGGTTAAAACCCAGGAACAACGCAATGAGAAGGCCAACCACAAGGTAGAAATACTGACGCATGAAATCACTCAAATTAATGACCAGTTGGGTAAAGGCCGGCAGGGTCCCCCCCATATCGGCAAACATCTTCTGGAAGACAGGAATCACAAAAAGCAATAGACAACTGACCACTATAAGAGCAATAACCAGCACTACGGCAGGATAAACCATTGCCCCCTTGACTTTTTTCTTCAGGTTCATAGCTTTTTCGATGTAGTTGGCCAAACGGTTTAAAATCGTATCCAGGATTCCTCCCGTTTCTCCCGCCGTCACCAGGTTGCAAAAAAGGTCATTGAAAACATTAGGATGCTTACGCAGGGCATCCGCGAAAGTGGAGCCAGCCTCGACATCCGCTTTTACTTTCAGTAGGACTTCCTTAAAGGTGGCATTATCCTGTTGACTGGAAAGGATTTCCAGGCACTGCACCAAGGGCAGACCCGCATCGATCATGGTGGCAAACTGTCGGGTGAAAACCACAATATCTTTTTCCTTGACCCTTCTTCGCCTTCCGAAACGGATTCCTTTCAGGATATCCTTGGGCTTAGCCTGGATCTTGATGGCCAGGATCTGCTGCCGCCGAAGCTGCGACCTTACAGCAGATTCATTGGCTGCTTTTATCTCTCCTCTTTCGATTGTTCCTTTGCGAGACCTTCCTTCCCAAACATAAACATCCATCGCACGCCTCCAAATTTCCTGATGATTTTCGGTTAATCTTCCACTGTGCTTTTCAAAACCTCTTCGACCGTCGTGATGCCTTCCTTGAGTCTCGTAAGGGCCGCCTGGCGTAAGGTTTTCATGCCCAGGCGAATGGCTTCTTTTTTGATTTCACTGGCCGAAGCCCCCTGGAGGATCAACTCCCGGATCTCTTCTCGCACGGGCAAGACCTCGTATAAAGCCAGCCTTCCCTTATAACCAGTATTGTTGCAGGACGGGCACCCGGTACCTTTATGACAGGTGAATCCCTGGATTTCGTCTGGAGGAATGCCCAGATTGAGAAGCATCTGCGGAGAGATTTGAACCGGCTCCTTGCAAGATTCGCAGATCACTCGCGCCAGCCGTTGAGCGGCGATCAAATTCACCGAAGAGGCCACGAGAAATGGCTCGATGCCCATGTTCAACAAACGGTTGATCGTGCTGGGGGCATCATTGGTATGCAGCGTACTCAGAACGAGGTGGCCGGTGAGCGCGGCCTTGATAGCAATCTCCGCGGTCTCGAAATCCCGAATCTCGCCCACCATGATGATATCCGGGTCTTGACGCAGGAAAGATCGTAAGGCCGTGGCGAAAGTCAAGCCGATCTCTTCGTGCATTTGTACCTGGTTGATACCCATCAGGTTAAATTCCACCGGGTCCTCGGCTGTGGAAATGTTCTCGCTAATTTGGTTTAGTTCGGCGAGTGCCGAATAGAGGGTGGTGGTTTTGCCGCTTCCTGTCGGGCCGGTGACCAAAACCATACCGTAGGGCTTATGGATGGATTCTTTGAATTCTTGGAGAGGTTTTTCTTCGAAACCCAGCTTGGTCATGTCCAGCTGAAGGTTCGATTTATCCAGGAGCCGCAGAACCACCTTCTCTCCGAATAGGGTGGGCAAAACGGAAACCCTGAAATCCATCTCCCGATCCCGACCTAATTTCATCTTGATACGCCCATCCTGAGGCAGACGGCGTTCCGCGATGTTTAGTTTGGCCATGATCTTTGCCCGGGAGATGATGGCATTCTTCATCTTCATGGGTGGTTTCATGAAGTCGTAGAGCACACCGTCCATCCGCAGACGGACGCGAAAAACTTTTTCATATGGCTCGAGGTGGATGTCACTGGCCTTCCGTTTGATGGCCTCATTGAGGATCATGTTGACAAGTCTTACCACCGGGGCATCTTCAGAGGCTTGCTGGAGCTCGTTGACGTCAACTTCTTCGGCATCTTCCAGAAGCTCCATCTTCTCCTCTTCTCCCATCGGACCGCTCATAATTTCGGCCATGGCAGTGGAGGGATCATAGTATTTGTCGATGGCCACTTTGATGGCGCTTTCCGTGGAGACGAAAACCTCAACATGGCAGCTAGTCAGGAATTTAACGTCATCGATGGCCAGAATGTTGGAGGGATCGGCCATGGCCACGCGCAAAGTGGAGCCCACCCGTCTGATGGGGAGGATTTGATATTTATAGACCACATCGGCGGGGATCATCTTGATCGTGTCCTGGTCAACCTGAATTTCGGCTAAATCGATGGCGGGCACACCGTAATGTTTACTCAAGAAGGAGACGAGATTCTTTTCGGTAATGAACCCGAGTTTTACTAAAGAAGTCCCCAGCTTGTTCCCAGAGATTTTTTGTTCTTGAAGTGCAGCATCCAGTTGTTTGGAGGTGATCAATCCTTTGTTTACTAAAAGTTCCCCCAACCGGACGGACATAACTCCTCCAAAATTATTGATTTAATTATTAAAATATAGATGAAATCAAAAGGTTTTGTCAAGAATTTTCAATTTTTCCATTAGAGTTATCGTCAGCAAAGGAAAAAAACTGAAAGGATTTCCCCAATTTTCTGCATCTGCATAGTATTGAGGTTGCTCCCTCGGAGGACAGCTATCTTCTATTGACAACACCATCCAAAGAGGGTACCTTTTCATGGGTGTTTATCCTGAAGTGAAGATAGAAGTCTGTTTTCATAGACCTCATATTGGGGACTGATCTCTTTAGGCCGAGGCAAGGAACGGGAATTGAAACGCTTTATAGTCTGGCTCGCTTCAGCCGGCTACCTCGGTTATTTTCCGTTGGTGCCGGGGACTGCCGGAACATTTGGGGGGGTTCTCGTCTACGTTCTATTCTCTTCCTTTCCTCCGGCCATTTACCTCTTGAGCTTGGCGGCGACCTTTTTTTTGGCCTGGTGGGCTTCAGAGCGGGCCGAATTTATTTTGGGCAGAAAGGACAGCCCGAGGATCGTTATCGACGAGGTCGTGGGGTATCTGATCGCCATGACCCTCTTGCCGCCAACGGTCACCGCCGCCGTCGGGGGATTCCTTTTCTTTCGGGTTTTCGATATAATAAAACCAGCGCCCGCCAAATTCTTCAGCCGTCGAATGCCAGGGGGGTTGGCTGTTGTTCTCGACGATGCCGTGGCAGGAACATACTCCAACTTCTTGCTTCAGGCCATTGCCTATTGGCAGCCAGACATTCTTCTCGTGATGGATAAGTGGATTATCGGGCTCATTTGAGTTAGGTATTCAGCACCCGGCCTCCGGGGAAACGTGGGAAGAACGCAATTTGAGGCTTCTCCCTGTGGATGGACCAGTTTGAGGGGTTGCGTGAAGATCGAAATCATCACCGTGGGAAATGAATTGACGAGCGGGGAAGTGGTCGATACAAACGCCGCGTTCATGGCCAGCGCATTAACAGAGAAGGGTTTTGAGGTGACTTATCTTACCACCGTCGGGGATAACGAAGGGCGCATAGAAGATGCCCTCCTTAGGGCCCGAGAGCATGCCGAGGCCATCATCGTAAGCGGCGGCCTAGGTCCCACTGCGGATGATATCACGGCCAGCTCTGCTGCCAAAGCTCTTGGCCGGAGGCTGATCATGAATCAGGAGGTGCTCCACACCCTGCGGCAGCGCTTTGCCCAGAGAGAAACCGAGATGCCCCTTTCGAATGAGAAGCAGGCCCTTTTCCCCAAGCAAGCAGAAATCATCCCCAATCCCCTGGGAACTGCTTGCGGGTTTATCCTCCACCATAAGGGGAAGATCTATGTTTTCCTCCCCGGGGTTCCCCGAGAATTGATGTTTTTGCTGAAAGAAAATGTAATTCCCTTGCTGGAGAAGGAGCGGCGAGAGAAGGTATTCTACGGATCGCGCACCCTTAAAGTCTTTGGTTTCACCGAATCTGCCATAGCTGACCGGCTCAAAGAAGTCAACCCTGAGGACCACTCCGCCTCCTTAGCCTACCTCCCCCGCTTCCCAGAAAACCATGTGAAAATTTCGGCCAGGGGAAAATCTCTGCAGGATGTCGAGAAGATCTTACGAGAATTAGAAAAAATCATCCGACGAAAATTGGAGGGGCGAGTCTTTGCGGCCGATCAGGAAACACTCGAGGAAATTGTGGGGCATCTGTTGCGGTCTAATCGAGCAGCCTTGGCCGTTGCCGAATCCTGCACGGGGGGATTGATTGCCCATCGTTTGACCAACGTCGCCGGCAGCTCGGATTATTTCGACCGGGCAGTAGTGGCTTATAGCAACAGGGCCAAGGTGGAAATTTTGCAAGTTCCCGAAGAACTCTTGGCTTCAGCCGGCGCGGTTAGCGCCCCGGTGGCTGAAAAAATGGCCGAAGGGGTGCGTCAGACCAGTCCATCAACCTTAGGACTGGGCGTTACGGGAATCGCCGGGCCAGGGGGCGGTTCGGAAGAGAAGCCAGTGGGAACGGTTTTTATCGCCCTTGCCAGTCCAAAGGGAACCATTTCCAAGAAATACCAATTCTTCGGAGACCGGGAACAGATCAAAATCATTACTGCCCACACAGCTATTGATTGGGTCCGAAGATACTTCTTAAACCAGCTTTCCGCCGTCAAGAAAAATGAGAAAAAACTGAGAGGGGATGGCTGATAGCTGAACGCTGGCCTTATGGAAAAAGTTCGCTCATTCATCGCCATCGAAGTTCCGCAGACTTTGCAGGCCCGGATGGGAGAGCTGCAAAGAGAGCTCAAACGCGCAGAAGCCGATGTCAAGTGGGTTCGCCCAGAGGGTATTCACCTGACTCTGAAATTTCTCGGTTCGATCAGCCTGGAAGACATTGAAAAGCTTACCTTAGCCATTACACCTGCTGTTGCGTCCTGGGTCCCCTTTGAAGTGAGGCTATTCAGCTTGGGATGCTTTCCCTCAAGCCGCAACCCGCGCGTTCTTTGGCTGGGGGTGGATCGAGGAGGCGCGGAAGTTCTGTCCTTGCAAAGAGCCATCGAAAAGAAGGCAGCAGAAGCGGGTTTTTTGCCAGAGACCAAACCCTTCAAGCCACACTTGACCCTGGGCCGGGTTCGCTCTCCCAAAGGTATGAATCCATTGATCCAGGCCATGGAAAAGCACAAAGACGCAGAAATTGGGTTTTTTCGGGTAAATGAAGTTCATCTTTTCCAGAGCGAGTTGAAGGCCTCAGGGGCGGTATATACGAAACTGAGGGCCTTTCTCATGGGGAAAAATCAGCCATAAGTCCTCATCCCAACCCTCTTTCCCAATTGGAGAGAGGAAGGGAGAGGGGGAAAAAGGAGGGAATTATGCCGGCCGAGACCCATAAAGAAAAAGCCATTGATCTGGCCGTCAGCCAGATTGAGCGTCAATTCGGCAAAGGGGCCATTATGCGCCTGAGAACGGATACGGTCATCCCGGACATCCCGGTGATTTCGACCGGTTCTTTGGCTTTAGACATTGCCCTGGGTGTGGGGGGGGTTCCCCGGGGGCGAGTGGTGGAAATCTTTGGCCCAGAAGCATCGGGCAAGACCACCTTAGCTTTGCACATTATCGCTGAAGCCCAGAAAAAGGGGGGCATCGCCGGCTTCATCGACGCGGAGCATGCTTTGGACGTCGCCTACGCCCGCAAACTCGGGGTGAAAACAGACGACCTTCTGATCTCCCAACCAGACACTGGGGAACAGGCCTTGGAAATCGCTGAGATGCTCGTCCGTAGCGGAGCCATTGATGTGGTGGCTATTGATTCCGTAGCTGCCCTGGTCCCCAAGGCAGAGCTGGAAGGAGAAATGGGCGATGCCCACATGGGCCTTCAGGCCCGCCTGATGTCCCAGGCCCTGCGAAAGCTGACTTCTACGATCAGCAAATCGAATACCTGCGTCATCTTCGTCAACCAGATGCGCATGAGGATCGGCGTATTCATGGGAAACCCGGAAACTACCACCGGAGGGAACGCCCTAAAGTTTTACTCCTCCGTACGCTTGGACATCCGGCGTGTTGGGGCCATCAAGGACGGACAGGATGTCACCGGAAACCGGACGCGGGTCAAGGTGGTAAAAAACAAGCTCGCCCCTCCATTCAAAGAAGTAGAGTTCGACATCATGTATGGAGAAGGGATTTCCCGGGAAGGGGATATTTTGGATTTGGCGGTGGAGAACGAGATCGTCGAGAAGAGCGGAGCCTGGTTCTCCTTCGAGGGCGAAAGGATCGGCCAGGGCCGGGAGAACGCCAAAAGCTTCCTGCAAGAACATCCTGAAGTAATCCAGGCCATTGAAGAGAAAATCTTGGAGCGCTTTGGCCTGGCAAAAAAAAAGAAAGAGGGCTAAGTCCATCGATTCATAAATTCAGTAACGAATTTATTCACTCAGGGCTTAGTGCTGAGTGAGCGACTGCTTGGGTTATCGGTTTGAGAATACGTGACCGTATTTACGAATCGAAGCACTGAGCATCTTATCGCCCTCTGCGGTTCATGAATAGGGAAAAAAAGCGCTCAGGGTCGGCGGCGAGTGCCGAAGAATCAGCACTTCGCTCTCTGGCTATGCGCGATCACAGCCAGGAAGAGGTCCGCAGAAAGCTGCAGGCGAAGGGGTTTGGGGCGGAAGAAATTGAAAGGGTTTTAAAAAACTTGGTCTCCCGCGGGATTCTGGATGATTTCCGTTACGCTTCGCGATTGGCTTTATCCCTAACTTCCGAGAAACTTCTCGGACCCCAGCGCATCCGGCAAAAATTGTTCCAAAGAGGGATTCCAGCAAATCTGGCTAAAGAGGCCATAGAAAAAGCAGAAGAAACTTTGGCTGTCGGCGAAAGATTGCAGCAGGTTTTGCGGACGAAATTGAAAGGCCGGAGTTTGGGGCAGGTTCTACCCCGAGAGAAGAGGCGGCTGATCAACTACCTTCGCCAGCGCGGGTTCCTCTGGGAGGATATTGCGGAGGCTTTTGAGGGAGCGGGAGGTCTAAAGGAAGAATGATGACGGGCCGCGAAATTCGCCAGAAATTTTTGGAGTATTTCCAGAGTAAAGGACACACGATCGTGAGCAGTTCCCCTTTGGTGCCCCAGAAGGACCCGACTCTGCTTTTTACCAATGCCGGCATGGTACAGTTTAAGAATTATTTTACTGGGGAAGAACAACCTCCCTTTCCTCGCGCCGCCACATCCCAAAAATGCGTTCGGGCTGGCGGCAAGCATAATGATCTGGAAAATGTCGGCTATACGGCCCGCCACCATACTTTCTTCGAAATGCTGGGAAATTTTTCTTTTGGCGATTATTTCAAGGAAGGCGCCATCGCCATGGCCTGGGAGTTCCTCACCGCAGTTCTCCCCTTGCCCTCAGGGAAGCTCTGGATCACGATCCATCAGGGCGATGAAGACCTGGGCATTGGACCAGATGAGGAGGCCAGAAAACTATGGAAGCATCTTGTACCCGAGGAAAGAATCCGGGCCTTTCCCACCAAAGATAACTTTTGGCAGATGGGAGACACAGGACCCTGTGGACCTTGTTCGGAAATTGTCATCGACCAGGGTCCAGGCGTGGGATGCGGCCGCCCGGAGTGCGCCCTGGGATGTGATTGTGATCGCTACCTGGAACTCTGGAATCTCGTATTTATGCAGTTTGAGCGAAACCCTGACGGAGGCATTAGCCCGCTTCCCAAACCCAGCATTGACACTGGAATGGGTCTGGAACGCATCACCGCCATCGTCCAAGGAGTGGAAAGTAATTACGACACGGACTTATTGAGGAGCCTCATCCGAGCCATCGAGAGATGGAGCGGTAGAAAGTATATTGCCGACGCAGCCGAAGGGGTTTCCTTCCGGGTCATTGCCGATCATAGCCGCGCAGCAACTTTCCTGATCGGCGACGGGGTTCTTCCTTCTAACGAGGGGAGAGGTTATGTTCTGCGCCGGATCATGCGCCGGGCGATGCGTCACTGCAAGAAGTTGGGAGTAGACGGTCCTTTCATGTTTCGTTTGACCGATGAAATAATCGAGCTGATGCGGGAGGCCTATCCCGAACTGGTCAGCGCCCGCGAGATGGTCAAGATGGTCATCTCCAGTGAAGAGGAGCGCTTTTCTGAAACCCTGAACGTTGGCCTGCGCCTGTGGGCGGAAGAGAAGCAGAAGCTCAGGCACAGGGGGCAGAGAATCATTCCTGGAGATTTAATCTTCAGGCTCTATGACACGTATGGGTTCCCCGTCGATTTGACCGAGGAGATCGCCCGCGATGAAGGTTTCGGCCTCGACCAAAAAGGTTTTGCCCAGGCGATGGTGGCCCAGCGAGCGCGCGCCCGGGAATCCTGGAAAGGATCGGGAGAAGAGATGTTGAAGGAGGTTTACAGAACTCTAACCGCCCAGAATTTGAAGACCGATTTCGTGGGATATGATCGCCTGGAAGCAGAGGGTAAACTTCTCAGGATATTCAAGGGCGACAGAGAAGCTGAAATCGGGCTTGCCGGCGAAGAGGTGGAAGTCATCACCGATCGGACGCCCTTTTATGGAGAGGCTGGGGGACAAGAGGGCGACCGGGGAATACTGACCACCAATGGATCCTGGATGGAAGTTTCTCTGGCCTTAAGACCTTTACCGGACGTCATCGTTCACCGGGGAACCATTAAAGCCGGAACATTGCGCGTCGGAGAGAGGCTCAGGCTCAAGGTAGATCCTGAAAGACGGGGAAAAACGGCGCTTAACCATACTGCCACCCACCTCTTGCAGGGCGCCCTGCGAGAGACTTTGGGGAACCATATCAAACAAGCTGGATCCCTGGTTACCCCGGAACGCCTGCGTTTTGACTATACCCATTTCTCCCCTTTAACGGCAGGAGAGATTGACCGGGTTGAAGAATGGGTCAACTCTCGCATTCGCCAGAACCTTAAGGTAGATGTTTCCTTCCTCTCATACAAAGATGCCCTGGATAAAGGAGCCATAGCCCTTTTCGGGGAAAAGTATGGAGATATTGTCCGCCTCGTTAAAATGGGGGAAGTGAGTGCGGAGCTTTGCGGAGGGACGCACACCCAACGAAGTGGGGACATCGGATTGTTCAAGATCCTTTCCGAGACAGGCGTCGCCGCGGGTGTTCGCCGGATAGAGGCCGTTACTGGGGAGGAAGCCTGGAGAGTGGTCAAGGGAGAGGAGCTGGAACTGCGCAGTATTGCGGCCGCAGTAAAGGGGAAAATTGGGGAAGTGGCTGAAAAAGTGCAGCGCCTCATCAGGCAGCAGAAAGAAACTGAGAAGGCCTTGCAGGCCTTGCAGTCCAAGATCTCTACTGGTCAGTCGAGAGATTTGATCTCCTCCATCCGGGATGTCAAAGGAATCAAGGTCCTATCCACGGAAGTGGAGGTGAAAGACCCTAAAAGCCTGCGGGAGATGGCCGATCGCCTCAAAGACCATATCCGTTCTGGGATCGTCCTTTTGGGCGCCAAGGGGGATGGGAAAGTAATGCTCCTCTGTGTAGTAACTCCGGATCTGGCGGAAAAATATCCGGCTCAAAAACTGATCAAAGAAGTGGCCAGATACGTGGGCGGCACCGGAGGAGGCCGGGCCGATATGGCCCAGGCCGGCGGTACAAAGGTGGAAGGGCTGCGTCAGGCCTTAGAAAAAATTTACGAAATTATTTAGGGCTATCTTTCTGAATCCCCTCTTCCTATCCTCCTGATTTTCCTCTCTTCTTCTCTTCCTTGCTCTCTTTCTCTCTTCTCCTCTGCTCTTCCCTATCAATTTCCTTACGGCATATTTCGCTCAGAGGTTGGATCTTCCCCTCGAGACCGGAGTTTGGGTATTTTTGTAAGATCCCTTCAAAGCGATCCAAAGCAGCTCTGTATTTTTTCATGCGCAAATAAAATCGGCCGATGTAAAATTCATGGTCGGCCAGCTGCCTCTGGCAAAATTCCATCCTTCCTTTGGCTTCCGCTGCTTGCGCGCTTTGAGGAAAATTCTGGATCAGGTAGCGAAACTGCTCGATGGCCTTTTCTGTCTCGGTCTGGTCCCGGTCGAAAGAATGCATCTGCTTGTAGTGGCACATGCCTAATTGGTAGATAGCGTAAGGAATCTCCGGGTGCATGGGGTGCAGTTTTTTGAACTCTTCATAGTGCAGGATGGCTTCGGCATAATTTTTGTCGAAAAAGTAAGCATCAGCGGTCCGCAATTCAACCAGCGGCGTATATTCACTCAGGGGGAATTCTTCCTTAAATTTCTTGAAAGCCTCGACAGCCCTCTCATACTTCTTCTTATGATAGAGCTTCATGGCTTGATCATACAGGAGTTGAGGTGTAGGTTCTGGTTCCTTCTTCTGCCACCAAGCACAGCCAACCAGAAACTCAACGAGGATGATAAGAATTACTAAATTCTTCGCCATAAAATGCTTCCCCTTCATAATTCACCGCGATTCACCTATCCTCCGGCCAAGATAGGCAAAAATAAAATGCGGTCCCCATCCTTCAGCTTCGTCTCCAAGCCCTGGATGAGATTCTGGATGTGATCGTTGATCACGATGGCCACTTCGCTGGAAAGGCTTTGAGTCTGGGGATTAAAAACCGCTTCCGGAAAATGACTGATTCTTCCCCCGAGGCGATTTAGCAGGCTGCGCAAGGTCTCTCCCTCTTCGATGAACTCTTCCATGCTCATCGGTTCGGGCTGACTCCAGCCAAGTCGCTCAGCCATCCTAAACTCGATCCTGACTTTCCCTTGATCCATAGAGTTCTTCCCAACTTCAGAAAGCTTCGATGAGTTCCTCGAGGCCCAAGGATTTTAAAGTCTGGGCCAGGGGCTGGCCTGTTTCCGGATCCCAGCCCATCATTTCATAATAGCTTCGAGCCATGAAGTGGAAGTAGGGCTCAATTCCCCTTCCCTTGACTGGCCCATCGTTGGGCGCCGATCCATAGCGCTTGGAGGGCCGTTCCAGCTCGGCCTTTAGTCCGTGACGAAAATTGAAAACCCTAAGAAGGTTGACGATCCTCCGCCCGATGGTCACCGCCTCCTTCAAGTCCAGATTCCATCCAGTCACGGCGTTCGTGCATTTCACGGTCAACTCCCGATTGGGGCAGCAAAAAGCACAGATTCCCAAGCAGTCTACGAACTGTAACCAGCCATTCTCCTTAGCGTTGATCAGGGGAACCTCCCAGGGAGAAAATTTATCGAAAACCGAAGGATATCCCAGTCGCTCAGGGAAGACTCCTCCCCGGGTGGCCTCGATGGTACTCGTATTGGAAACGCAAGTATCCAACATTTCGCACCAGCGACCGCGGTGGTCGTGGCTCCTGGGGGCGGCTCCAGTATGGGCGTAGATGGCCCAGTCGGCCGCTTCTCCCCCAATTTTCTCCGCAGCCCTTTTTACCCCTTCGGCCAGGAGGTTTGCAAATCCCTGGCGATGAGCAATCCGCTCGAGGATCTCCTTCACTGCCGCTACATTCCCCCAGGTCATTTCTAAGCCATCCAGATCGTTTTTGCTCAGGACCCTTTTTTCATAGCACTCCATCACCCAAGCGATCGTCCATCCAGCTTCGTTCAGATCCATACCCATCTGGTCATTAAATCGGTTAAGCATGACCGCAGCCCCAGGATCTGTGTTCCCGATCACTGGCCCCCAGGTGGCCAATCCCTCATATTCCGGCTCTTCTCCCACAAATCCGGAGTAAGGCCCTTCCGTGACCTGACATATCTTACTATGACGAAGCTGACAAGCCCAGCAGGGATTATCCTTCATTTTAAAATGAGTGCGAATATATTGCCCATCGAGTCTTTCATGTTCTGGGAAAAGGTTCGTCGTGTAATTCCTGACAGGCAACCAGCCGCCGAGGGCTGCCGCGGAAAATCCTCCCCCTGTTCCCCATTCATAGATCCGCTTCGACCCTTTGGTTTTGGCATCCTCGTGTAATTCTCGAGCCAATCTTTCAACAGCCCCTTTATCCCTCACCGGAATTTCTGATTTTCCCCGCACCACTACGATCGCCTTAAGCCTCTTTGACCCCATCACAGCGCCCATCCCGTTGTGGGCCACAATATGGCCTCCGTCGCCACAGATTCCGGCATAGCGGACCAGATTTTCTCCGGCCGGGCCAATACACTGCACGCTTCCCCTTCGCCCCAACCCCAGCTCTTTCAGCAAAATCTCCTCGGTTTCAAAAGTCCCCTTCCCTTTTAAATGCCGGGCGTCCCTCAGCTGCGCTTTTCCCTCATGAATGAAGAGATAAACCCAATCAGGAGCCGCACCCTGCACCAGAAACCCGTCGAATCCCGCAAATTTGAGATAAGCTCCAAATAGACCGTTGGCCTGAGAACTCCCGGCCAGATTCGTCATCGGGCCTTTCGTGACCACAGAAAAAGTTCCGGTTCCAGATATCCTGGTCGCTCCCAGAGGGCCAGAAAAGAAGATGAGTCGATTCCCTGGATCATTCCATTCTACTCCTGGAGGAACTTCATCAAAAAGATATCGGGCTCCCATCCCAGTCCCACCCACATATTTCCATATTTTTTTGACATCCATTTCTTCTTCTTTTACCTGGGAAGAACTGAGATCAACCCTCAGAATCTTTCCCATATAGCCATCCAGCCGCTCCATGATTTGCCAACCTCCTGAATTAGAATCTTCTCACAAAACTAAGCTGCTCCCTGATGGATTCTTTTTATCTTTTCGATAACCGCCTGGTTACTCGTAACGATGGGGATACGGAAATGCGCGCGCAACAAGGGCAAAGCCTCCGCAGCCCGAAAATTGGTGCAGGAAATAAAAAGGGCTTCAGCTTCTTCCGAAACCTGGCTTTTCCGGGCAAAGGTGACGATTTCCTGAGGAGTAGGTTTGGCCAGATCGAAATTTACCATGATGCCCATTCCCTTAATCGAGAGAATCTCAAAGCCGAGATCTTCCAGGCTGGTTCTGATCGCCTGATTGAGATCGGCAGAATAAGGGGTCAATACAGCGAGCTTTTTGGCTGGCACCCGGTTCAGTTCTTCGGCCACCGGCGAAAGAATGTCCAGTACTGGGCAGCTAACAATCCTCCCGATCCTTCTGTTCAGATGCCGCGGAAAATCCGGACCGTAAAGAGCTCCGGCTGAAGTGCAACCAAAGACCACCAAGTTGGGACGCAGGGTCTTGAGCAGGGCAGCGCCTCTGGGCACTTCCTCGGAGATCATCCTCCTCTCTCCTTCCGGGCTGGTCTCTTCTAAGTACATCCTGGCTGGATGAACCGTTATCGATTCGGGAAGATTCCGATAAAGATCCACTTCCATCACCGTGTTGGAGGAAGGAACCAGCAGGCCAACCCTAAAGGTTTTCCCCATGGCCATCGTCCCTTTCTTTAAGCGAATTCTTAATCCAGACCCAGGAGCTTTGCTGGGTTTTTCCGCACCATGATGTCGATCTCTTCGCTCGTAATCCCCTGGTTCATCAAAGAGAGGATGAACATTCGCAGACCTTCAACAGGAGAAGGGTTGAAGACCTGGCCGAAATCAGTAGCTATCACGCATCTTTCCGCACCCGCCTTGCGGATCACTTCAATAATATCTTTTATGCGGGCATTAAAAAACATCGGGGTCGCGGGCAAGAAGCAATGCTCCAGGTACGCCCCCTTCTTAGCAAATTCCAACTGCACCTCTAAAGAAAGATTGGGAACCTCGTTATGAGGATGGGTGATCAGGATTTTCTTCACGCCCCGGCGGAAAGCTTCATCGATTAGAACCCGGCTCTCCTCGGATGAACAATGGGATGTCCCCAGGATGATGTCAGCCTCTGCGATCATATCCAGGATTTCTTTGACTGGGGGCAACAATTGCCCCTCCGAGTCCAGAACGGAGATCCCTTTCTCCGGCCACTTCACTCTACCTGGCATAGTAACATAGGTTCCCTGGAAGTGTTTAATATGGGCGTCGGAAAAGATCGAAGGCATCCAAACCTCTTTTCCTCCAAAACTTATGGCTACTTCCACGGCGCTGGGATTGAGACCGCCCACAGAAGGATTGAGAACCACGCCCCCGAAAGCGTGGATCCCCGGCACAGCCTTACTAACATAATACATCCGCGCGGCGTTAATTCCATAGTGCGCTTTGGAGAGAACCCCTTTCATGCCCACATCTCTGGCCTCCCTGGCGATCTCCATTTCATCCAGCAGCCGGTCATGCAGGTCTGGGGTAGCGTGAAAATGGAGATCGATCGCCCCCTCCAAGACTTCCATCCGTTTATCCATCGTGTTCTTACCCCCTCTTCTTCCTTCCCGCGAGCATCTGGGCAACGGTTTGCACTACCGCTTCATTCTGGGGCATCGTTCCGATGCTGATCCGCACATATTCCGGATGGAAATCGCCCCGGATCATGATCCCGCCGCGGCGGCAAAGCTCTTCGGTAAAGGCCTCCGCTGTGAAGCCGAAATCAGAGACCTTGGCTGTCACATAATTTCCCTGTGGGGCATCGACCATCTTTAGACTCAGTCGGCCAAGCTCGCGCTGGAGATATTCTCTTCCCTTGCGCACCACCTCCAAAGTACGCTGTAAGTGTTCTTTATCTTTCAGGGCCGCCACGCCGGCCGATTGAGCCAGCATCCCCGTTCCCCATTTTGGTTTTGCTTTTGTGAGCAGAGAAATGGCCACGACTGGGCCAACACAATATCCCAGGCGAACATCGGCCAGGCCGAAGGCTTTTGAAAACGTGCGGGTCACCAATAAATTAATTTCTTCTCCTATCTCGTAAAAGAATTCTAAGGCTGAAGTGTGGGGATCGGCAAATTCGACGTAGGCCTCGTCGGAAACCACGATGGCTTTCACGCCTTGGGCTGCCTGCATGATTTCTCCAAGATCTTTCAAGGGAACGAGCTTGCTGGTGGGGTTGTTGGGGCGAGTAATGAAAATGACCCGGCTCCTCCGGTTGAGGGCCTTCTTGAGCTTGGCCACATTAAGGTCAAAGTTTTCCTCCAACTTCACTTTCACAGGCCTTCGCCCCCGGGCCAGAGTAATTTCCTCGTAGAAGCTGCCGAACGCCGGAGAGGTAAAGACGACTTCATCCTGCGGGGAGGAAAAGACCTCAATGATGTGCATCATCAAGGAGGAAGAGCCAGGGCCAACCACGATGTTCTCCGGTCGCATGTTCACGTATTGAGCCAAGGCCCCCCGCAACTCCCGGGCCTCTGCATCCGGGTAGAGGTTGGCTTCTCCAGCCATCTCGATGATCTTAGCTTTGGCCAAAGGAGGGGGACCCAAGGGATTCTCGTTGGAAGAAAGCTTGATCACCCTGGCCGGGTCTATTTCATACTTGGCCGCGATATCTTTGGTCATCGGGCCTGGCATGTAAGGCACGATCTTCTTAAGCTGCGGATTGACAATCTCTTCAAAAATAGATTTTTTTGCCATCCCCTTCCCTCCTGGAGAATCGTTCCGCCTTTCAAATTACTTTCTCTCGCCGAAGTCCTTCAATCGCCTCGGCAGAGTGTCCCAATTCTTTCAAGATCTCTTCCGTGTGTTGCCCCAGAGAAGGGGCTGGATGGAGTATCTCCCCAGGGGTCTCGGAAAGTTTTATGGGAATTCCGATCTGTTTCAGTTGACCGACCTCGGGATGATCCACCTCAACGATCATTCGCCGATGCTGAACTTGCGGATCTTCCAGGGTCTCCTGCATATCTTTGACGGGCCCCAAGCAAACATCTTGCCCCCAGAAAAAGGCCACCCATTCATCACGAGTCTTCTGGCGGAAGGCCTTTTGCAAAAAAGCATAAATCTCATCCCGCTTTTCCCGCTTCGCCCATTGGTGTTCGATGAAATCCTCCCGCCCGAGAGCCCGGCAAAGATTGGCCCAGAAATGGGGTTCCAGAGGTCCCAAGGTGATAGCCTTTCCGTCTTTGGTTTCATAGATGGAATAACAGGGAATATTCCCGGCCAGCCAAAATTTTCCCCTCTCGGGAACGGTGCCCATGGACAGATACTCAGCCAAAGGAGCGTGCTGAAATCCAATTACTCCATCGAGCATGGAGATATCCACGAACTGCCCTTTTCCCGTTCTCTGGACAGCCATCAGGGCGAGTAGAATCCCCGCCGCAGCCATCAGTCCACCGGCCGCATAATCGGCGATGGGCACCGCAGGCAAGGAAGGAGGGCGATCTTCGAATCCCACCAGCTCCAAGATCCCGCTGTAGCCGAGGTAATTGATGTCATGACCGGCCAGCAACCGATAAGGGCCATCTTGGCCATATCCAGAGATGGAACAATAGACCAACTGGGGGTTGATTTCTCGCACCCGCGGATAATCAATTCCCAGTCGTTCCACTACTCCAGGCCGAAATCCTTCCACCACTACGTGGGAGGTCTTGGCCAACTCCAAGAAGATTTTTTTCCCCTGCGGGGATTTGAGATTTAAAGCCAGGCTCTTTTTGTTTCGGTTGAGGTTCAGATAACGAAGGCCTATTCCTTGCCGGGAGGGCTCCTCATGGCGGAACCAGTCTCCCCCCTCTGGATTCTCAACCTTGATCACCTCTGCCCCGAAATCGGCCAAAAGATTCGTACAGTAAGGCCCAGGGAGGGTAAGAGTCAAATCCAGGATGCGCACCCCTTTTAATGCCGACATTGGTTTTTCAGACGATACCTAAATAGATTTCTTTGATATAAGGGTCGTTCATCAAATCTTTGGGCAGACCCTGAAGGGCCACCTTTCCGTGCTCCAGCACGTAGACTCGGTCAGCCAGGTCGAAGGCCAGGTCAGCGTCTTGCTCGACCAGCAGAATGGTCACTCCGTCTTCTCTGATGCCCCTGATCGTATCCGCGATCAATTTCTTGACCAGGATAGCCAGTCCCAGGGAGGGCTCGTCCAGCATCAGGAATTTGGGCTGGGACATCAGGGACCTGGCGATGGCCAGCATTTGTTGTTCCCCTCCGCTTAAAGTTCCGGCGTCTTGGGTACGCCTCTCGCGCAGGATGGGAAAGAGGTTGAACATCCTCTCCAAGTCTTTCATGATTCCTTCTCTATCTTTACTTCTCAGATAAGCACCCATCTGCAAGTTGTCTTCAACACTTAGGTCAGGAAATAATCGCCGGCGTTCAGGACAGTGAATGATTCCTTTCTTAACGATTTCCACGGGGGAAAGATTGTCGATCCTCAGACCTGCAAAAAATATATGACCAAGCGGCTCGGCCACTCTGGAAATAGCCCGCAGCAAAGTGGTCTTCCCGGCACCATTGGGTCCGATCACCGCCACCAGCTCCTCGGCCTCCACTTCCATGGAGACCCCCTCCAATATCTGGGCTTTCCCGTAAGATACCCAAAGGTCTCGAATCTCAACCAGTGGCAAGGGTCATTCCTCCTTTACCCAGATATGCTTGGATGACTTTCTCGTTCCGGGATAGTTCATCTGGAGTCCCATCAGCGATTTTCTCCCCGAAATGGAGGGTGATCACCCTTTTCACCAATTTCATCAGCTCGCGAAGCTTGTGCTCGATTATAATGATGGAATGGCCCTCCTGGGATAATTTTTGGATGAGAGGAGAAAGGGAAGAAGTCTCCATCAATCCCAGCCCGGCAAAGGGCTCGTCCAGCAAGAGGAGTTCTGGCTCGATAGCCAGAGCGCGGGCCAACTCCAAACGTTTGAGGTCCCCATGAGGCAAATCCTTGGCGAATATCCCTTCCTTACCCGAAAGTCCCACACTCTCCAAAAGGGCAGCCGCTTTCTCTTCCACGTCTTGATCCCCTATTGCTTTACCTATTGCCCTCTTAGAAAGACAGGATATGGCCACATTTTCCAACGCGGTAAGCTGGTGAAATGGCCTTACAATCTGAAAAGTTCGAGCAATACCCCGGTTGACGATGTCATAGGGCTTTAGACCAACAATGCTCTCTCCTTTGAAGCTGATCCTTCCCCGGGAGGGTTTAAGAAAACCCGTCAGTAAATTGAAGAGGGTGGTCTTCCCTGCTCCATTGGGGCCGATGATCCCTAACATTTCCCCCTCGTTGAGGGTAAAGCTGACATGGCGTACCGCCCCCAACCCCCCGAAGTATTTAGTCAGTTCTTGGACCTCCAGAATGGCCCCCATGAAAGATCTCACCCCCCTTTTCTTTTAATCAATTGCTTGATCCCATCCGTGAGGGTGGGCAATACCCCCTTGGGAACGAATAAGAGAATAAGCACCACTACCGCGGTATAAGTGAGGAGCCGGACCTCTTCCCACTCCCGCAGCATCTCATTGAAAATGGTCAGGAGATAAGCCCCGGATATGGGTCCAGTAATTGTGCCAATGCCCCCCACTACGCTCATGATGATCACCAACACGGAGAGGTTGATGGAGAGAGTTTCTGGCCCGACGTGGAGTTGATTGTGGGAGTAAAAAGCGCCCGCTACCCCGGCTAAAAAACCGCTGATAACAAAAGTAATCAGTTTATAGCGGGTGGTATTGATGCCTGAAGCCATGGCCCCAATTTCATCTTCCCGGATGGATTTAAGGATTAACCCTCTACTCGATCGACCGCCCACATAAATCAGACCGCAGCACAAAGCCGTGAGCAAGAGGGAGAAATAATACTTTCCATTCAAGGTCGGCCAGACGGGGGATATTCCGTAAAGCCCATCGAGTCCCCCGGTGATCTCCCAATAGACGTCCGTGAGCCCATGGGGAAGTCCCGCTGCTGCAAAAGTGGCTAAGGCAAAATACGGCCCTCTCAGCCGCAGGCAAGGCATGCCGATGATTAGCCCTAAGAGGGCAGCGACCCCTCCCCCAATGAGGATGGTCAATAAGGGGGGGACTTTGAAGTAGAAATTCAAGAGCGCCGCCGTATATGCTCCCCCACCCACAAAAAGGGCGTGGCCGAAGCTCACCTGACCCGTGTATCCGCAGAGGATATCCCAACTGGCTACGTAAACAGCATAGATATTGGCCAGGATGATCAATTCTACAATCGCCCGCTTTTTAATAAAAAGCGGAACAGCCGAAAGAATGGCCAGGGCGATGAATAACCCGATTCGTTCGCTCGTGAAAAAAGTGCGCCTTCCCTTTCTAACCATCTTTCCCTCCTTAAACCTCTACCCGTTTTCCCAGCAGGCCCGAAGGACGAAAGGTTAGCATGAGGAGAATGATAATCACCGCTACGATTTCCCCGAAATAGCTGGAGATAGCAAAAGAAATCACAACCTCTGTATAGCCGATCAAAAGAGCCGCCAGAATGGTCCCTTCCAGGCTCCTCATACCCCCTAGGACCACTACCGCGAAAATACGCCCTAAGGCGGGGGCCCACATTTCCGGGCGAGCCCCTATGGTGGGAGCAATGAAGGCTCCTCCGATGGCTGCCAGTATGGCCGAAATGGCAATGACCGTCAAATAAACTCTCTCACAGTTGATGCCCATGAAAAGGGCAGCCTCTCGGTCTTGGGCCACTGCTAAAATGGCTTTCCCCATTCGCGTGCGATAAATGAATAACCAGAGAAGGATCAACAGAACTGCAGAGATCCCCAGAGTCAATAGCCTCTGGGCATCAATATCCACTCGGCCGAAGAGGGAAAACTTCTCTTCGATGAACCCCTGGACGTTCCGGTCAGGAGGGCCGTAAAAGAAGATCATCAATTGCTGGAAGAATAAAGCTAAAGCGATGGTTACCATCAAGACGGACCACTCGGAAAAAATGACGGGCCGGATACAAAACCGGTAAAGCCCCATAGCCAAGATTCCTACGCTAACCGTGGACAGGAGGATGGACATGGCCAAATTAAACTTCAGGAGGGTGAAGAAAGTGTAGATCAGGTAAGCCCCGATCATGTATAAGGCTGTGTGAGCTAAGTTCACCACGTTGGCCACTCCAAAGATCAAACAGAAACCCATGGCCAGAAGAGCATAAACCGCGCTTTGAACTGCTCCATAGACTAAAATCTCTAAAAAGATATTCATCTCTCCTAACCCCTTCCCCCTTCACCATCCTTGGAAAGCCGCCAGGAGGAGTGAAGAAAACTTTATTCTCCTCCCGGCCTCTCACCGAATCTGCCTCGATTTCATTTCTTCTTTAACCAAGCTGGGGCGATATATTTCCCGGCGGCATATTCTTTGGGAAAGACCACGACGTGTTTGCCATCCTGCCACTGGGCCCAAACTGGCTGCTTCCCCTCTTTGCCATACTTCAAGTCGTGATTCTTCTCAAAGGAAATCACCCCGGCCGCTCCCACAAACCGAATCTTCTCCAAAGCCTTTATCAGAGCCTCAGTATCCAGCGACTTCGCCTCCTCAGCCGCCGCCTTCAGTAGGTAGAGGGCATCATACTGGCCCCAGGCTGTATAGGTGGGGGAGATCTTGTAGGTGCTTACATACTTGTCATAAAAAGGAATGGACTTGGGAGTGATTTTAGCCCTGGCCCCGTTGATCAACTGGGTGCTCTCATAGTTGCATTTCCCCCCTGTCTTGTCCCAAAAATCCGTGACTTGACTGTTGAGGCTATACCCTGCTTGATGGACTGGGAGTCTGGTATCAGCCCACTGGTTGGTGATGGGAACACCGGGAGAAGCGGCCTGGACGGTGAGCATGAGCTCTGCTCCCTTGGCTCGAATTTGAGCGAACTGGGGGGAGAAATCTGTGCGTTTGGGATCGAAGACATCCAGGTAGACGATCGTTATCCCCCTTTTGGGTAATTCCTTTTCCAGATAGGTAGCCATCTCCCGCGCCCAAACCGTGCTCTCCGGCAGTAAAGCCACTTTAGTGATCTTCAATTCCTTCTTGAAGAATTCTTCGGCAAATACCGCCATGTCATAGGCGAAGAGATCCGAATTTACGCAGCCAACACGGAAAAAATACTTCCCCTGTTCGTAGTTTTCCTCCACCATTTTCGCCAGCTTGGGAGTCGCTGGTCCGCTGCTCAGCCAGAGCTTTTTGGCATCGAAGATATGAGCCGCCTGGGCCAGCCCTACCCCGCTCATCCAGCCGCCGCTGACGAAATCGACCCGGTCTGTGAAGAGAAGTTTTTTGATGGCTGTGACGCCCTTTTCCGCTATCCCTTCGTCATCGGCAAAAGATAGCCCAATCTTATGGCCCAGGATTCCCCCCAGGGCATTGATCTCTTCAGCGGCCATTTCTGAGGCGTTCTTGGACCCGATGCCCGCCTCCTTTTGCAGGGCCGCTGTAACACCCATCTTGATCACTTTTTGGGCTAAGCTTTCAGATGATAGAGCAAAAAGGATCGCCATTCCTACGACGAAGACGATTAGAATCTTGCCTCTCATTTCGCACCTCCTTATTCCGTGATTTGGTTCTTTTTACCTAAAATAGTTTTCTCCTCCTGCTTTTCCCTGCCTTCTCACCTCCTTTCCCATTCTTATCTTTTCCCTCAGATTCGCATAGCTGCCAGGAAGCCCTCATGCATGGCTTCTTTGGCCCTCCGGGGCTGAAGACAATCGCCCACAGGAAGAAGCTGGGGCACTTTCCGCTGCAAACTTTTTAGGACCTCTCGGTTGGCCCGGGACCCAGGGCCAGGCCGATAGTTTCCCCTTGCATGCACAATGTAATAAGCGATTGCCCGATCGCTGACCGATCCCTGGGGGTGGGGAAAATTGTTTCCCATCGCGGCCACGAGGATACGATTCTTCAGGCGAAGGCTGCCCAAAACGAAGGGAGAGAAAAGCATCCGGTAGTTCTCCATTTGTCTCTCTTTCAGGGCTCTCTCTTTCCTTGGGCCAAATCTTCCAGATAAGCAAAGATAGCAGTGTGATCATTTTTTTCCCCCACATGGATCATGGCACACCCGAAGATTTGTTGCACCATGTTGGCCAGGAACATGGGGATTTTATATTCCCGGGCCATTCGGGTAAGAGTGTCGATGTCCTTGTACATAAGGTCGATGGTAAATCCGGAATTGAAGGTTCGGGGCAATACGAATTTAGGAAATTTGAGCTCCGTAGAGTAACTACGGCCCGTGCTGACCTGCAAGACTTCGATCACCCGCTGGGGAGAAAGGCCCAATTTAGTGGCCAAGATAATCGCCTCTGAAGTAGCGGCCAGGCTCGTCGCCGATAGGAAGTTATTGATGGCCTTAACCGCATGGCCAGAACCTATTGCGCCCATGTAAAAGAGGTTTTTCCCCAAGACCGAGAGGATCGGCCGGCAGGAATCAAAGACCTTTTCATCTCCGCCCACCATGATCGAGAGAGTCCCGCCTTCTGCTCCCACCACCCCTCCGCTGACCGGAGCATCGATCATAGATACCCCTTTGGCAGAAAGGGCTTGGTATATTTTTAGGGTGCTCGGCGGGTAAGCGCTGGTCATTTCAATGAGGGTATCCCCAGCCTGGGCCCCTTTTAAAAGGCCTTCTGGTCCGAAGATCACCTGTTCCACCGCTTCTGAATTGGGCACGATGGTGATGACCTTACGGCATTTCTCAGCGACTTCCTTGACCGAAGAAGCACCCTGCGCCCCTTTTTGCACCAGGGCGGCAATTGCCTGCGGCCTTAGGTCATACACAACCAGCTGATGACCTGCCTTAAGTAGCCTTCCGCACATGGGCTGACCCATGGCTCCCAGACCGATGAATCCGACTTTTCCTTCCATGGTCATCCTCCCGCCTTTTATTAACCACAGAGATCCCGGAGAACGCAGCGGATATCAAAAATCAAAAGGCAAATATCCAAAACAGCAAAGGTATTTCATTTTTGAACTTTGGTATCAATTTAGCTTTTTGAATTCTATTTTTACTCGGCGGTCTCAGCGATCTCGGCGGTGAATGGATCCTAATTTTTCACCGGCCATTTCCCGAAGTTTGAATTTCTGCACCTTTCCGCTGGCCGTGCGGGGAAAATCCTCCATCGTAATCACTTGATCGGGGATTTTGTATTTGGCTGTTTTGTCCTTCATGAATTCATAGACTTCTTCACGGGTCACTGCTTCACCGGCCTTCTTGGGAATAATGCAGGCCAGAGTCCTTTCTCCCAGGCGCTCGTCTGGGTATCCCACCACCTGACACTCTCTTACTTTCGGGTGCGTGTAGAGGATGCTTTCCACATCGGTGGCGTAGATGTTCTCCCCCCCGCGGATGATCATATCTTTGATCCGACCTTTCAGCCGGATGTTGCCCTCTTCATCCATGGTTCCCAGGTCTCCACTGTGAAACCATCCTTTCTCATCAACGGCCTCAGCCGTCACCTCGGGGTCTTTATAATACCCCAGAAAGTTTGTGGGGCCCCGGTGGCATATCTCCCCCAGATTCCCCACCGGAACTACCCGCTTGGTCTCAGGATCCACGATCTTGACTTCATTCCCCACTGCCAGGGGTGGGCCTGGGCTCTCAGCAATCACCTCCACGGGTGAATCTGGAAGGCTCAAGACGTTGCTGCCGCATTCCGTGGTTCCGTCTCCTTGGAGGATGCCGCATTGGAACTTCTTGACGATCTGCAAGGCCACCTCGGGAGGCATGGGCGCACCGGTGAATAGGGCAAAGCGCAGGGAGGACACGTCGGTTCTTCCGAAGTTGGGATGATTCATAAGGTCAATGAACATGGTGGGAACGCCTACGGCGATGGTTGCTCCACACCGGTCCAGCTCTCGCAGGGATAACTCCGTACTGTACCGGCCCAGGAGAATCAAAGTCCCTCCGGTTAGGAAAGCCGTATGTTGCACGACGCAGTTGCCCGTGGTATGGAAGAGAGGAGTCATATTGAGCCATACATCTTTTTCTGAAGCTTTTATCCGCTCGCCAATTCCTACAGAGTGAAGCATCCGGGTATTATGCGTCTCCACCACGCCCTTGGGCCGGCCGGTGGTGCCTGAAGTGTAGGCGATTTCCAGGATGTCGTCAGCCTCTACGGGGTTTTCTTCCAGGTATTTCTCCAAAAACCCGGGGCCGAACTTTTTCTCCCAGTTCTGGGAGAGCAAAGCCTCCCAGTTCAACATCCCTTCCTTCGGTTTTCCTTTGACAATGATGTGCTTAAGCGAGGGGATTTCGGAACGCATTTCTCCCAAGAGATCGACAAAGGAAAAATCTCGCCACTCTTCCGGGATGATCAGGACTTTGGCTTCCAGATGATTCAGGACGGTCAGGATCTCCATCTTCCGGTAAAGAGGATTCATGGGGGATACGATAACTCCCAGTTTGGCGCAAGCGTAAAGGGAGATAGAATACTCTGGCCAGTCGGGAAGTAGCAAGCCTAACTTATCCCCACGGGTAAGGCCCAAATCAATCAGCGCCTGGGCAAAGGAATTGACCGCGGCCTGGAATTCCCGATAGGTATATTTCTGGTTTTGAAAAATAATGGCCCTATGGTCCGGGTAGCGCTCGGCTGTTTCCCTCAGCATTTGACCAAAGGTCTGTCCTTTGGGGCGGTTGATTCCTAATATTTGGCAGTAGCTGGAGGTAAGCTTTCCCCGGTGCATCCTTTAACCTCTTTGTTCTCTCTCTTTCTGAATTCTCTCCCCCACTATCTCCCGCAACACGTTCTTTTTGATCTTGCCGCTGGGCGTGGTGGGGAATTCAGGCATCAGTTCTACCCGATCGGGGATTTTAAAGTGAGCGACTCTGTCCTTAAAAAAAGCCTTGATTTCTTCCTGGGTGATGTGTTCCCCAGGCTTGGGAATGATGCAGGCGCAAGTTTTCTCCCCCAGGCGTTCGTCCGGAATAGCCACCACGCTTACCTGAGCCACCTTTGGATAGGTGTAGAGGAGGTCTTCGATCTCTGTGGGCGAGATGTTCTCGCCGCCCCGCACGATCATATCTTTAATCCGCCCAACGATGCGCAGGTTGCCCTTCTCATCCATCGTCGCTAAGTCGCCACTGTATATCCACCCGCGCTCATCGATGGTTTGAGCAGTTCTTTCTGGATCCTTGAAATACCCCAGGCAAACATTTTGTCCCCGCGCGCAGGCCTCCCCTTTGACGCCGAGGGGAGCGATGCGTCGCTTTTCGTCCACCACCTTATGCTCCATCCCCGGCTGGGGTCTTCCTACGGTCTCGCAGACAACTTCCACTGGATCGTCCAGCCGGGTGATGTTACTCATGGCCGTCTCAGTCATGCCATAGGCCGATGTTACATAACACCCCATCTTCTGAATGATCTGCCTGGCTACTTCGATGGGCAGCGGCGCCCCGGCCAGCACCATGGCTCTCACGGAGGAGAAGTCGTATCTGTCAAAATCAGGCCTCTGGAGCATCATGATGGGCATGGTGGGTACTCCGATAGGCAGAGTTACCCCATGACGGGTGATCTCTTTCATGGCTTCTTCCACATTCCAGGTCTCGAGCAAAACCTGGCAAGAGCCCTTGATCACGGAGGCGTAAAAAGTATTGACCAGAGCAGTAGTGTGGGAAAGGGGGACCATGATCAGCCAGACATCTTCGGGCTTTAGGTCGAGGCAGGTGGCTGTGCCCAGAGCCGAACGACACCTGGTGTTGTGGCTATGCATCACCCCCTTGGGCGTGCCCGTAGTACCCGAGGTGAAGATGATCTCCAAAAGATCATCCGCTTCCACTGGAAAATCCCTTAGGTAAACCTTCGAGTAATAGTCATCCGGATACTTTTTCTCCCAGTTCTGGCTCACCAACTCTTCAAAGAGGAGCTCCCCAAGATGGCGCTTTTGCCCGGAGACAATCACCTGTTGCAAAGTAGGAATGGCTTCGCGAAGTTCCTGGAAAAGATCAGAGAAGGAAAAGCCCCAGAACTCGGAGATCGCCACGGCTGCCTTGGCTTCGGTCTGGCGGAGGATGTATTCGATTTCTTTCTTTCTCAGGCGTTCGGATATGGGAACCGAAATAGCTCCTAATTTGGCAGTGGCCAGCAGGGTGATGATGAACTCCGGCCGGTTGGGGAAAAGGATGGCAATCATGTCTCCGTGCCGGATCCCCAGTTCGATCAAGGCAAAAGCCATCCGGTCTACTAATAACTTTAGCTCCCCCCAGCTAATTTTCTGTTCCCGAAATATCAGGGCTTCCTTTTGGGGATAGCGTTTGACCGTCCGTTCGAAGTACTCCGGGAGCGTAATTCCCGGCGGAATCTCACCAGGAGAATAATAATAACTCAGGGTAGGCTTTGCCATTACCTATCCCCCTCCTCAAGGCATGGTCAGGCCGCCGGAGACGCCAAGCGCCCAGCCGATATTATGAGAATGCTTAATCCGACCTACTCTTTTATCCCGGCGATGCGTTTGGCCAAGGAGATCTTGTGATTCAGGTTGGACTCTCTCGGGATCATGGTCTTCTGCGCTTCCGGTGAACCGGCGCCATGAATGGATTCCACCACATACCCTCCAGCCCCCGGACCGAACATCAGGTTCTCGATCAACCGGAAAATACGCATACGATGCTCGGTGGGAACCTCTTTTATTCCCTGTAAGTATTTCTCCAAGTATTTTCCCACCTCTGGGCTGCGAAAATCCTTCTCTGAGGGCATGGTGGTGACCATCCCCCCGGCGATATCGAGGGCCAGTTGCCCGATCTGATTCGTAACCCGGGCCACATTCAGTTTGCACACATTGGCCAGGAGGAAGTCGTTCATGTAATTCCCCGCTGGCGTCCGGTGGCCTTCATAAGCCGAAGCCAACCCGCACCCGTACAGAGTTTCCGATAGGGTGATCATCTCCGTAATTTTGCTGCGAACATGGGAGGCCTTGGCCACGCCATTGTATTGGGCCAGCAAAGCGGTCGCCCCGATCAGAACGTCACTCACCCCGGTCTTACACCCGCCATAACTGCAGCGGTGGTGGGACCCGAGAAGGCCGCTGATTCTTTCCGCAAATTCATATTCCTTGTAAAGAAAGACACTCTCCCAAGGGACGAAAACGTTGTCGAAGATCAGAAGGGTCTCCTGCATCCCATAGAGGGCATTGCCGGTGTCTATGGCACCCCCCTCTAACTTCCGCGTGTCGGAGAACTGCCGCCCGTAAATATGAATCAGTCCTGGTGTGGTCATGGGCACGGAGAAAGCCACCGCGTAATCTTTATCTTCTGGCCCCATGGCTCGGGTGGGCATAACCACAGTGTGGTGGCAATTCAGCGCCCCGGTTTGATGCGCCTTGGCCCCCCGCACCATGATTCCATCTTTTTTTTCTTCCACGACATGAAGGTAGAGGTCCGGATCGGCTTGCTCGCTGGGTCTCAGACTACGATCTCCTTTCACATCTGTCATGGCGATCCCCGCGATGAGGTCATGCTCCTGCAAATTCCGGAAAAATTTCTTAAACCGCTCATGATACTCTGTGCCCATCTTCTGGTCTACCTCGTAGGTAGCCAGGAACATGATGTTTCCCCCATCGCAGGTGGTGCACCGCTGGAAACAGGTTGCGGTCATCTGCCCGAGAAGCCGGAACATCTTGATTTTGTTCACCAGGTCATCCCGGCTCTGGTAGAGGTGGCAGAAGCGATTTACTCTTTGGCCTGTAAGATGAGAACGGGCCGTCATCAGGTCTTCGTACAGAGGGTCGTGGGCCAGATCATAGGTGAGGGCCACCGCGTTCTGTGATGGCTTGACCATCGGATGATCATAGGGGTCTTTTATTTTCTCCCCGAAGAGATAAACCTTAGGATGAGGGTTCATCTCTCGCAGGCTTTGGATATATTCCTTTCCGGTCTTTAAGGCCATCGTAAACCTCCTCTAAAGGAAATATTTATGGGCTTCTTTTCTAAAAAGATAAGCTGAGTCAGATTCTCGAGGGTGGCGCATTTTTCTTTTTCCCGCCAGTTTTTTCATTCTCAGGAAATTCTGGAGGGGGAAACTCGATTTTTTGAATGATAATCAATTTCAATTCCTTGTCAAGGATATTATTGGCGTGGTTGATGATCTTCTTTCCGTGGCCGGGCTACTTCTCCCACCCGTATTCGCCGACCAGGGCCACGAAATTACATTCCATTAACTCTTCTTCCAAAAATCCTGCTCTCGTTCGGCGGATTCTCAGGAGTCTTTGGGAGCTGCGGCTGCCCACGGGAATTACCATGGTTCCCCCGGCCTTCAGTTGTTCCTGCAAGGGCGAGGGGACGGATGGGGATCCAGCCGTAACCAGAATGGCATCGAAGGGCCCTTCCTCTTTCCAACCATAACTCCCGTCAAAGAGCCGGGTAATCACATTCGAGCAATGGATCTGATCGAGGACCTTCCTCGCCCGTTCGAGAAGGGAGCGAATTCTCTCCACCGAATACACTCCCCAGGCCAGATGCGCCAGCACTGCCGCCTGATAACCTGACCCCGTCCCGATTTCCAGGACACGTTCCTCCCCTTTAAGACCCAGAGCTTCGCTCAGGTAGGCAACCAGGTAAGGTTGAGTAATGGTCTGCCCTTCCCCGATGGGCAGGGCAAAATCCCCATAGGCTTGGCCAAGCAAAGCTTCCGGAAGGAAAAGGTGCCTCTGAACCTCCTGCATGGCTTTGATCACCCGCAGGTCTTTGATGCCTCGCCCGATGATCTGTTCCTGGACCATACGCTCTCGGGCTTTGGCATAATCCAGGGTTGGGAGTGGCCGTTCCCTAAGTGATTTCATCGTTCGCGTTGCGAAGAGGGCTCAGATTTTACGTTTGGCCAGCGTTTCAAAGGAGGCATAATTGGTCCAATCGAGGTGCAGGGGCGTTATGGAAATGAAATTGCTGGCAATGGCTTTAAAATCTGAATCTTCGGTATCAGCGTATCCTGGATCATTGCTGCCGATCAGATAATATTTTTTCCCCCCCCGGTCTAATTTCTCTTGCACCGGATCCCCATAAATCCGCTTGCCCATGCGCGTAATCTTATACGAGCGGGGTTTTTTCCCCATGGCCGGGACGTTGACGTTTAGAAAAGTATTCCGGGGAAGGCCGTGCCGGAGAATATTCTTTGCTAAACGGACGGCGAAATGAGCGGCCTGGGTGAAGTCGAAGTCGTTCCTGACCACCAAAGAAATGGCAAAGGAGGGAATGCCCAGGATCGTTCCCTCGATGGCCGCGGAGACCGTCCCAGAGTAGGTTATGTCATCCCCCAAATTCCCCCCTTTATTGATTCCAGAGACGATCAGGCTGGGCCTCTCGGGTAAAATCTTACTGACCCCCAGGAGGATACAATCTGTCGGCGTTCCATTCACCGCAAAAAAGCGAGGCCCCAGTTCCTTCACCTTCTTCCAGCGCAGCGGGCGGCCCATGCTCAATGCATGACTCACCGCGCTCTGTTCGCGGTCCGGGGCCACGGTCCAAACTTCGGCAATTCTTTCCAGGGCCTCGTTCAATGCCCGCAGCCCATCGGAATAGATTCCATCATCGTTGCAGATCAAAATTTTCAAACCCGCCCCCTTGCTGGTTATGGAGGTTCTTGGCTCCCCAAAACTGAAATTGATTTATTGTAATAATTTAGCTCTTTGAAAAAGATGCGAAATCGCAAACCAAACAGAGTCTGTCACTCCTGCGAAAGCAGTCCCGCCTACGGCGGGATGGATACCCGCTCCCCGCTTAAAGCCTGCAGGGACAGGTTTTGCGGGAATGACGTACTTAATAGAACAATAATGATTCTTTTCAAAACGCTAAATTCTTACATTTATTCAAATTTTAAGGCCGTTTTTGCTTTCCGCGGCGGGCCAATCCCCCAAGTCAGCGAAACACCGACTCCAGATAGCGCTCGACCGCAAAGGCGGCCGTAGCTCCGTCTCCAACCGCGGTTGTGACCTGGCGAAGAAGCTTCTGGCGAACATCGCCCGCGGCAAAAACTCCCGGAGCAGAGGTGGCCATATTCTCATCCGTGATCACATACCCTCCCTCGTCCATCTTCACTATTTCCCGGAGAAATCCGGTATTGGGTTTTAGCCCCACATAAAAAAAGACCCCGCTTACTTTTAATATCCTTCTTTCCTGGGTTTTCACGTTCTTCAACTCCAACGCCTCCACCCCTGCCCCGCCGACCACCTTGGTAACTACGTTATCCCAAAGGATCTCGATCTTTTCATTCTGAAAGGCTCTTTCTTGTAGAATCTTTTCGGCTCGCAGGGCATTGCGCCGGTGGATGATGTAGACGCGCCTGGCAAAGCGAGTCAGGTATAAGGCTTCGTCCACAGCCGAATCGCCCCCGCCAATAACCCCGATATCCTGATCGCCAAAGAAAGGCCCATCGCAGGTAGCGCAATAGGAGACCCCCCTCCCCTTAAGCTCCTCCTCACCGGGGATCCCTAATTTTGCTGGCTCAACCCCTGTGGCCACGATAACAGCTTTGGCCGTTATTTTTCGGCCCTCCTGGGCCACTTCCCAAAGCTGCCCGTGAGACGTCAATTGGCTCACTTCTCCGGTCATGATCTCCAGCCCAAAACGCTGCGCTTGGTTCTCCATTGCTTTCATTAGGTCTGGCCCAAGGATGCCCTCCGGGAAACCAGGGTAGTTTTCGATCATATAAGCGCTGGCGGCCTGGCCCCCGGGCGCCATCTTTTCCACGAGGAGCGTAAGGAGTTTCGCCCGGGCGGCATAGAGACCGGCCGTTAGACCTGCGGGTCCGCCGCCAGCAATGAGTAAATCATAATCTGCCATGGCCATGACTCTTCCTCCATTTGCATCCGCTACGCAAATAAAAAATACCACAGCTGAGGCGAAAGTCAATCCTCACGCCCTCGGCTGTCAATCGCTTTCGACCGATAAAATTGACCGCCAAGGGGAACTAAACCTTGTTTCCTAATACCAAATTTGTTATATTTTTTAATATCCGGAAGAGGATAATCCTATGGGAAGGTTATCAATTGCTTTTTTTTGGCATATGCATCAGCCCTATTACCGGGATCCTTTGAGTGGTGAGTATTCGCTGCCCTGGGTAAGGTTGCACGCCCTTAGGGGATATTACGACATGATCTCTTTACTGGAGGATTATCCAGCGATCCGGCAGACTTTCAACTTGGTTCCCTCCCTGCTCTCTCAGTTGAATAATTATGCGGAAGGAGAGGCTCGAGATGTTTTTCTCGATCATACCCGAAAACCTGCCGAAGAATTGTCCGCAGAAGAGAAAAAATTCATCTTAGTAAATTTTTTCATGTGCCATTGGGAAACCATGGTCAAGCCCTACCCAGCGTATTGGGCTCTTCTCCAAAAAAGGGGGCTGAAAGTTCCCGAATACCGTTGGGATGATCTTTTGCATCAATTCAGCTCCCAAGATTTCCGAGACCTGCAAGTTTGGTCTATCCTTGGCTGGATGGGGCACCGGGCGCGCGAGAAAAAGGAGAGTGTACGTGAACTTTTAAAGAAAAGCAGGTTTTTTTCGGAAGCCGACAAAGCCGAGCTTCTCAAAGTTCAATTTGAGATTCTACGTGAGGTAATCCCTCTTTACCAGGCTGCCCAATGCCGGGGGCAGGTGGAGATCACCACCAGCCCTTTTTATCACCCCATTCTTCCCCTTTTGATCGATTCGCGACATGCCTCCCGGGCCATGCCCCAGGCACGATTGCCCATCCCTTTTTCCTACCCCAAAGACGCCGAAGCGCAGGTCCAAAAAGCTGTGGCCTTTTATCGCGAACTTTTCGGAAAAGACCCGATGGGAATGTGGCCTTCAGAAGGGTCGGTTTCCCCGGAATTGATCCCCATCGTCCAGCAAGCGGGAATTCGCTGGATGGCCACCGATGAGGGAATTCTCTTTAAATCCCTGCCTGCGGGGGCAGGACGCGGCCATCTCTACCAACCCTACCGGGTTAAGTACCAGGGAGCTGAGGTCATCATGGTCTTTCGGGACCGAAACCTCTCTGATCTCATCGGATTCACTTACCGCAAAAATCCCCCCCAGGTTTCCGCCAACGACCTGCTGACCCATCTGCACAACATCAGAAACTACTCCTCCGGGGCCGGAGAAGATTGTCTCGTTCTCATTGCCCTCGACGGGGAGAATCCCTGGGAATACTACCCAGACGGAGGCCGTGACTTTCTCCGCAGCCTTTATGAAAGGCTATCCCATGATTCCACCCTGGAGACAGTGAAAGTCAGTGAGTTTCTGGAAGCCCATCCTCCACGGAAAACACTGGATCAACTCCATACAGGTTCCTGGATCGATCAAAATTTCAGGATCTGGATCGGATCTCCGGAGGACAACCAAGCCTGGGAATATTTGAGGAGGACGCGGACCTTCTTGCAGAGAGCCTCCCAGGATGATGCAAAAATTGCACCAGAAAAGTTGCGCTCGGCTTGGGAGCAAATCTACATTACCGAGGGGAGCGATTGGTTCTGGTGGTACGGGGATGATTTTACCAGCGATCATGACGAGGAATTTGACCGTCTCTTCCGCATGCATCTTAGGAACGTACATCTTCTTCTCGGGTCGGAAGTACCGGATTATCTGAAAACCCCAATTGCTCTGCCCCATGAGGTAAAGCCGGCAGTGGAACCTTTGGGATTAATCTCCCCTGTCCTGGATGGGCGGGTCACCCATTTCTACGAATGGCGGGAGGCAGGATACTTTCCGGCCAAATACTTTCCGGGCTCTATGTATCGCGGCGAAGGATTTGTCTCCGCCATATACTACGGGTTTGATCTCGACCGTCTTTATTTCCGCATTGATCCCGTCTTACGGAACCGAAACCATTTAGAGGGGTTACAATTTTCCATCCACTTCCTTACGCGCCCGCAGAGCCAAATTGCTTTCCCTGTCAAGTTCTCAGGAGAAGATGAGAATTTTTTCATTCTCCATTTCCTCGCGGGAGGGAAGGTTAAGACGCAAAAGCGCTTCAGCAGCATCTGCTCGGGAAAAATCATCGAGCTTTCTATCCCCTTTGCAGAGCTCCAATTCCAGGCCCAAGAAAGGATAGACTTTATTTTAACAATTAAAAAAGAGGACTTGGAAGTGGAGCGGTATCCCCGGAGCGGGTATCTCTCGATGACCGTCCCAGATCGAGATTTTGCAGGCACCCTATGGCAAGTTTGATGAACCAGGGGAGACTGCCCGGATGAAAACGATCAACCTGCTCTTTGCTGTCCATAACCATCAGCCCGTGGGGAATTTTGAAAAGGTCTTCCGCGAGGGATGGGAAAGGTGTTATGGCCCCTTCCTCGATGCGGTTGAGAAACACCCGAAGTTCCGGTTCACTCTCCACTACAGTGGCTCCTTGTTGGAATGGCTGGAGGAAAATCGGCCAGATTTTCTGCCGCGTCTTAAAGCCCTTGTGGCTCGGGGACAGGTCGAACTCCTAAGTGGGGGCTTTTACGAACCCTTGCTCCCGTTTATTCCCCAAGAAGACGCGGTGGGTCAGATTGAGCTCCTGAACCGATATCTCAAAGAAAAACTAAATTTTCGTCCTCAGGGCTTCTGGCTTGCTGAAAGGGTCTGGAATCCCGCCTTACCCAAGACTGTCGCTCCCTCAGGTCTGAAATACACGATTGTCGACGATTCTCATTTTCGGTTTGCTGGCTTGGCTGACGAAGATATGTTCGGGCACTACGTAACGGATCATGAAGGCTTTACCCTTTCCATCTTCCCCATCCACAAGCGTCTCCGCTATGCCATCCCCTTCCGGGCTCCCGAGGAGACGATCGAAGCTCTGCGCTTCTGGGCCACAGACTCTGGTCACTTAGCGGCCACCTACGCCGATGATGGAGAAAAATTCGGGCTGTGGCCGGGAACGTATGGCTGGGTCTTCGAGGAAAGATGGCTGGAAAGATTCATTGCCCGCATCGAAGAGAACTTGGAATGGGTGCACCTGCTCACCTTCAGCGAGTACATGGAAAAATTTCCCCCCCAAGGCCGGGCTTATCTTCCACCGGCTTCCTACGATGAAATGATGGAATGGGCCCTGCCAGCCTTATCGGCAATTGGTTACGAGGATATGATTGCAGAATTAAAACAAGAGGGCCGATACGAAAAGTACAGGCCCTACCTGCGCGGAGGGTCCTGGGAAAATTTCTTGATCAAATACCCCGAGAGCAATCACCTACACAAGAAGATGCTTTGCGTAAGTGAGAAAGTTCATCGGGCCCTGAAAAGCCCTCTCACCGCCGAGAAAGAAAAAAAATACCCGCCTCCCCCAGCCCTGAGGGCTCTTTGGATGGCCCAGAGCAACTGTGCGTACTGGCACGGCCTCTTTGGCGGCCTTTACCTCAATTACCTGCGTCATGCGGTCTACCAAAACCTGATCACCGCCGAGCGCTCGGCTGAAATGATCCAATGGGGAGAAGAAAAACGCCTGGAATATGAAATTGTGGACCTGGATAAAGACCAGCAACCAGAGATTTTGATCACCAATTCAGAGCTGGGGGCCATACTAAAGCCGGGTTATGGGGGTTCGCTCATTGAACTGGATTACCGGCCTAAGGGGTTTAACCTCACCAACGTTCTTACCCGCAGGCCAGAAGCCTACCACCGCAAGCTCAAAAGAGCGCATTTGAGCTATCTCTCCCCGGGAGAGCAACCCCAGTCCATCCATGATCTTTCTCTGGCCAAGGAGGAAGGGTTGGAAGAGGCCCTGATGTACGACTGGTACACCCGCTATTCTTTTCTGGATCACATCTTTGGGGAAGATACCACCTTTGACCAGTTTCGCCGCTGTCAGTACCCGGAATTGGGAAATTTCGTAAATCAGCCCTATGAACTGGGGGAAATAAGAAAATGGGATAATTCTGAACGATTGGCCGTTCTCCTGCGTCGCAGCGGGGGGCTCTTTGAACGGGAAGGGAAAGTTCCCTTGGATATTTGCAAACGCTTTCTTTTTCACCGGGATACAGCCCGGATGGAGGTGGAATACGAAATCATCAACTACGGTCCTGCCGAAGTCGGCATTTGGTTTGGAATCGAGATGAACCTCACGCTGCTCGCCGGAAATGACCCGCAACGCCATTTTCTTTTTCCCGGCCTGAAGGTGGAAAACCGGGCTCTGAGCAGCAGCGGAGCCCTTCCCCGGGCAGAAAAGGTATGCCTGCGGGATGAATTTTTGGGCTTCGAGGTATCCATAGAGGCAGCCCCAGGTAGTGAGCTCTGGCGCTTTCCTTTAGAGACCGTCTCCCAATCAGAAAGCGGCTTTGAAAAAACCTACCAGGGTACCGTTCTCCTTTTCCATTGGCGATTCATTCTCAAAACATGGCAGAGAAAGTGTTTGCCCCTCGCCCTCTCTTGCCGAGGAATTTAATCGGGGAAAGTTTAACAGGAAATTTTAGGAGAGAATTTGCATGTCGGAATTACGTAAGGACCCGGTCACTGGACGGTGGGTGATCGTTTCTACGGAGAGAGGAAGAAGACCTTCCGATTTTTCCATGGAGAAGGCAAAGTCCAAGGGAGGCTTTTGCCCTTTCTGCCCAGGAAACGAAGATAAGACTCCCCCCGAGATTTTAGCCTTTCGCCAGGAAGGAACTCCACCCAACAAGCCGGGTTGGCGGCTGCGGGTAGTCCCCAATAAATTTCCCGCCCTGCGCGTGGAAGGGGATTTAAATCGGGAGGGCGTCGGCCTCTACGATAAGATGAACGGCATCGGGGCCCATGAGGTGATCATCGAAACCCCCAGCCATGAAGAGAATTTCTCCAATCTTTCCGCGAAAACCTTCGAAGAAGTTCTTTGGGCCTTCCGCGACCGGATGATGGACTTAAAGAAAGACATTCGCCTGCGTTATGCCATGATCTTCAAGAATCATGGAGAGGCTGCCGGGGCCACTCTCGAGCACTCCCATTCTCAACTGATTGCCCTGCCCATCGTACCCCACTTGGTCGTGGAGGAGATGGCCGGAGCAAAAGATTATTATAATTATAAAGAGCGCTGCATCTACTGCGATATCATTCGCCAAGAAATTCGTCAGGGAGAACGGGTCATTCTGGAAAATTCAGAATTTGTCGTCCTGGCCCCTTTTGCTTCCTTTTCCCCTTTTGAGTCCTGGATTCTTCCCAAGCGCCATAATTCCTTTTTCGAAGAAAGCCAAGTTCATGAGATTCAGTCTTTGGCAAGGATCTTCTCGGAGAGTCTGAAGCGCTTGGAGAAAGCTTTGAACTTTCCCCCTTACAATTTTACCCTGCACACTACCCCCTTTAACGAAAGACCCTTAGAGTATTTTCATTGGCATTTCGAGATCATTCCCAAGCTCACCAAGTTCGCCGGCTTCGAGTGGGGATCAGGCTTCTTTATCAATCCCACTCCGCCGGAAGAGGCCGCCCAATTCCTGAGGGAAATGGGCGCCTCAGGAGAAGAGAGATGAAGATTCTATTTGCTTCTCCAGAAGCCGTTCCCTTTGCAAAAACTGGAGGCTTAGCCGATGTCTCCGGTGCTTTGACCAGAACTTTGGCCCAGATGGGGCAAGAGGTCTTTCTGATTCTGCCCAAATATCGGCAGGTGGATGAAAAACGATTCCCCCTGACGAACACCGGGATTGTGCTCAAAGTTCCTATTTCCCAGGGGGTGGAGAATGGGGAGGTGTACTGCGTCGAACTGGCCTCTAACTTCCATGCCCTCCTCATCCGTAAGGACGATTATTATGACCGGGAGCAACTCTACGGAACTGCCAGCGGCGACTTCGAAGATAATGCGGAACGCTTTACTTTCTTCTCCCGCTCTATCGTGGAGGCGGCGTTGGCTTTGGAGTTAAAGCCCGACATCATCCACTGCAATGACTGGCAGACTGGCCTTGTTCCCGTTTACCTCAAAACCCTCTACCGCAACGTGCCCCCGTTCCAGCAACTGGCCTCCATCTTCACCATCCACAACATCGGCTATCAAGGGCTTTTCTGGCACTACAACATGCCCATCACCAACCTGGGATGGGAGCTCTTTACGCCTCAGGCCTTAGAATTTTATGGAAAGCTCAACTTCCTCAAAGGGGGCATCATCTTTTCCGATGCCGTCACCACCGTCAGCCGCAAGTACATGGAAGAGATCCAGACCCCGGAATTTGGCGCTGGTTTGGATGGAGTATTGCGAGAGCGGAAGGAGGATCTTTACGGCATTCTTAACGGAGTGGACTACAAAGAGTGGTCTCCGTCAGAGGACACGTATATCCAAGAGAGATACGGTCCTTCTGATCTCAAAGGGAAAAAGGCGTGCAAGGCGGACTTGCAGAGGCAGTTCGGCCTTCCTGAGAAAGAGGACGTTCCCCTCATCGGAACCATTTCCCGTTTGGCCGAGCAAAAGGGTTTTGACCTCATTGCCGCCATCATGGAAGATTTGGTGATGCTGGGCCTGCAATTCGTGCTCTTGGGAAAGGGAGAAGAGAAGTACCACCTGTTCTTTGAAAACTTCAGCAAGCAATACCCCCAGAAGGTGGGCGTCAAGATCGATTTTGACGACGCCCTGGCCCACAAGATTGAAGCCGGGGCAGATATGTTTCTCATGCCTTCCCTGTATGAACCCTGCGGGCTCAACCAGATCTATAGCTTAAAGTATGGCACTGTACCCATCGTCCGGGCCACTGGCGGACTGGATGACACCATCCAGGATTTCAATCCCCAAAATGAAGAGGGGAACGGGTTTAAGTTTACCGATTATTCCTCCTCCTGCCTTCTGGAAACAATTAAACGGGCTCTGCAGGTCTACCGCGAGAGAGCCCTCTGGGAAAAGTTGATGATCCGGGGAATGGCGGCAGACTTTTCTTGGGAACAATCCGCCAAGGTTTACTTGCGGGTTTACCAAGATACCTGGAAAAAGAAAAACTGTTGAAATGAACACCCGCGAAATTCTATCCAAAGTTATCGAACTTTCCAATGCCTCCGTGGATGTGGACCGGCGGCTGAGTAACCTGGTGGAAGCTCTGGCGGCGATTTTCTCAGTGCCCCTCTGCGCTCTTTTCCTCTGGGACCCCCAACAGGCCCGCCTGTCCTTGAAATTCTGTAACAAAAAGCACGCGGCCCTTCCACCCGGGTTCACCCTTTCTGTAGACCAAGGCCCCCTGCGAACTTGCGCCCTGCAAAAAATACCCGTGATCATCAACGACGCCTCCCAGCTTTCCCCGGAGGCCGCCCTCTTGCCAAAGAATTTCGCCTCCTTCAATTTTTGGGCTTCTTTCCCTCTCCTGGACGACATCCATTTCTATGGAATCCTCACCCTTCTGGGTGAGGAGCCCAGGCAATTCTCCGAAGAAGAGTCTCTTCTTCTCCCCGTGATCTGCCGTCAGTTAGCCGGCACCATTCGGACCGCCCGGGTCTCCTTACAGGCGAAAAAGCGCATCGCCGAACTGAGCACCCTTCATAACATTGGGATGGCCATCAGCTCCACTTCTGACCTGGGGGAGTTACTGAATCGCATTACCCTGATTAGCACCAAGATCCTGCAAGCAGATGGATGCTTTTTGCGGCTGTTAGATGAAGAAACAGGGGTGTTGAAAGTTGTCTCTTCCTTTGGCCTGGAGGAAGAGCAAGAGTCGCTCAAGCCCGTCCCCTTAGGGGAAGATGTGGCTGGAAATGTGGCTCTGACAGGGGAATCAATCCTGATCCGCGATGCCAAGGCTTCTCCCTATTCTTTCAAAAAATTTAGGCGAGAAGTTTCTTCCGTCATCTGCGTTCCCCTCATCTTCAAGTCCAAGACCATCGGGACCCTGGCTCTATTCAGCACATGCCAGGAAGGACATCAGGAAAAAGTTTTCGACGAGGAGGACAGGAACCTCCTATC
>Ga0315314_1000304_pt1 | contig 61207 bp, 51 predicted proteins | sample TDP9_MG_FD_203631 | JGI IMG/M metagenome (GOLD analysis project Ga0315314, IMG submission 203631) | Freshwater sediment microbial communities from Lake Towuti, South Sulawesi, Indonesia - TDP9 | ecosystem: Environmental > Aquatic > Freshwater > Lake > Sediment | place: Indonesia: South Sulawesi...
TGTATGGCGTAGCAGTTGGTACTCCGGTTGCCCTTCGGGCTCCCTTCGTCCCAACTGCTTTAACATACGGCGAAGAATCCACCTTAAATATGCCTGTTTTTTGTCTTGACAATGGGTAGGGGTATAATTGAAGAAGACCGAATATCTTCACTTCCGTCATTAAAAATAAGTTCTACAATATGATTATCTGATAAAAAGCCCCCTTCAATATTACTAATATCATTTATTCTTCTTGATAACTCTCTCGCAATATACTGCGAAAACGAATTATGCTGTCCTATATTTCTACCTCCTATTAGCATACCTATAGCGTCAAAGTCGTCCGGAAATTGTTCTTTGAAACATATAGCTATTTGGTAAGGTGTTAAAAATGGTCTTCCCAAATGATGCTCCGGATCGTGTGAGTAAGTGACATCTAAAATATCCAAAATTTTATCTTCTAAATTATATTGTTCCCAAATAGTCATAGAATTCCCCTTTTTTAACTGTTCTTAACCAAATCATTGTTTATATTGTATCCGCACAAGGAAAAGCTCACTGGCGCATTCCCCATAGGTCAAGTGAATTGTTAGGCTATTCAAAGTTATTCCTCTCAGTATCAAAATAAATAATTTCTATATCTGAATTTATTAGCCCGTCTAAATCGTGTTTCATAATTTCATGCATTTCTTTATTGGTTAAAACTAATAACTTCTTTTTTGCTTTAACCAATTCCAAGTATCTGCATGCGCCTAACATGCGAGGCAATCGAGTATTGCTATGAGCTTTTTTTGTATATTTATCACTTTTTACTTCGCCTATAATGCTTTTGTCTTCGGACACAAGATCAAATTCATGTTTAATTTCTTCTCCATTCGAGCGATGTCCGACAATTAAAGTTCTATCTCCCCTTTTTGTATAAAATTTTTTCTGAAATCTATCTCCCAATAGATCTCTAACGATTCGTTCTGCTACAAATCCTTTTGGCATCATTTTTTGATTCATAATATTAATTTTAGTCCTAGCGGCAAAACTAAATTGCTCCGTTCTTGCGGCATTCAAGTGCAGCCAGTTTATCCTGCGTAGCCTTATGCGAAGCAGAAACAGTTCGGTTCAACAATCCGCGTGGGCTAAAGGTTACCTGCCTTTGGCGGTTCCCATCCTGCCGAACTTATTAAGGTTTTAAATTATGCACTCAAGGCGAGTTTATTAGCCTTCTGCCTAAATGTATTTTCTTCATTCAACAAGCTGCCCAAACCTCGATTTTATCCAGTCGAAGACCTCCTGTGCCGCTTGTCTTGCTTCGGTAGCATTGTCAATTGTCAAAGTTAATTCATCCCCTGGATAGCGAATCTCTACTGAGTATGGATTGAGCAAGGCAAGTGTCTCTCGCAGCGATTCGGCAAGGCTGTCATATTCAACAACCTTGTCCAAGATAACAAACAAGTTATGTGTTATCGGATATTCGCAGCCGCGCGCGACAAGAAAACCCTTGAGCAGTTTTTCGGCAGCCTGCTGACAATGAAAGCAGACCGTGTCATAAGGCACTTTATCGGCAGAAAGGTTGTTGTCGGCATCTAATAAATCATTTTTCGCCTTATCGAACCATCGCTTGGCGTATTCAAGCCTTTTATCCATACAGCTTTTTACCTTCCCGTAGCACACTGGAGATAAATGAAAGCTCGAATTCGCTTTCCTTTTCTACTTCTTTGGGAGTATAAACAAGAATATCCATCGGAAAAGGATATGGTTTGAACATCAGGTGCAGTTCGCGACTACGTTTATATCTTGGCAAACTGCTCTCGGCAATCACCAGCAGGTCAACATCGCTATACTTTCCGGGCTGGTTTCTGGCGTATGAGCCGAAAAGAATCACTGCCCTTGCATTGATTTGCTCACCAATCCTTCTGGCAACATTTTCAATTTCACTAAAACTTACCATAACTTTCAGAATTCTAATGATAATTTTATCGTTTTGTCAAGTTACGCGCTCAAGGTAAGTTTAGGGGCCTTCTGCTCAACTGTTCGGATTAAATCCTGGATTGCATCTACTTGCTTTTCTTCAAAATATGCCTCTCCGCACTGTTCGCATACCCAGGCAGGAATATTATCCAATGTTACGTGGCAACCTTGTTTGTCAATATGTAGTGGAGTCGTTCCCTGTTCCATAACTGCCTGACAGTGAATACATTTCATTATTCTACCCTGTCCAGTCAGATTTAATCATTGGGATTGTTGAGCTAAAGCCAACCCTACAATCCTATATCAATAAAGTATTTACAGTAGAGCAGCGGGATTTACAAGGGAAAAAGTGCTTGTTTTTCGAGCACCGATGGGCATAATGCTAAGTTATATATAGCAAAAGCTGTTAAGGAGATGCACATATAGCAGTTTCGGATGAAACTATCTTACTGGTAGTAAGATTCAGAATAAGCGGGAGCCCGAGGTTTCTTTCGCACGCCCAGATGCTCAGTCTTTTTCAGCGTGCCTGCGTTAGAGCAGGCCTAAAAATCCAGTACAGCCAGGGCTTCAATCCCCGTCCGAGGATGTCTTTGCCTCTGCCAAGGCCTGTGGGGGTTGAATCGGATGATGAGCTGCTCTGTCTTAGAGTACATAAAAGCATAAGTGCACAAGAGCACAAGTGCATAAGTGAACAAGTGCATAAGAGCATAAGCGCACAACTGCCCGAGGGCTGTAAGCTGATTTCGGTGAATGTTGCCAAAGCGAGTGTATCATTTCAGCCTTGTTCGGCGACATACGTATTGGCGGTGCGGAAGGAATATCTCAACGAGAAATTGAAGGCCAAGATTGAGCGCTTGTTGGAAAGTGAAAGTCTTAGTTTGGAACGACAAATAAAAGCGCAAGATACAAGACACAAAACTCAAGACCCAATACTTAAAAAAGTAGATGTGAGAGGTTTTTTGAAGTCGATTGAATTGGTCGGGAACAGTATAATTGTTGAATGCAAAATCAGCACAGATGGTTCGATACGTGTTGATGAAATTTTGAAGCTGCTCGAGCTGGATGTGGAAAAGCTGGCATCGCCCATCAGACGAACAAGGGTACAATGGAAAAACGATTGACAATTGAATATCGACTATTGGAAAAGTTGTTGGTACCTCGGAGCAATGGTAAATAGACAATAGAAAATAGTAAATATTTGCAGGGATACGAAAATGGCAAGAGAGATGCTCATAAATGTGGCCGAAAGCGAAGAGTGCAGAGTGGCGGTAATCGAGGACGGTTCGCTCGAAGAGCTATACGTCGAAAGAGCAAGCCTGAGCAGCCACGTCGGCAATATTTATAAAGGGAAAGTGGCAAATATTGAATCCGGCATCCAGGCAGCGTTTATCGACTTTGGGATAGGCAAAAACGGATTTCTTCACGTCAGCGACCTGCACCCTCGGTACTTTGCAAAAGCAGATAGTAAGCATGCCGAGCACATTGGCAGAAGGAAATCGCTGAAGGAACGACCGCCTATCCAGGATTGCCTTCGCAAAGGGCAGGGAATTGTTGTCCAGGTTACAAAAGAAGGCTTAAAGACCAAGGGCGCGACCCTTAGCACTTATCTTGCTTTGCCGGGAAAGTATCTGGTTATGATGCCCTGGATGCGAAAACACGGTGTTTCGCATAAGATTGAGGATGAGGACGAACGCAAAAGACTCCGCCAAATTCTTGATGACAGCAACCCCCCGAAAGGCCAGGGATTTATTATCAGAACAGCAGGGCAGGGATGCTCGAAAAGGGATATACAAAACGACCTGAGGTATCTTGGGCGATTGTGGAGAACTATTGAAAAACGCATCGAAAATGAAAAAACGCCCAGAGAGCTTTATCAGGAATCGGATTTGGTTATCAGAGCGATGAGGGATGTCTTTAACAGTAAGATAAGTAACATAGTTTGTGATTCGGAGAGTGTGGTTCGAAAAATCAGGGAATTTTTTTCCCTTGCCGCTCCGCGCTTGAAGCGAAGAGTAACATATTATAACAGCAAGATTCCGCTCTTTCACAAATATCAAATTGAGGATGAGATTGCAAAGGTCCAGTCTCGAAGGGTTGAGCTTAAAGGCGGCGGTTCAATTGTCATTGAGCAGACCGAGGCTCTGGTTTCGATAGATGTCAACAGCGGGCGGTTCCACAAGCAAAGAAGCGCAGAGCAAACTGCTTACGAAAGCAATATAGAGGCGGCGACCGAGATTGCTCGTCAGCTTAGATTGCGAGACCTTGGGGGACTGATAATTTGTGATTTTATTGATATGCGTAATGCCAAGCACCGAAAGGCCGTGGAAAAAGCCTTTCGGACTGCTGTCAAGGCCGACCGGGCCCGTTCAAGGATATTGGGAATAAGCAAGTTCGGCGTCGTGGAAATGACACGACAGAGAATGCGTCCCTCGCTGCAATCGGCCACCTATCTGGCTTGCCCGCATTGCGGCGGTATGGGTTTTGTTAAAAGCCACGAGTCGTTGGCTATTGAGATTATTCGCTTGTTGAATTTGTCGGCATCGAAAGAGCAGATAAGGCGCATTGAGCTGTTTGTCTCGCCCGAAGTTGCTGATTATCTACAGAATACAAAGCGGGCGGCGATTGCACAGGTGGAGCAGCTTAACGGCAAACGTGTAGTTATTCATTCTGCGCCGGATTACGCCGGCGAAAAACACGACCTGGTCTGCTACAATGACCGAGGAAGCGTGGTAAAATTGTAAGTAGTTCCTGTTGCGGGAGCAGTATTTGTCATTCCCGCGAAAGGGGCTGTTGCCAAACGCGGGAATCCAGTTTTTTCGCTCTGGACACCTTCTTTCGAAGGGATGACATCTTCGATTTTTGTTTTCCGCAACAGAAGCTAATTAGCAGTGAAGAAAGGGATAATCATAATTGGAATTTGACCTTGAATATGCGCGTAAAGTAATTGAAGCCGAGGCGAATGCGATAAGCTCTATCACGCCGATTGTTGATGCGTCTTTCGCGAAAGCCTGCGAGATGATTTATAACTGCAGCGGCTCGGTTATAGTAAGCGGCATCGGCAAAGCGGGTATAATCGGGCAGAAGATTAGTGCCACGCTAGCCTCGACCGGCACGCCGAGCCACTTCCTTCATCCTGCCGAGGCCGTCCACGGCGACCTGGGCAGGCTGAGAAAAAACGATATTGTAATTGTTCTAAGTTACGGCGGCGAAACGGACGAAATCACTCGGCTGATAAATCTGGTCAAGCAGCAGGAGATTAAGCTGATTGCCATAACCGGCGAGAGCGGCTCAACTCTGTGCGAGCATAGCGACGTGGCGCTGTGTATGGGCTTGATGAGTGAAGCCTGTCCGCTTGGCGTTGCGCCGAGTGTTTCCACCGCCTGCATGTTAGCCGTAGGCGACGCCCTTGCCTTTACCGTTATGAAGGCACGCAATTTCAGTGTCGAGGACTATGTACGGTTCCATCCGGGTGGTTCGCTCGGTGCAAAGCTGATGACGGTTGAACAATCAATGATGTTCAAGCCGGGCGAAAGATTGCCTATCGCCGACGTTGCCGACACCATAAAACAATTGCTCGAAAAAACCGGTAACGTAAAGCGCCACGGAGCCGTTATGATTGTCGGCAAAGATGGAAAATTGGCAGGGATAATCACCGATGCAGACCTTCGTCGTCTCTTTGCTAAGCACGGCTCTGATGCTTTCGAGTTCAAGGCCGGTGATGTTATGACGGCTGATTGCAAAAAAATAAGAGCCGATGCCCTTGCCGCCGAGGCGACTGCCATTTTCCATAAATATAGAATTGACGACCTGCCGGTGGTTGACGCCGGTAACAAACCAGTCGGCCTTATCGATGTACAAGATATTGTAACAATAAAAGTTGTCGGATGAGGATAATTGACGATTGCCGATAGAAACCGAATATCGAAAATGAAAAAGACAAACCTTGTGGACATAGAAATGTTGGCTATGGATGTTGACGGCGTCCTGACGGATGGAACGCTGGTCATTAACGCCGACGGCAGTGAAAGCAAATTCTTCAATTCGCTGGATGGTCACGGAATTAAGATGTGGCAAAGGGCAGGCTTGAAGGTTGCCTTAATCAGCGGCAGGGCCTCCGAGCCGACACGGCGCCGAGCTGAGCAATTGCAGATAGAATATGTATTTCAGGACTGTCACAACAAGCTGCCTGTGCTTGAAAAGTTTTTTGAGCAGCTCGCCCTTTCGCCGGAAAGGGTGGCATATATTGGAGATGATTTGACGGATTTGCCGGTTATAAGATACGTCGGGTTCGGAGTGGCTGTTGCCAATGCTGTTGATGAGGTTAAGAAATATGCTGATTATGTAACCAGCCGTACCGGCGGCAGTGGTGCTGTGCGGGAAGTAATAGAATATATCCTGAAAAATACCGGCAGATGGCGGCAGCTTATGACCAGATACCTGCCTTGAGCATTAAAAGAGGTTATTAAAATGCGAAAATTCGTTATAGGCTTTATTTCTCTGGCCACCGTGCTTGCGATATACCTTCTCTATGGTCGGGTAAGCAAAACACCTCCGATATCGTTGGATAATGATACGGGCGCCAAATTTATTGATTCTGTTGCCGACAGCAACAATGGCGGCCTTGACAATGAAGTTGGGATGATTGGTGAGGTTGGAGTTGGTACCGTTCGAAAGGCCAGATACATAACCCTCAACGAGAATAAAGAAGTTGAACGGGAATGGGGCTTTGAAAAACTTCTCCACGAGGTCAGAGACATATGGGAAATTGAAAAGCCCTATATGAATATTTATCAGCGAAATTTCAAATTTTACATCACGGCCGACAGAGGAAAGGTCCGGGTCGAAACCGCTGTTGGAAGGTCCACTCCCAAAGACGCAACATTTACCGGTAATGTGGTTATCCGTGTTCTGCCCGTAGATTCAAGTAACCTCAAAAAAAGTAATATTTATCTTGACGACATAACATTTCTAAGCGAAAGGTCGCAGCTTTCAACAGCCGGACCCGTAAAATTTGTTTCGGAAAATGCCCGGATGCTCGGCACCGGCCTGGAGCTTATCTATGATAACAAGCTGGAGCGACTTGAATACTTGAGAATAATTGACCTGGACAATCTGCGTATCAAAAGCTCGCAGGCGGGCTTCCTTTCAGATACCCGGACGCAGACCGACGGCACTGCTGATACCGCTGGCCAGGCCAAAATGCAGCAGCCGGACGAGCCTGTTGTGTCTTCTGATGAGGGACAGACCACAATCACTCGGCCGGAAGTTGAGCAGGGAAAAGCCCGCCTTGAACGCAGCCAAAGGGGCGAGTACTACAAATGTGTGCTTAATAAAAATGTCCTCATTGATAGTCCCCAGCAGGTGGTCTTCGCCGATGAGAGAGTTTACATCAGCGACATCTTCTGGTCAAAGGCCTCGAATGGCCAATCGAATGAGGCTGATGCCGGTGCTGCCGAGCAGACCCCGCAAAGTCCGAATGACGCTAATACAAGCAATGCTGCTGTTCCGAAGCAGAGCGAGCCGAATGAATCGTCCGAAAAGTTTAAAAATATTTTTATAACCTGCGACGACGGCTTTGTCGTTACGCCGATGGATTCTAAAAGAACCGACGGATATTCCGGCGGGCCCGCTCCTGAGGCATCGACAATAACCGACAGCAAAAGGCCCAAAGAATTGAAAGACGCTGATGGCCGAACCACATTTTTAACCCGGAAAATCGATTACAGCGCATCTACCGATTATACCGTTGCCGTTGGCGCATCGGAGCTTAAATTTTACACCGGCGACTTATTTCAGACTGAGCCTAACCAAACTTCAGTCCCGGTTGCGGTTCCGGTAAAAGTAACCTCTCAAAAACAGGTCAGGTTTATGCCGGCCTTAAATCAGGTTATCTTCGAAGGAGATTGCGTCTGCGAAATGCTTCGCAAGGACCCTAACGGCCGCCAGCAGTACGTGATTTCAGGGCCGAAGTTTACTGTAGATTTATTACCAGACGAAAATAAGCGGCCTCCGGATTCAGGCCGCCGGATTAAACATTTCACCGCCGAAGGCGGCCTGGTAAAGCTCGCAAATGTCAAAACAGCAGGCGAAAGATTGTTAGGAGGCGTCGAGCTAAAATGCCTCAGGTGCGATTATGACACTGCGCAACAGTTGTTTTTGGCGACCGGGCCCGGCGTAATAAAACTCTATAACGCTGATGCACCCGAGCCGAATTCGCAGCCGGATAAATTCAGCCTGAACAAGCCGTGCTGGGCGATTATTGAGAGCTTCCAGACGTTGAAGTATTTCTTGGATAAAAATCAGCTTTTTGCTGATGCCGCCTCACAGGCTCTGCTGAACGTTAATTACTTCCCTATTGTCAACGGCCAGGTTCAATATGACCGGCAGGTTACTATTACTGCCGTTCACGTCCAGGCCGACCTTATTGAAGCTGCCGCAGGTGAATTGAAGCTTTCGACGCTCATCGCAACAGGTGGGATTACTTATGAAGACCAGGATAAGGAATTTAGCGGCAGCAAATTATTCTACAATGCCAACAAATCCTTAGCCACCGTGCAGGGTGATGAGCTCCAGCCGTGCCGCTTCAACGGCGTTCCCGTTGATGCAATCGAGTGGGACTTAAAGACCGACAAAATCAAATTTGAAATCACCGGCCCGGGAGCATTGCAGATAAATAGGTAATAAACGGAACGAACCGAACACTGAATAAAAAACCTTTATTTTTTTCTTGTTTTTTCAGACAGTTCCGACCATAATATCCACCGGTATAAGCGGGATTAGCACCTTTGAACCGGCCTCAAGAGTTGCCCATACGGATTGTCTTCCAAAGGGGACAGTGTATGGAAAGGCAAGTGGAAAATTATATACAGAGTCTGTCAGATATCGACCTGCTTGAGTACACAAGAACTGACACGCACCTTCCGGAAGCCATCGAATTCGCAAAGATTGAGCTGGCTGACCGGCATCTGAGCTCTGACCGTCTTGCTGCCCTCGAAAAAGAGCTAAAGCAGCGCGAAGAGGCCCGGGAAGAAAAGGCCCGGGCGGTGGCAGCCGAACCGCTGAGTTTCGAATGGCGCATCGCCGTCTTTCTCTGCGGAATATATTGCGGCATTCCGCTGCTGCTCTTTATCCCCGCCTGGTGCAAGTTGCGCGAAGAGGGAGCACACCAAAAAAACAAAGATATGTGGGTCTTTGCCTTGGCCGGTTTCTGTGTCCAGCCAATCTTAATCTTACTGCGCATTCCGCCGTGGAGCTGGTTCGCGGAGCTGTTCTGAACCCCCCCGCCCAGCCAAGTGCATTTTTCTAAGCGTTTTCTTACCGGTTATACCAATTCTATTTATTGATTGCCGATTATCTGACCTTGTCATTCCTGCAAAACCTGTCCTGAGCAAAGCCTGCCCTGAGCATGGCCAAAGGGGTTGAAGGAGCAGGAATCCAGGCACTTTCAATTAATACAAATGCAACTTTTTCGGCAATTTTTAACTATAATTGGTATTACTACATCAAGTCTCATAGTCCTTTTGATTAATCAAAAGGACTATGTAAATTTTCTTATTAAACATTAATAAATAAGTTAGCCCATGTGAAACCTAAGCGCAAATCCGGTGCAAATCATCTATGCTTAAATCGTTCAGCCGGTCAACAATTTTATCAGCCATGCTCAACTGCCCTGCATCGTAGGAGTTTGTTACGGCTATAGTGTGCATCCCCGCCGCCTTAGCGGCTTTCAGCCCCCAGCGTGAATCCTCTATCGCGATACACTGCTTACCCGTAATAGGGTTCTTGCGGTTCTCATTGAGTCTTTGCAAAGTCAGCAGAAATCCTTCCGGGTTGGGCTTGCCCTTTTTTACCTGCTCGCCCGAAACTATCACCTCGAATAAATCGCGCAGCCGGGCCTCATCTAATACCATTTCCACCTCCGTCAGCAGCGCCCCGGAACATATCGCCATTGGTATATTGTTTTGTTCAAGCATACTCAGAAAATCCCGCACACCCTCAATCATCTTTCCTTCGGTCTTAGCTAATTGCTCAAATATCTTCTTTTTCTGAGTCATAATAGCGTTGATTTGCTGCTCGTTCATTTTGAGCAGGCCCTTCTCGATAAGCAGCCTGTAGCAATCATTGTCATTGAGGCCCAGATACGTCGTGTAATAATCATTTTTTGTTATCTCGACACTGTACTGGGCCAGCGACTGATTAAAAGCCCGAAGATGCAAAATCTCCGAGTCCGTTATCACCCCATCAAAATCAAATATAACCGCTCTAAGCATTCTTTCGTATCTCGTATCTCGTGAAGCGTATTTTGTAAAAGGCCAACCTTAGAAAGAACCTGCGCATATATTAAATGTTTAGTCTCAAGCTTCTTGATTCTAAATTCTCAATTCTTAATTCTAAATTCACTAACTCACTCCCCCTGCACCGGCCCGACCATAGCCTCATAATCGCTGAAAGTTGATTTATTGCCAGTGCGAATCACCTCCGACAAAGCCGCAATCTTCGGTGCATTCTTGATAACATACCGTCGGGCAATCATCACCTTGCGTTTTTTCATCGAGACTGTTTGGCATTTTTCAGTCCGGTCATTCTCGCCCAAAGAAACCTCCATTTCTACTTTCGTGCTGGCCTGGCCGCAAAAAAGATAGCCGTTAATCAAGTCTATTGCCATATCGACCAGCGCCCTGCCGTAAAGGTCCATATATTCGTTGCCCTGCTCTTTTACGAAGGCAACAGACTCTTTCAATTGTTCCGTTCCTTCTGAAAGTTTTCCGAGCAAATCTTTTACTTCATCGTCGTAATTTTGACCGGCCAGCTCGGCGATGAATTTCTCGGCTGTCCCGCTGCAGACCCCGCGAACCGCAGCGACGACCTGCAATTGGCTTGTTCCTTCATAAATAGTTGTAATTCTCGCATCGCGGGCGTGCCGTTCGCAGGGATAATCCCGCATATAGCCGCTACCTCCAAGCACCTGAATCGAATCGTAAGCAATTTTGTTGCACATCTCGGAACAATAATATTTGCTCATCGGCGTCAGCATCGCCGCGTATCGTTTGTATTTTCTCGAATCGTCCTTGAGCTGCTTGGCTTGGGCTTTATCCCTACCGTCATTCCCACTTTTTCCCCTGTCATTCCCGCGAAAGCGGGAATCTATTTCTTCAAGTTGTTTGGCATATCCGATTTCCAAATCTACCACTCGTGATGTCTCATATAATAGCGCTCGGCCGGCTTCTATAGCAATCTTCATTTCGATGAGCATATCGCGCACAGCCGGCAGCTTCTCGATAGCCACTGCGAACTGTTTTCTTGTTGCAGCGTAATCACGAGCCACTCGAAATGCGGCTTCGGCGATACCGACCGATTGGGCCGCGATGCCGATACGGGCGCCGTTCATTAAGCTCATAACGTATGTTACAAGGCCCCGCTGTCGCTCACCGATTATCTCACACGGGGTATTGTCAAAGAATATTTCGCACGTTGGCGAACCGTGAATGCCTAATTTATCTTCCAGCCGGCGAATATGCACCGTCGGCCCCCCCTCGCATACGAATAAGCTCAGTCCCAGCCCTCCGCTTCTGTCCGGCTCACTGCGAGCCAGCACCAGCAGCACATCGCCGCAGCCGTTGGTTATAAACCGTTTCACCCCGTGCAGAAACCAGTTGCCGCTGTCGTCCTCAAATGCGCGGAGTTTGACCGACTGTAAGTCGGAGCCCGCGTCCGGCTCGGTCAGAACCATCGCGCCGGTTACTTTCCCTGCCGAAAAATCCGGCAAATATTTCTGCTTTATTTCTTCCGATGCGAACGCGTTAATTGTCTCGGCGATTCCCTGCAGACCGAATATATTCATAAGCGCAGCGTCCGCTCGCGAGAGAATCTCAATTGCCATCGAATAAACAATGTTCGGAAAATTCAATCCGCCAAAGCGGTGCGGCAGCGTAAAACCCATAACCTCGGCCTGGCTGAGTTTTTCAATAGATTCCTGTATCGGCTTTGCACGAGTTACCGAGCCGTCTTCGTTGAGTATGTTGCCCTGCCGGTCCACATCTTCGGCACGCGGCGAAATGAAATCCGCGCATAGTTGACCGAGCGAGCCCAACACCATATCGTAATTCTCTATAGCCTCCTTGGCATTGGCCGGCGCATAATCGAACTCGCCCGCAAACCTAAATCCATCCTCACAAACCTCCGCGCATTTATCTAAATCCACGTGCTTGAACAAAAATTGTATGTCGTTATTATCGCGGTAAAAATTAGCCATAGCTTATTTCCTTTTTGCCACAAAGGCACGAAAGTTCAATATCTAAAATCGAAGTTTGAAGAAATATGTTCTTAAATCCGAAATTCGAATACCGAAATCCGAAACAATACCAAAATTCAAATTTCGAATGTTGGAAACCTTATTTGTTTTGAATTTTGGATTTCGGTCATTTGAATTTGTTTCGAATTTCGGATTTCGTGCTTCGGATTTTCATAGATTAGTCTTTTATGCCCTTTTCTTTAATTGATTTTATCATCATCGGCACAACTTCGTTCAGGTTACCGACTATCTTGTAATGTGCGATATTGAATATAGGTGCGTCCGGGTCATTGTTTATAGCAATGATTTTCTGGCTCTGTGACATCCCTGCCTGGTGTTGAATTGCACCGCTGATTCCGACGGCTATATACAAGCATGGCCGAACCGTCGTACCGGTTTGCCCGACCTGATGGTCGTGGTCTATAAAGCCCAGGTCAACCGCCGCTCTGCTCGCCGCCGGCGCTGCGCCGAGGCAATTTGCCAAATCCCATACGAGTTTGAAATTCTCTTTGCTGCCCACACCTGCTCCGCCGGCCACGATTATCCTTGCCGCCTTAAGGTCAACTTTCTTTGGGCGTTTGTGCTCATCAAGAATCTCCAGAGGCAAATCTCGCTGAGATATTTGTACTTCCTCTTCGACAATCTCGCCTTTATGCGTTGTGTCCGGCTCTGCCGCGGGCATTACACCTTCACGAACCGTGGCCATCTGTGGCCAGCGGTCGAGATTGATAATAGTGGCAATTATATTTCCGCCAAATGCAGGTCTTATCTGGAACATCAGGTTCTTATGGAGCTTTTTATCTTTTACTGTCTCATGGTCGCCGATTTGCAAATCCGTGCAGTCGGCTGTAAGCCCGGCCTTTGCGGCACTTGCAATACGAGGCGCTAAATCCCGGCCGGTGATTGTCGCTCCGTAGAGCACAATCTGCGGCTGATGCTTATGGATTAAATCGTACATCACTTTTGCATAGCTGTTCGTCTGGTAAGCGCCGAGCAACGGATGCTCAACCAGATATACCTTATCGGCTCCATAGTGTATGAGTTTTGTCGCAAGGTTTTTAACGTTGTCGCCTAAGACCGCCGCAGCCAATTTTACGTTGAGCGTATCAGCTAAGTGCCGGGCCTTGCTCATCAGCTCAATTGGCGTATCTTCAAGTCGTCCGTTATGCTGCTCAGCAAAAACCCAAACCTCACCTTTCCTGTTAACATCTATCATAGTTTGTTTCTCAAATACCTTAAATCCTTGGTAGGGTGGGGCTTGCCCCACCATTCAATTCCAATTCACTAATTCACGCTATTATCTTGTCTTCAATCAATTCGTGTATCATATCCGATATTCCCTTTTTGTTCGGCTCGATGTTCTTACTTTCCTTCGCTGCCAGAACAACGCTCTGAATGCGATGGACTTTCGTTGGCGAGCCGCTCTGGCCGCACCAGCTCAAGTTCGCTCCAACAGCATCCAGGTCCCATTGTTTCATCAGTAGGCCTGCCTTTATATATTTGCCGCATTTGTGCTCTGTTAATTCTTTTATATCCGCCTCGTCAGCATCCGGATTATCGGCTTTGATTTTTTGCTCGATTTCTATCGGCGTCATAGCCTTTTTGTACTTCATCATTTTCTTGGCGGCTGCAACTCTCGGCTCATTTGCATCGCCGGTAACCGTAAGCAGCACCGGCAGCTCGGCCCTAACCTGCTGCCAGCCGTTTCCCACATTTCGCCGGGCCGTTATTTTCTTGCCGTTCAGTTCCGGCAGCTCTTCGACGTATGTGATTTGCGCAATGCCTAATTTCTCCGCCAGTTGCGGCCCGACCTGTGCCGTATCGCCGTCAATCGCCTGCCTGCCGCAGAGCACGATATCGTAATTTATTTTTTTGACCGCACAGCTAAGGATATAGCTGGTTGCTAACGTATCGCTCGCGGCGCATCGAGGGTCTGTTATCAGGATTGCATCGTCGGCCCCGCGGAAAAGCGAATCTCGCAGAATGGCGCTCGCCGCCGGCAGCCCCATCGTGATAACCGTGATATGCCCGCCGTGTTTGTCTTTTATCTGCAGGGCCATCTCAAGAGCGTTAAGGTCTTCCGGATTGAAGATGGCCGGCAGCGCTGAACGCTTCACCGTCCCGTCATCGTTCATCACATCGCCGGTAATCCTTTTGGTATCGGGAACCTGCTTTATCAGTACAACGCAGTTATAACCCAACCGTTTTCTCCTCGTCTGTTTTTGTGTTTATTTTTTGATATACTTAATTCGAGACACGATTCACCAGATACGAGAAACGCATTTTAGCGTGATTTCCCTTCAAGTCAATCTCAAATGCGATATGTTTCTACTTCGTCTTCCGTTTTATGTCTTCCATCCTACGTCCTCCAAAATAAACCTACTACGGAGGATAAAGACACGACAAGTATGGGCCTGGGGGTAAAAACTACTAAACCCCCTGCCCAAAAAGGCCGATTTTCTTCTAACCAATATGTTTCTAAATAAACGGCAAATTTTCTTTGACAACGCTTCTTATAAGTCGATAATTAGCGCAAAATGGTTTTTTTATCGGATGTTAAGCTAAAGCCAAAGAATTGGCTCATCGGCGTGCGCTTCTCGGCATACTCAGGCTATATTTAATGACGAGCGAAACAAATTACGATACGGTCTTCGGAAAAATGGCAATAGAGCAGGGACTCTGCACCGATGATGAACTGCGTCACTCACTTGAGGAGCTGGAATCTCGAAGTAAGGTCAATCCTGTAATACTTAAAGACCTTATGGTCGAGCTGGGCTACATCACGGAAACCCAGGCCGAGAGGTTAAAGACAGGCATAAAAGAAAGCAAGGATGCGGCACATAAGATTCCCGGCTATAAAATAGTCGGCAAGCTCGGCGCAGGTGCAATGGCCGTCGTTTACAAGGCAAGGCAGTTGAGTTTGAACCGCATGGTCGCCATCAAGATTCTGCCGAAGCGCTTCAGTGAAAATCCGGAGTATGTCGAACGGTTTTACAGAGAAGGCCAGGCCGCCGGCAGGCTCAATCATCCAAATATCGTCCAGGCCATCGACGTCGGCGAGGCGGGGGGATACCACTATTTCGTAATGGAGTATGTTGAGGGCAAAACCATAGCTGATGATTTGGCGGCGGGAAAGGTCTTTGAGGAAGCCGAAGCGCTGGATATAATCATTCAGGTTGCTAAAGCCCTCGCTCACGCTCATGCCTGTAGTCTTATTCACCGTGACGTCAAGCCTAAGAATATTATGATAAGCACTAACGGCACGGTCAAGCTTGCCGATATGGGTTTGGCTCGCGAAACAACGGACATCGAGGCGGCACAGAGCGAGGCAGGCAAGGCTTACGGAACGCCGTACTACATTGCGCCCGAGCAGATTCGTGGCAAAATAGACATCGACGGCAGGGCCGACATTTACGGCCTGGGAGCTACACTCTACCACATGGTGACTGGCCGTGTCCCCTTTATGGCAGAAGATTCCGCCGATGTTATGCGGAAACACCTCAGGGAAAAACTGATTCCGCCCGACCATATAAATACCGCACTGTCGGCAGGAATCTCCGAAGTCATTGAAATTATGATGGCAAAGCGGAGGGAAAAACGCTATAACGACATCGATGAATTACTGACGGATTTAGAGGCGCTTCGCGAGGGCAGGCCGCCGCTTCAGGCGCACAAAAGATTTGACGTGTCTATGTTCGAGCAGTTGGAAAGGGGAGATGTCGTTGAAAAAGAAGAAGGTTACAAAGAAGAAGCCGTTGCCCAGTACCGAATGGCGATATTGATTTTAAGCACGGTATTGGCATTATTTTTTGTGATTATTCTTATCCTGTTGCTTCGTAATCAATAATCGTTAAGATTATCATCCGCGTGAAACTTGTCCTTGGCTGCGGCTGGAGAGTGGGGACAATAATCAATAGGATATCCGCCGGAGGTGGATTTTCAACAGGCCCTGAGAGTAGAAAGCGTGTAGATTGCCGCGGCCCCCTGCTTTGCTGTAAAAGCAGGATGGACTCCTCGCAATGAAAATTGTGTGCAATTACTCGGAGTCTTTTTTCTTTGCGTATTGGGCGATGATTTGCTGCTGGACGTTTGGGGGGACTATTTCATAGTGGCTCAGTGACATCGAGTAGCTGCCGCGTCCTCCGGTAACGCTTTTAAGCTGGCTGTTATACTGCGTAACTTCCGCCAGGGGCACCTGAGCTTTAATGATAATGAAATTGCCAGCCAGCATATCCTGGCCGACGACCCTCCCACGTTTGGAGGCAAGGTCGCCGGCGATATCGCCCATATTCTCAGCGGGGACTGTAATTTCAATATTGACTATCGGCTCAAGTAACACGGGCTTTGCTTTTTGGACGGCGTCGGTAAATGCACCCTTGCCCGCTGCGCGGAAGGCCACTTCCTTTGAATCGACGGGATGGTGTTTGCCGTCGTAAACAGAAACTGAAATGTCCTGCATGGGGAAGCCGGCTACGACGCCGTTCTGCATCACCTCATTAATACCCTTAGCAACCGCCGGCTCATACTGGCCGGGGATTGAAGCGCCAAAAATATCCCAGCTAAACTGCAAGGGGGGGTCGGAATTGCGTTCGGCCGGCTCGACGCGAAGATAGACTTCGCCGAATTGTCCCGCTCCGCCGGTCTGCTTCTTATGGCGATAATGTCCCTCGGCTTTAGCGGTGATTGTTTCACGGTAAGGAATCTTCGGCTCCTTTGTTGTTATCGACAGCTTATAGCGGTTCCGCATCTTTTCGAGCATTATCCGCAAATGCAAATCGCCAAGTCCGCTTGCAACCAGCTCTTTTGTCTGGGTATCTCTGCTGACCTTAAAGCAGGGGTCTTCTTCACACAATCTGTCAAGCGAAGAGCTGATTTTCTGCTCATCCCCTCTTGTGGCCGGCTCAAGTGCCAAAGAAAACATCGGTTCAGGCACGGGGGGCAGCTCGAATTTGCCGCAAGCTCTGCCATCGTGTATGAGGTCGCCGATTTTCAACTGCTCAACTTTGGCTAAAGTTATGATGTCACCGGCTATGCCGGCATCGATTTCTTTATTTTCGCCGCCCTGAGATTTTAGGGTATGGCCCGGCCGAATGCCCTTCTTTTCGTCGTTGCGCAACATATTGGTTTCTGACGTAATGGTGCCGCTGAAGATGCGGATTGAAGAGTACTTCATATTTGAGCGAGGGTCGAAGCTGACACGAAAGACCAAACCTGCCAGCGGGCCGGCAGGCTCAGCAGCAAGTTCCATTAGGCTCTGGCCGTCTTTGAGCTGAACGGGCTTTACCTGGCGAGGTGAGGGTGTGTATTTTACGATAACATCCAGGAGCTCCCGTACGCCGATTTCTCTTTGGGCATCGGTGAAAAGTATCGGGATAAGCGTGCCGGCTTTCAAAGCCTCTACGAATACCGAAGCTATTTTTTCGGCAGTTATTTCTTCTCCCCCGAGGTAGCTTTCCATCAGGTCATCATCAGCCTCAATGACGCTTTCAATAAGCTCGGTATGGGCCTGGGACACGTCCATCAGCGGTGATTCGCCGGTTTCGTTCTCGATGCAGTCGATAATGGATGCTGTATCAGCAGCGGGCAGATTAGCACAACGGCATTGCGAGCCGAAGGTCTCCTGAATCCCTTTTATCAGCTCAGGGAAAGATACATTTTCGGCGTCCATCTTATTTATGACGATGAGACGGGGCATATTAGCTTCTTCGGCTAATTCAAACATTTTGCGGGTGTTGGTTTCTATGCCTGCCGGCGCGCTAATGACGATGACCGCTGTTTCTGCGGCAGGTATCGCTTTTATAGCCGGGCCGATAAAGTCAGGATAGCCCGGCGTATCGATGATGTTTATCAGCTTGCCGGCGTGCTGGATGTGGACTAGCGCCGATTTGATGGAATGTTGATGCTCTTTCTCCTCATCGTAGTAGTCGCAGATGCTTGATTTGTCGTCAACGCTTCCGAGCCGGTTCGTTGCGCCGGTGCTGTGGAGCATAGCCTCGGCCAGTGAGGTTTTGCCGCTTCCGCCGTGCCCCAAAAGAACGATATTACGGATGTCGCCGGTATCAGCCACTTTTCGGTCTCCAAAAAGATTATTTTGTAGTTTCTCGTTAAAAACAACTTCAGATACTATAATAATATAGTACTTCGGGTGTAAAGGACAAGGACTTTTTTAGTATTTCAAAATGTAATGGTCCATTGTTTTACCGAGCCGTCAGTTACAACCAGCTTTTTGTTTTGACTTCCTACCCCGTTTAGGCTACCCTAAGTCCGAAAACGAAAGGTTTAATTTTCAGGAGTATGATATGTTCAGCAGGGCCCTGACCAATGAAGAAAGACAATGGCTTAAAGAGCTTGAATCTTTTGTTAAGGAAAAACATGCCGTCCTCGGCAGCCACGATTATTCGCACGTCCTTCAGGTTGTCGAATACGCAATAGAAATAGCAAACCACATCGAGGAGGAGGCCGACCCCGTCGTGGTCATCTGCGGCGCCCTGCTGCACGACATTGGAAGGTCTATGTCCGATACAATGCACGGCTTAGCCGGCGGCGCAATAGCTGAGGAGCTTTTGGAATCACTGCCTCTGACGAATAAGCAAATCGTAATGATAACAAAAGTCATAGTTCGCCACACAGCCACCTCTTATGTTCGGCCACAGACAACCGAAGAGAAGATAATCTACGATGCCGACGGCCTGGACAGGCTGGGCACGATGGGTCTGCTGCGAGGGTTCGTCGATAAAAAGGGAAGTATGATGGATGTGCTGGAGAGGTATATGGCCAAAAGGGTCAAGGAATACGACAAACTTTTCTTCCCCATCAGCCGGAGCATCGGAAAACAGCTCGACGACGAGATGAGGCACTTGATAGCACTTTTCACCCAGCGCCTTAACGAAAGGAAACAAAGCGTCGAGCAATTAACACTACCATAGCCGCCTAATTTTTGTCTTCTCTACTACATTCTATTAGCTACGCTTTACTTTTGAAAAATAATCATTTAGAAACAAATTGACTTTGTTAACTTGCTACGGCGTTTATTCAGATATTTGGCCTTGCGGTTAGTCTGTTGAAAACGTGGACTGTCATTCTGAGGCGAAAGAATGATTATTTATTATTGTCCCCGCTTTCGCGGAGATGACAATAGATGCTGCTGTGGCTTGGGATTAGGCCGGCCTTCTCAGCCGGCTCGTAGGCGGCAAGCAACGCTCGCATCAGGTCGGTAACAGTAACTATTCCCCGAAGCTTTTCTTGCTCATCAACCACGGGAAGGCAGCTTATCTTCTTCCTATAGAGGATTTCGGCAGCCTCGCAGACGCTGCAGGCGGGCGAAATATGCAACACGTTCTGCACTATAACCATAACGCTCTCGAGGGGCTGCAGGCGACTTCTGGTCCATGAGCTGGTTGCAAACAGGTGCTCTCGAAATTTCTTTGGCGGTGACGGTGGGCGTCTGCCGGCATAGGGAAGATTCCGCAGAATGTCCCTATCGGAGACCAGGCCCACAAATTTGTCCCGCTCATCCATTATTGGGACATGTCTGATTTCTTCGGTCTGCATGACTTCGATCGCTCTGGCTATGTCGTCATGAGGCTGCAGAGAAATCAACTGTTCGGTCATTATCTCTTGAACTGTTCGAAAAAACCATGCGGACAAAATTTTGGCCTTAGCTGAGCTTTCAGAAGACATATCAAAAGGTGACGCACCTTTTTTCAATTTTGGGCATAGCCGGTGTATCAATTCATCGAGTTTGAAGAAGAGCTTTATGAGGTCCGTAGTCGTGATGATACCCACCAAATCGTCGTTATCGAGGATGGGCACCATATCAATATGGTTTCCGGTCATGGCCATAATAACGTCCCGTACCGGTGTCTGAAGCGAGACAGACTTGGGTTTTCTGGCGACTATATTTACCAGCACCTGCCGTAAGGCTCTTTTGTCTATCTTATGCTCGTCTTTTTCTTCGGCATCCGGTTCGTTCAGTCGCAACACATCTCTTTGTGAAACGATGCCAACAAAGTACGGCTTTGTCTCTGTTTCATTTGGGAGGTCCACCACAGGAACGTGCCGGACCCTGCGACTCTTCATAAACTGCAGGCAGCGGTTGACGGTATGGTCGAGGGTCAGTGTCTTAACATCGGTATTCATAATGTCCCGGGCGACACGCATAGGCTGAAAACAGACATCTTTCTCGGTGCACATATCTTCTATGACGTCGATAAGTTTAAGCTGTCCGTTTTCCATATTGTTCGGTATGCTCCTGCTCGGCCGTGTCGCCTACGCTCCAAAGTTTCAGCGACGCAGCGGTGTAGCCGGTTTAAACTAATTTTCCCATTATTGTCTTATCGGTCTTTTTATCGGCAGGGATTGTGCGCGGCTTTAATGGATTCTCGCCGAATAAGGTTGTGAATGCTTAATTTATATGCGGTATCTGCCTGTTTTACCGGCCGATATCGAATATTAGAATTCGAAGACCTCGAAGACGACAGGATAAATCCTTATGTGATAATGTTCTTTAAGGTTCGTAACCTAACGACCCCCATGCTGCTTTCTGCAATTTCATTAAATCGACATTTCCTGGTTGTTTTTTTTCTATACCTGCTCCGGCTTCTGAAACGGCCCATGGCTGGTTACTATAATCTATGGTGCGTTGGTCTGTCCAGTTCCACCATTCACAATGTCCCTCGACGAAGGCCAAAGTCGTCCCCCCATGGTGGCGCATGGGAATGGGATTCCACCACGATGGTTGTGTATGCCAAACGGCCCAGCAGGCATCCCAATCCTGGCCGTAATCATCGAGAAAAACCAATCTTTCACCGGGTCTGCGAATCTCAGATAGTTTCTTATGTACGTCGCCGCTTCCGGCAAATTTCAGCCCGTTCATTGCGTGAACTGTACTGTAAGTGCGCATTTCATTTCTCTCGGCGACGGGACATCGGTATAGCTTTGTCATCTTAGCATATTCGAATAAAAGGCCCTTTCTTACGGCATCCAGTTGTTCTTCGACAGGCTTCTCATTTGGCAGCGTTCCGAGGAGTCTTACCCATCCATCATCTCCAGCGTTGCCCTTGACCAGGTAACCATCGTTATCGTCGATATACATTAGCCAGGCTAAAACTAAACCTTTGAGATTATGAGTGCAAGCAGCCCGTTTACCTTGTTCTCGTGCCCTGGTTAAAGCCGGGAGCAATATCGCCATCAATAACGCAATGATGGCAATCACTACCAACAGCTCTATCAATGTGAATCCTTTTTTTCTATTCATAAGGACACCGCTACAACGTACAGGTCTATAGCTTTGTCTTGATATGTCTGCACCGAATCTCCTGTGATTGCACAAAGGGATTATAGCTTTTTTAGGCTCAATAATCAAATAAATATAGTCCGCGAGAAGGGGGTGAATGAAAGAATCCGGGGATATTTATTATAAGACCTATAATAAACGAAAAAGTTTATTTGCTTTTTTGCCTATCAAGATAAATAAGTTATATTTTATATGCTGGGGCTCATTAGCAGAACAAGCCGCTGCGCTTTAAAACAGGCATAATACTCTTTCCTTCACAGAGGGAGACAGACGGGCTCTTTAAGCTCATGTTACAACTGGGGGGCGTCTGTCTCCCTTCTTTTTCAGCATTGTATGTATGCAAGCCTCGTAGCATAAGGCAGTCTTTGACGATTTTGGGGGCAGGCAGGGCAGGGAGATGATAGAATAGTTCATCCTATAATTGCGCGCGGTAATCATTAAGACCTCTGATTTCAATTGATTACAAAATCCGTCAGGAATTTTCAAGCGATTTCAGGTTCTCCGGCACGGTGATTTATTAATAAATCCTGTTCCTGTCCGTGATAAATTTGTTCACCTTTTTCAGCAAGGTTTCTTTTACGGGTTGTTTGTCTTTGGCGGCTGCCTTTTCTTCAGCTCCGATTTTTGCTTCAGCGCATGCTTTGGCCTTTTGTCCGAATTTGGCTTTTACTTTGGCTACGTTATCTTCCGCTTGGGCCTTTGCTTTGGCAATCGCCCCGGCGGCTTCGGCTTTGATTTTAGCTATCTGGTCGTTAAAAAATTTAATCTTCTCCTTCATCTCGCTTTCGAGCTTTTCCCTTTTTTGGGCCTTAGCCTTAGCCTTCTTTTGGGCTTTTGCCCTCAGCATAGCTTGGGCTTTCGCTTTCGCCTCGGCTTTTGCTCTTTGTTGGGTCTGGAGTTTTAGGCCGGCTTCCGCTTTGCATCTCGCTTCAATTTCGGCTTTTAGCTTTTCTTCCATTTCGGCTTTTGCCAGCTCGTGAGCTTTTGCTTTTTCTTCGGCTCCGGCTTTCGCCTCGGCATAAGCGCGTAGCTTTTTCTGGGCCTGGTCCCTCAACTTTGCTTCGGCTTTGGTCCTCGCTTCAATCTCGGCCTTTAGTTTCTCTTGTGCTTCGACTTTCGCCCGGGTATAGGACCTTGTTTTTTCTTCGGCTATGGCCAAGGCTTCTCTGTAAATCCTGGCTCTTTCTTCAGCTTTAACTATCGAGCGGGTTTTGGTTTCAAGTCTTCGCTGGGCATCTGATTCACTGATGTCCTGTTCGCCGGGTTTGAAAAACAACGGCTCGGCAAACTGGAATGCGACACGATTTACTTTGCTGCTGAGGTTATCGACCCGACAGACGCGGCCGGTGCGATTGAAAAATACCGGGTCGAAGGAATCGGCTGAGTCAAAGTGCGGGACGCCAAAGTCAATGGTTACCAACTGGTCCGGATGTGGACAATTTTTGTCGGCGTGGCAAAAAATGGCCAAACCCCTGCTGGAGACATCAACTATCTGGCCCGGGGCAGGTTTTTCCTTGAGGTTTCTAACGAAGCGAACGGGCCAGCGATAATGCAATCTTTGCTCTGCTCTTTGTTCGCTGTCTTTTCCCATTATCAAGACCACAAAATCCTTTTTGCGTACTATATATGGACAGCATTACAAATAATTTCCGCCATAGTCAAGAAATTTATTTCCCGGATAGCAGACAAAAAGAAGCTGAAATCAGTTGAAAATTTGATATGAATTTGGTAGTCTAATGAAATCAGAGATCTTAATAGGGTTGCCAAACCGTTTATATGTAAAACTCTGGGTGAAATGGCTGAACTCTTACGCAAGCACAAGGCTAAGGAATGATAAATGCTGTTCGCCGGTCATGCTCCTGACGGGCATAAGAATATGAGGTAACGAAAAATGAAATCATTAACACTACTCTGCTCGTTTTTGCCATTGATGTTTATCGCTGCCGGATTCAAGAGCGAACCGGAAAAAGTCGATGAATTAAACAAATCACTTCTCCAAGCCGCAGCTAAAAGTGACATTACCAAAGTCAAATCGCTCCTCTCAAAGGGCGCTGATGTCAACGCCAGGGACAAGTTCGGCTGGACATCTTTGCACCTTGCGACGGCTCAGAACTCAGAGGACGTGGTCAAGCTCCTTATTGCCGGCGGCGGGGACATCAATGCGAAGGACAATGTGGGAGATACGCCCCTGCGCTTAGCGACGGATCTGGGCCAAAAGGCCCTGGTGGAATTATTTCTTGCAAAAGGCACCGACGTCAACGCGAAGGATGCGGAAAACCGGACACCGTTACACAGGGCAACAAACAGAGATATGGCCGAACTGCTTATTTCCAAAGGGGCGGATATTAACGCAAAGGAAAGGTCCGGTCAGACGCCCCTGCATACTGCGGTACGGTTCGACCGCAGAGATGTGATCGAACTGCTTATTTCCAAAGGGGCGGATATTAAAGCGAAGGATAGGAGTGGCGAGACGGCCCTGCACATAGCGGCTCAAAGCAGTAATATAGACGCTGTCGCTTTTCTTATCACTAAGGGGGCCGATCTCAATGCAAAGAACCAGTGGGGCGTGACGACCCTGTACCGGGCCGCTCAAATAGGACACAGGGATATCGTACATCTTCTTATCGCAAAAGGTGCTGATGCAGAGGCAAAGGACCGGGATGGTATGGCACCGCTGTCTGTGGCGGCAATGGGCGGCCATAGAGAAGTTGTGGAACTGCTCGTTACGAAGGGTGCCGATGTGAATTCCAGTGACAAATGGGGCTGGACACCTCTTCACTATGCGTGCTGGAAGAACCATAAAGACACAGTCGAATTCCTTCTTAGCAAGAGTGCAGATCTGAACGCCAGAGAGGAAGAGGGGAAAACCCCTATCGCAGTGGCAAAAAGCGAAGGGCATAACGAGATTGTCGCACTGCTGCGAGAGCACGGGGCCAAAGAGTCTTTGCATGATGCCGTAATTATTGAGGACCCCAACGACCTCAATCGCATGATTGCAGAAGGAGCAGATGTCAATGCCAGGGACGAGAATGGCCGGACGCCTCTGCACATTGCGGCCTTTCGTGGCAGCAAGAAGATGGCGGAGCTGCTTCTCGAAAAAGGCGCCCACATAGAAGCAAAGAATAAATTTGGCAAGACACCGTTGAATGAATCGGTGGACTTGGGAAAACAGGAAGTGGTGAAACTCCTTTTAGCCCGAGGAGCCGATGCACGGGCAATAACGACCTCCGGAGGTTCGGCATTGCACACTGCGGCAGCCAAGGGATACAAGGATATAGTCGAATTGCTTCTGGCGCATAGCGCCGACATAAACAGCGGGGAGACTGAGAGAGCTCCTATCCACGAGGCGATGAAAGCAGGCCAAGAACAGATGGTGCAGTTTCTGATAGACAAAGGGGCTGATATCCCTGCTATCCATGGGGCGGCCTACTTTGGGCGGATCGATAAGGTAAAAGAGCTGCTCGCGACCGGAGTCAACATCAATACAAAGGACAGTGGCGGATTCAGCGCATTGCACTGCGCCGCCTGTGGAAATCGGACGGATATGGCTGAGTTCCTTATTGGCAAAGCCGCCGATGTCAATGCCAGCGACAAACAAGGTTGGACGCCCCTGCATTACGCTATTGAGCCGGGGCTCAGAGAAATGGCGGAACTGCTTTTTGCCAAAGAGGCCAACGTGAACGACCAGGATAGAGTCGCTTTGAAGGCCTTGTTAGGGGCGACATACGATGGATTTGCCGGCGAACTGAACCTTGAGTGGGAGATACTGCATCCTGATCCCTCGCACTGGTCATTGTCCAAGAACCCGGGCACACTGACCATTACCACTCAGGACGGGGCCTTCGACAGAGGGCGCACGGATTATAAGAATCTGTTTTTGATAGATTGCCCGGGCGCGCCGGGGACAGATTTTCAGATTACAACATGTATATCGTCCTTTGAACCTGTGGCAGATTGGAATCAAGCGGGCTTGATTTGCTGGAACAATGAGAACGAGACTCTGAAGCTTGTCTATGAGTGGCATTCGCTTGGTGGAGACCCTAAACGCGTTTTTGCGGTTGTGGCTGAAACCCAAGAAGGTGGAGACATAGTCTTTCGTACGTCGGCCTTTCGTGCTGACCAGCAACTGCAAAGGGTATGGCTACGCTTGATAAAGCAAGGTAATAAATATACATTCTACACAAGTGCCAATGGCAGACATTTCGCCCCGCTGGAATCGCCCCCAATTTATGATGCACTGGGTTTTTTGGACGGCGACGCACAGTGGGGCGACGGTACGGTTAAACACGTAGGGATTGTTGCGTACAACGGATCGCGGCTTGGGGCCCCGGAAATCGATGCATCATTTGATTTCTTTGAGGTTAGAGTTCTGCCCCCAGAGTAGGATGGAAGCGCATGAACCAATGCAGTCCACAGGATGGCTAACGCCATTGCTTTTTCAAATTGCAGTTGAGGACAAGATTATGCAAGTTATATTGCATATCCAGCTCGGTTCGAATATCAACGAACAAACTTCGATGAGCCGTGCCGGCGGAGCTGAGTTTGGTGGGATATAAGGAGAATGTAATATGAAAAAGGCATTTAACTATAAAAGATGCCTGTTGGGATTAGGTATTATTTTTTGTTTATATTTCGTTTTCTCCGGCTTCGTCGAGACCGCCCGGGGCTCACAGGCTGCAAAGGAAGCCGAGCTACGGGAGGGCCCCAATGAGAGAACCGAAATCGATCTCAAGGCGATCCCTTTCAAAATCATCTATGAAACTTTCAGAGAAACGGACGGCAAAGAAAACTGGGAGCTGTTCATTATGAATGCGGACGGTTCCAACGCGACTAACTTGACCCAAACGAAAGACTTGGATGAGATGTATCCCCATGCCTCGCCCGATGGGACCAAGGTCTGTTTTGTTGCCGATGAGGGTACGGGGAAAAACAAGGTTCGCAACGTTTGTTATATGAATATTGACGGTACGGGCCGGGTGAAGGTCGCCGACAACGCCCGACAGCCATGCTGGAGTCCGGATGGAAAGACTATCGCCTACCTAAAGGGTGAATATGAACGTTACACTACCCAAGCCTACGGCACCAAAGGGCTGTTCTTTTATGATTTGGCAACTGCAAGACACAAGCAGCATCCCAACAAAGACCTTCACCATATCTACAACATCTGTTGGTCGCCCGAAGGGAAATGGTTTGTTGCAATCGTGCAGGGAGGCATGGGTTTCGATCATAATATTATTGCCTTTGAATCATATGGAACGGGGGTGTTTGACCTTAAAAAGTACGGAATCGAGGGGTGCCGGCCGGACCTCAGTCCCGACGGCGGAACAATAGGCTGGGCACAGATAAGTGAGGTGGATTTGTACGTTGCCGATATCGACCTGACTTTGTCGGTGCCGCGGGCGGCTGATCTTCGCGGCGTTGTCAGGTGTAAGAAGGGATACTATGTCAACCAAACGGACTTTTCGCCGGACGGGCGGTACATTGCATTTGGTTACGGCCCCGAGGTGGACTACTCGGTGGGTGTGAAAGCACCCGGCTGGAACATCTGCATAAGTGACCTGTCGGGCAAATGGGTCCAAATCACTACCGATGGGAAAAGCAACAAGGAGCCCGACTGGGTGCCGATTGGCAAGAAAAACGCTGTAGCTCTGGAACAATAGAGTCGTTTAAAAAATCTCATCTACCCCAAATATAGGAGGCAGGAAAATGAACAACAGATTATTTTTAAGTTTGATTGTCAGTTTAATTGTATGTGCGGTTCCATCGTTAGCGTTTGGCTGGGGGGCAGCTACTCATTCGTATCTTGCTAAAGAATTAGGACACGAGCCGGGCGTTCTGAATTTGCAGGAGATGTATGGAGCGGTTGTGCCGGATATGTTTAATTTAATGTATGGCTATGAACATCAGGATTATCTCTGGGACAAAACACATTATGAGTTTATGAAGGTGGTTGATGAGGGAATGTCCGACGAAAGCATAGCGTTTGCATACGGATTTACAAGTCATAATGAGGATTGGGGGGCAGACCACACGGCACATATCAGCTCTATCACTGCTAATCCCCAAGAAGGTTATGTGATTACGAAAAGGAAGATATTGGCACCTCAATTAAAGCTCGGGATTATGTTGTTTCTGAACGCAAACGGCATTGCTTACACGCCAGAATTACTTGAGGAATTCGCATTGACAATTGCCGATAGCGCCATAGAAAGTGCGGTCGATTTGTTGGTAAGCCAAAATGAAGATGCACAAATCGGAAGGCGGATGCAAGTGGCCGCTAAATTGAGAAGTCCATTCGTCCCAATGCTGTTAAGCAGAGCGTACGCAAAAGATTTTGCCGGCCAGGCCGGGATAATAGCTGAAGAGGCAATCCTGCTAATTGTTGAAACTGAACAGCAATTCAAAGAGTACATTGAGCTTTACGGTGAGATATTGACACAGGAAAACGCAATAGATTTGATGGCTGAGCAAGGTGCACAATTTGCCGAGCTAATCTTCGAACAGGAGTACGGAATTATAGTTGCAGTTCCGCCTGCATTAATGAAGACCTGTTTGCTTGCAGCTATTGATGTGGTGAAGAACGATTACTCCGAAGAGCTGGCAGCAACGCTTGCTTACGTAAAGGAGCAGCTTGAAAGTAATGGAGTAGAGAGCCAGCTCCTGGCGAATTCAGAGTAAAGTACAAAAAGATAGTAATTTGAATCTACTACGGGGGTGTTTTGACGGACTATCCTCTCTTGCAAGGCTGGATAATACGGCTTGTGCAAATACAAATGGCAATTGAGAAAATTCGCAGCGAATTTTTGTCTTTTAATTGAATGTGTGATAGAATACGGGCTATGGAAAAGGCCGAAATTGAACGTATCGGCAAGTTTTATTAGGGATAGTTAAAGCGATGGATGGAAAAATGAGGCGATGCAGCAAGTGCAAAAAGCAAAAAGACGAGAGTGAGTTTGGTAAGAGCCGCACTCGTAAGGATAAGATGAGGCTTTGGTGTAAGGAGTGCGAGCGTGAATACGCCCGGAAGCATTATGAGAAAAACAAAGGGGCTATAAAGAAATACATTAGATATGAGGAGCGCCATAGGGTTGTTGATGGCCTCAGACAGAAACGATGTGGCAGATGCAAAAAGTGGAAGGTCGAGAGCGGATTCTACAAGCATCGCAGACATATAGATGGATTGGCGGTGTGGTGCAAGGAATGTTCAAATAAAGCTACGAACAGGTGTCGCAGGCTGCGCTCGGCAATGCGGAATTGATAGATTCGCTTAACAGCTTACAAATTTAGCCCGGCAATTCTGCCGGGCCGAAATGCGGATGAATGCAAAAAGGAGAAAGTGTATGAAAGTTCGAAAAGCCAATTCCGTTAATGTGAAGAAGGGGCTTAGCCGGAGGGATTTCCTGGGTAGTGCCGCTATGGTTACGGCCTTGAGCATTGTGCCTCGCCACGTGCTCGGCGGCAAAGGCAACATCGCCCCGAGCGAAAAGGTCAACGTCGCCATTATCGGCACGGGCGGCCAGGGAATCGTCAATATGAAGCAGCTCTTCAATGAGCCTGACGTTCGTATCGCTGCCCTTTGCGATGTTAACAAGGTCAGCGATTATAGCATGTTTTACTATGGCGGCACCGCGGGACTGAAACCGGCCCTCGAGCTTGTCCGACAGCGGTATGGCCAGGCCTGCCCTACCTATCACGACTACAATCAAATGCTCGATGAGGAAGACATTGACGCTGTCCTTCTCGCCACCCCGGACCATTCTCACGCCGTGATTGCCCTGGCCGTTATCGCCAAGGGTAAACACCTTTATTGTGAAAAGCCCCTCTGCCGCACCGTCTATGAGACCCGTGTTGTTACCGAAGCCGCCCGCAAGGCCGGCGTCGCTACCCAGCTCGGCAACTTCGGACATTCCAGCGAGGACATTCGCCTTGCCTGCGAATGGATATGGGACGGGGCAATCGGCGATGTTCACGATGTGCACTCCTGGACCAGCACCGGCGCTCGGCGCTGGACAAATCTCACCGAACGGCCGAAGGAGACGCCTCCCGTACCCGCAGGCTTTGATTGGCAGCGCTGGCTCGAACCCGTGCCTGTCCGTCCTTATCATCCCGACTACGCCCCTGTCCGCTGGCGCGCCTGGTGGCAGTTTGGCTCCGGCACTATCGGCGACTTTGCTTGCCACCATCTGGACCCGGCCTTCTGGGCGCTGAAATTGGACCAGAGCAGCACCTTCAGCGTCGAGGCCAGCTCCTATGGTACCACCGATGAGACCTGTCCCGCCGTATCGCTCATCTACTTTGATTTTCCTGCCCGCGCCGGTATGCGGCCTGTACGCATTACCTGGTACGAAGGCGGTCTTATGCCGCCGCGCCCCGCAGAGCTGGAAGAAGGCAGAAGCCTCGGCGACCACGGCATCCTTTTCATCGGCACAAAGGGCGCCATCTTAGGCGACGGCTGGTCACGGTCCCCCCGTATCATTCCGGAGACCAAGATGCAGGCATATCAGAGACCACCAAAGACCCTGCCCCGCGTCGAGGGACACCACCGCAACTGGCTTGACGCCTGCAAAGGCAAAGGCCGAGCGAGCACCCATTTCGACTATGCCGGCCCACTGACAGAATTCACTCTGATGGGTAACGTTGCCATTCGTGCCGGCAGGAAACTGGATTTCGACTGGAAGAATATGAACGTTACAAACGTCCCCGATGCCAACGGATTTATCAAGCCGAACTACCGCGAAGGCTGGACTATTTAGATGAGAAATTCGCAGTGGTAAGCGGCTCAAAAGATGTTGGATTTAACCCAGCCCCAGTGCCTCTATCTGTTCGGTCAGTCGAAGGTATATGCTCACGGCCAGATAAGAAAAGAAAATAGTAAGCACAATAACAACAGCCGTAACCACGACCTTTGTAACTGTTCTATAGCGCGGATTCAGCCATACGAGCGGCAGGGCAAGCGGACCAAAGCACAACAGGGCAATTACAATAGCAGATGTGGAAAAATACCATTTTGTTTTTGGCGCTTTGGACTTGTCGAGGAACTCACCGCAAAAACGGCACTTAATAGCCTCCTTCTGGATTTGCTCAGCGCAAAAAGGACATTTCCTGGTAACTTCTACCCGCTCATCCGCTTCAACTAACATAGTTTCCATAAAAATACCTCCCGTGAAGAATACCCATAGAATTTACTCAGGCACTTCTGCTCGGTTAGATTACTCGCAATAGTCTATATACGTTAGTTTGCCTTTTCTTGTTGTAGCTGTATTGCCTCGTTCTTATCCCTATATCGTCTTAATATCAACAGAAATTAACAATAGAAATCTTTGAGAATGTGCAGAAAATACTCAAAAGATAGAAATAGGGGACAGCGGGGGAAATACGACTCTGTATGTGTTTGTTAGGTGAGACGGGCGTAGAAAATACAGTGGATTGAGACCAATATGCCTTTCCGTATGAGCTTTAGTGGAATAGTCAGAGGCAATGGTGGTTGGAAGAGGAAATAGGAAGAGGAAATGGGGACAGTCACGAATCTCCCTCTGAGGGCAACCCACGGGGTTGCCCGTACTGTAGGGTACGGTGAAGCAGAGTAAGGGAGGAAAGCTGTTTTCTAAAGATGGTGTGAACATACAATGGTTCAATAAACAAAGACCTTCCGTTAACTTTAACCTGTCCGGCGGCCAGACGGGTCGGAATGAAATCATCAGATTCGATGCATATTAAGTTGATTTAACCGGATTTATTATTTAAAATATATGTTTTAGGACCGCAGGTTTGGTTTTGCGACCCGGCATTTCTGCCGGGCAATAAGCATATATACCTGATTGGATTGAGCGCATAACGAGAATTATTTATCTAAAAACCTGAAATCAGTTGAGCAGATAGGATATGGCTTCTTTATTTAAATATACTTTCAGTCATCCGGCAATTCTGCCGGATTCGGTTTTTATGACAGCTTGTGCCGTGTTCATAGCAGGACTGGTCGGGTCCGTACAGGCTGCGGATATTAACGCAGCCCGCAAGCAATTCAAAACAGGCCAATATATCCAATGCCTCCAGGCAGCCCAAAAAGCCATTGAGGATGGAACGTACAGGAGCAAGAGACAGTGGTGGATTCTGATAGTCGAGGCGCAAATGGCACTGGGCCGATATGACTAGGCCGCCAAGGAAGTTGAATCGGCCCTGCGAAGTTATCCTATGAGTATTCGCCTGCTAAAGCTCGGCCATACGGCAAATCTATACTGCGGCCAGACCGACCGTGCTTCTGAAATGCTTGCGAAAATCTACCGCTATGGCGGCTGGTTCAAAATTGAATACTGGGACCCTCCGGACCTGGTTGCTCTGGGAGAAGCGCTGCTGCTTGAGTCCTCCGCAGGACGCCTAACGGCGGAACCTCGGATTGTTCTGGAGCAGCTCTTTAACCGTGCCATAAGGATTGACCCTAATTGCTGTGAAGCCTATCTTGCAGCCGGAGCACTTGCACTGGACAAGCAGGACTACGAGTTAGCTGCCAAACAGTATCGTAAAGCTCTCGAACGGTTCGGCGACGACCCGGATGTGCATTGCGGATTGGCCAAGGCATTTTATTATAGTAACCGGAATTTAATGGCACAATCATTAGATGCGGCCCTCCATCTAAATCCCAATCACGTGCCTTCTTTATTGCTGCTGGCTGAACACCAAATTGATTGCGAAGACTATGTTGGGGCAAGTAAATTGCTTGATAGGGTTGCTGCCGTGAATCCCTGGCACTGCGAGGCCTGGGCATATCGCTGTGTTTTAGCTCATCTGGGTAATGAATCCGTCAGCGAAGCTGCCGGACGGAGTGAACCCAATGCCGTTGATACCTGCCGCACTAATGCGCTGAAGTTTTGGCCCACCAATCCTCGTGTGGACTATCTTATCGGGAGAAAGTTGTCACAGAATTATCGTTTTACAGAAGGCGCTGCGTATCAGCGTCAGGCGCTGCAGCTTGACCAGGAATATCTGCCAGCGAAAATCCAGTTGGCCCAGGATCTGCTTCGACTGGGAGACGAATCCCGGGGCTGGACCCTGGCCGATGAGGTTTACAAAGCAGACCAATACAATATCCTGGCCTACAACCTTGTCAATCTGCGCGACAATATGTCTAAATTTAAAACACTGACGGCAGATGGATTCATCATTCGAATGGACGAGCTTGAAGCGGCTGTGTATGGCCAGAGGGTCTTGAAGCTATTGCAGCAGGCCGGGTCGGAGCTGTGCCCCAAATACGGCCTCGAATTGGATGAGCCCGTTACATTGGAGTTGTTCCCTAATCAGCAGGATTTTGCTGTCCGCACTTTCGGTATGCCCGGCGGGGACGGATTCCTCGGGGTGTGCTTTGGTAATGTGATAACCGCCAACAGTCCCAGAGCTTCAAAAGCAGTCAACTGGGAGGCGACATTGTGGCATGAGTTTTGTCACGTTGTAACACTCAATCTGACGCACAACAAAATGCCTCGCTGGCTCAGTGAAGGGATTTCCGTCTATGAAGAAATGCAGCGTAATCCAACCTGGGGTCAACATATCAATCCGCAGTATCGCAAAATGGTCCTCGAAGGAGAGCTGACACCGATTAGCAAGCTAAGCAGTGCATTTCTGAGTCCGCGCACACCCACACACTTGCAGTTTGCATACTATGAGTCGTCGCTTGTTGTGGAGTTTCTCGTTAAGCAGTTCGGTTATGAAAGCCTCAAGGCAATCCTCGCCGACCTGGCTAAAGGCGAAGAAATCAACAGCGTCATCTCCAGGCGGGCGGCTCCGCTCGAAGATATCGAAAAGCAATTTGAGGCCTTCGCTCAAAAGCGGGCCGAAAGTCTGGCTCAAGATGTTGACTGGGCCCAGCCCGAAAATGGACAGGTCGATACCGCCGACTCAGAGGCACTGTCCAAATGGCTGACCAAGCACCCCAACAGCTTTTGGGCCCTGACACTGTACGCCAATCATCTTTTAGCAGACGGAAAGTGGGAACAGGCTAAAACGCCGCTGAAGAAGCTCATCTCCATTTACCCGAACTATACCGGCGAAGGCAATGCTTACAGTCTCCTTGCCCAGGTACATCGCAAACTCTCCGAGACCGAACAGGAACGCCAGGTGCTGAACAATTTAGTCGCTATCTCAGCCGACGCGGCGGATGCCTGCGGACGTCTAATGGAGATTGCTATGGAGCAAAAGGACTGGAGTGCGGTCCTTGAGAATGGAAATAGATATCTCGCGGTTTATCCGATGCTGGGGACTGTTTATTGGCGTATGGGCCGAGCCAACGAGGAGCTTGGCCAGAACGACCAGGCTATTGAATCGTACAGACATCTGCTTTTGTTGGAGCCTGCGGACCCGGCAGATGTCAACTACCGCCTGGCGCGGCTGTTTGCAGAACGGGACCCTGTCACTGCAAAGCGATATGTGCTTGAGGCCCTGGCGGATGCGCCACGTTTTCGACAGGCACATCGCCTATTGCTGAAGATTATTAACGACACCCGTCCCGCACCAATTGAGCCCTTAGAGGAAGAAATCCATACCGAACGAAGATGATACTCTTTTTCCAAAGGATAATTGGTGCGGGACAGTTGGTGCAGAGTCAGGAGGATGTAACGTGACAAAATCGAAGTGGCTCATTATTCTATTTATTATAGCATGCGCTGGAGTAAATATAGCGTTCTACGCAGTATCCCTTGCGGGAGCACAGAGATATTCCAATCGACAATATTCCAATCGAAGGGGTGTGCCCGATAGGCCTGCCGAAGGCAGGTTTAATCCAGTCCAGGGCTTCGCCCTGGCCGACAAGACATTTTCTCATGATGTCTTCACATTCGTGCGAATCCGGTATTCGTCCGGATACGGCACAGAACAGTATGGAGGCAGGTATGGTCGCGGCTATGGTCGCGGTTACGGTCGGGGCTTTAGTGGCGGCAACTGGGCGACGGACTACCCCGATAGCGATTTGAACTTTTCCTTTCGCCTGCAACAATTGACTTCGATGGAAGTAAATCCTGACGGCGTAGTGCTCGAAATTACAAATCCGGAACTCTTCAACTACCCCTTCATCTACATCGTGGAGCCAGGGCGCCTGGTCTTCAGTGAAGAAGAAGTCAAGATTCTTCGCCGTTACCTGCTGAACGGCGGCTTTTTGATGGTCGATGATTTTTGGGGTGAAAATGAGTGGTATAACTTCTACCGCCAGATAAAGCGGGTGTTTCCCGACCGCGAACCGGTCGAGCTTATGCTGGACCACCCCATATTCCATGCCGTATTTGACCTCAAGGAAAAACCTCAGATTCCCAGCATCGGCGTTGCTCTGGATGGACGCAATTACGGTATCACCTGGGAGCGCGAGGATGCCCGCATACCTCATTACAAGGCCATCTATGATGACAAAGGCCGGATGATGTCCATTATCTGTCACAACACCGACCTCGGTGACGGCTGGGAACGCGAGGGGGAGGATGAATGGTATTTTCGTGAGTTTTCTGAGAAAAAGGCATACCCGCTGGGAATCAATATAGTGTTTTACGCAATGACTCATTGAGGACAGAAGACATAAGACGCAAGACAGAGAACAGACTCTGACTTCCGACTTTGCCGCAAGGCATCCTGTGGACTGACATCTGACTTCTGACTTTAGAAAGGAAGAAAACTTTGGCTACCAAGACATACGAATTTGAACGAAAGGCAGTCGAACAGATTAAGGGGGCACGTGAGCGCATCGGTGCGGAGCTTTCAAAAGTAATCATCGGCCAGGAGGATGTTATCGAGCATTTGATTATCGCGGTGCTTTCCGGAGGGCACTGTCTGATTACCGGTGCGCCGGGTCTGGCCAAAACCCTGCTGGTCAAATCTCTCGCACAACTGTTTAACCTGAAGTTTCAACGTATTCAGTTCACGCCCGACCTTATGCCCGCCGACATCACCGGCACTGAAATCCTTCAGCAGACTGATGGAGAGCGAAAGATGGTTTTTGTAAAAGGCCCTATCTTCGCGAATATGATTCTTGCAGACGAGATTAACCGCACCCCTCCCAAAACACAGGCGGCGTTGCTTGAGGCGATGCAGGAGCACCATGTCACTGCCGTCGGCGTATGCCATACGCTCAGCGAGCCGTTCTTTGTATTTGCAACACAGAACCCAATTGAGATGGAAGGCACCTATCCGCTGCCTGAAGCGCAGCTTGACCGGTTTATGTTCAATGTCCTGATTGATTACCTGCCGGAAGATGACGAGGTCGAGGTCGTTCGCCAGACTACCGCCGCCGAGCCCGAGCCTATCGAGCAGGTTTTCACCGGCGAAGACCTGCTGCGGTTTCACGGCGTGGTGCGCAAGGTGCCCGTCGCCGAGGATGTTGTGCGTTACGCGGTGAGGATAGCAGCAGCATCTCGCCCCGGCGAGGATAATTCACTGAATTTTGTCAACGAGTGGGTTACCTGGGGAGCCGGGCTGCGAGCCTCGCAATATATGGTTCTTGGCGCCAAGGCCCGAGCGCTTCTTTACGGCAGGTCGCACGTAAGCTTTGAGGATATACGGGCGCTGGCCCATCCGGTGCTTCGACATCGCGTATTGATAAACTACCGCGCCGAGGCCGAGGGCGTGGTCGTTAAAAACATTGTCGATAGCCTGCTGAAATCGGTCAAGGAGAGAAACACTAAATGACAGACAAAGCGGCACCAGGCTTTGTGGTCAACAGCCCCAGAACTGACGGTATGATTGACCCGGTCTCGCTGATGAGGATTAAGTCGATGGAGCTCCGCGCCAAAGTGGTCGTTGAGGGGTTCTGGAAGGGTATTCACCGAAGCCCCTATCACGGCTTTTCTGTCGAATTCACCGAGTACCGTCAATACACACTTGGTGACGACCCCCGCTACATTGACTGGCGAGTCTATGCCCGCAGTGACCGATTTTACATCAAGAAGTTCGAGGATGAAACGAACCTGCGCTGCCACCTGCTAATTGACCACAGCCGCTCGATGGGTTATGGTTCCGGAGGCTACACGAAGTCACAATACGCCAGCACGCTGGCCGCAACGCTGGCCTATTTCCTCTTTACTCAGGGTGACGCCGTCGGGCTGGCAATGTTCGACGATAGGCTCAAGCAATATTTTGCGCCGCGCAACCGGCCGGGCTATCTGCGCCGCTTAATGCTGGCGCTGGAGGCTTCCCCCGAAGGCAGTGCCACCGACCTGGGTCCCCCGCTGCGGCAAGTAGCCGCAATGCTGACAAGGCGAGGCCTGATAGTGCTGATTTCTGATATGCTGACGTCGATTGACCGGCTGGAACCGGACCTGGGCTATCTATGCGCGGGTGGTCATGATGTTGTGGTGTTCCATATACTGGATACGGCCGAGCTGAACTTTGAATTCTACTCGCCGGCAATCTTCCATGATATAGAGAGCGGACGAAATATGTATGTCAACCCATCCGATGCTCAGACAAGCTACAAACGTATGCTGGAAAAACATCTGACTAAAGCTAAGTCCACGTGCCAAAACCTCGGGATAGACTACCATCTTTTCGCAACCGACCGTCCGTTCGATTTGGTGCTGCTTACCTTCCTGCAGGACCGGATGCGCCGTAGAAAACGGGTCAGATACAGAAGCGGTTTAAAAATCAGGACCAAGATATGAATTTCCTTTATCCATTATTTTTGGCAGGTATCGCTGCGGTCGGCTTACCGATTGTGCTGCATATGATTCGCCGTCACACGCGCAAGCGCATAACGTTTAGCTCGCTGATGTTTTTGCGTACCACAATACCCCGATTCAAGAACCGCAGCCGTATAGAAAACCTGCTGCTTTTGATTCTGCGGGCTGTCATACTTTGTCTTCTTGCATTTGGCTTCTCGCGTCCTTTTTTCCCACCAGAAGCCGCCCAGAGCCGGGTGCGCCTCGGCAGGCGGATAGTGCTGTTAATCGATACCAGTGCATCCATGCGACGTGCCGGAATGTGGGACCAGGCAATCAGCGAGGCGCAGTCGGTGTTGAAGGGTGCCCGCCTGCCCGACCGAGTGTGCGTTATGAGCTTCGCTGCGAGCACACAAACATTGATTGGATTCGAACAATGGGAGGCGTTGGAGCCCGCCCGGCGCGCTCCGGTTGCAATCGAAGAGATATCGAAACTGTCGCCAGGCTGGACCCTAACTAATCTTGGAAACGCATTGATAAGCGCCGCAGAAGCTATCGAGGACGATGAATTTCAGACAAATGATGGACAACAACATACCCCGGCAGAAATGCCGGGCAGAATAGTGCTTATAAGCGACCTTCAACAAGGAAGCGACCTTGATGCGATGTACGCCTACGAATGGCCTAAAGAGACTGAATTGGCGGTTAAACTGGTTCGTCCGGCAGAAATGCCGGATACTAATGCGGCATTACAATTGTTGACAGACCGCAGTGTGTTGGGCGGTCAGGCCAATGATAGCCGCCCCGGCATCCGTGTCACTAACTCTTCCGATGCGACCGCGGAGCGATTTAAGTTGAGCTGGGCCGACGAATCCCGCCTATCAAAGAAGGGACCGGACGAAAAATCTGCCCGGCAGAAAGGCCGGGCCAGCAACAAGCAGGGCGAAGCTGCAGATGTTTATGTTCCGCCCGGTCATAGTATTGTCGTGCGTGCCCCAGCCGGAGCAGATGGGTCCCAAGCCCGTAAGCTGATATTGACGGGCGACGACCACGACTTTGACAATACCCTTTATTTAGCACCATATTTGCAGCAGCAGGTCAATATCCTTTACATAGGCAGCGAAAAACCCAACGATTCTAAGGGAATGTTGTATTATGTAAGGCTCGCCTTTGCCCCTTTAGGGGTGCCCGGCATTTCTGCCGGGCGTGTCATTTCCCATCCGGGCAAGGAGACCATCGCACCAGCAGACATTGAGACGGCACATTTGATTATTACGACCGATGCGCTCAACCAGGAAAATCTCGTTTCCTTGGGTCGATACCTCGAATCGGGCCGAACTCTGCTTCTGGTTATGAAATCCATAGATGACTCCAAAACTCTGGCAGGCCTTGCAGGCATCGAAACCATCGAATCTGAGGAGGCCGACATTGACAGATACGCTATGTTAGGCCAGATTGAATTCAAACATCCGCTGCTGATGCCTTTCTCCGAGCCTCGTTTCGGAGACTTCACCAAGATTCATTTTTGGAAATACCGACGAATAAATATTGAGGATTTGCCTGATGCTCGAGTGTTAGCTCGTTTCGACAGCAGCGACCCCGCCTGGTTTGAGCTGCCTGTGGGCAAAGGCTCGCTGCTCGTAATGACCTGCGGCTGGCACCCGTCAGACAGTCAGCTTGCGCTTTCGTCCAAATTTGTCCCGCTGCTTTACTCAACCCTCGAATATGTCCGGCGGCCAGACGGGTCGGCAAAGATACAAATTCGCAAACCTGATGATTCTATTATTAGTTTGGATGCCGGCCAACAGGCCTTTACGCAGACGGACATTCCTGGAATTTATGCCATTGAGTCGTTCAGTCCGGCATTTCTGCCGGAGCGTTCCGTCGCCGAAGCTATGGAGTCTCGGCGGCTTTTTGCGGTTAACCTACCCCCCAAGGAGTGCCAAACGGCCGCCATGCCGATTGAAGAGCTTGAAAAGTTTGCCGTCTCGCTCAAGCAGACTTCTGTCCGGTCCGGCATTTCTGCCGGAGCGAGCTCAGTCGAGCCGTCTTCGAACGTTTCAGTCGTCCACGGGACTCCGCCGCAAGGCGTCCCACGTAGTGTCCCTTTCGGGACTTACGGGACTTATGGAGAACGAGCCAGGCAAATAAGGCGTTATGACAACTTTGTCAGATTGGAATACGAGCAGAAAGTTTGGCGGTGGGTTTTTACTGCATTGTTGGCTATGTCGTTAATTGAGCTCTGGCTGGCAGGCTGGTTGAACCGTTCTGTCCGGCGGCCAGACGGACCGCTTTCTAATCTGCAAGGAGAACAGAAATGATTGAAAAAACTCTTCGCAAACAACTTCAGCCGATAGTGAATCGCCGAAGGCATTTACATTTAGCGTGGAGGTTGTCAGCCTATTGGTTCGTTTTGGGACTAATAGGGAGCGGTCTGATTGGCGCCGATTGGCTCTGGGGATGGAGAGCACCTATCGCAAACTGGGCACTTTGCATCTGGACTGTGCTTGCAACAATTTTGGCCTTATATAAATTTGACCGTATGAAACCGGACTACCGGGCAGCAGCCCGAAATATTGAGAGGCAGCATCCGGATATGCAGGCGCTGCTGTTGACCGCAATAGAGCAAGAGCCCAAAGCACTCGGCGGTCAATTAGGTTATCTTCAGGAACGGGTCATCGGTGAAGCTCTTAGACACGCGGCTAAACACGACTGGCTGCGGAGCGTGTCATCTAAAAGCCTCCTGTCGGCACATTTGAGCGGGATTGCAGCGCTGTCATTTATCATCTTGGCACTGTCGCATCTGTTACCGTCCACACCTTATCTGTTCAAAATCAATAGAGGCGTGCTGGCTGGCAGAAATTATAATATCACCGTCAGCCCGGGTGACACGACCGTGGAATTGGGAACTGCAGTGGTTATACTGGCGCGGTTTGACGGGCTGGTGCCTCCAGAGGCAAAACTTTGGGTCGGCCCATCTGAACAGGACAAGCAGCAGATGGCCCTGACTAAGAACCTTGATGACCCTGTGTTCGGCGGCCTCATTCCAGAGGTCAATAGCGACCTGATTTACCATATCGAGTACGCCGGCAGGCGAACACGCGACTATAGAATAAGCACCTACGAGCACCCCGCACTCCAGAGGGCCGATGCGAAGATTGTGTATCCTTCATACACAAAACTGCCCCGGCAGAAATGCCGGGTCATTAGAGACACGCAGCAGGTCAGTGTGGTAGAAGGGTCACAGATTACCCTGACGTTTATTCTTAACAAACCCGTGACTACGGCACAGCTTGTCCCTCAGAGAGGGGTCGCCCAGAACCAGCCCCCTCTCAATCTAAGCGCCGATGATGAGCAGCCGAACATCTATACCACTTCAATTATCGCAACGCAGAACCAGCGATATGAGCTGCACCTAACTGATGCCCAGGGACTGACGAACAAGATGCCGCCGCGGTTCGTGCTCGATGTCCATAAGAACCTCCCCGCCGAGCTCAAGCCCGTATTTCCCAATCGCGACGTGCTGGCGTCGCCTTTAGAGGAGCTGAGCCTGGAGGCCGAGGTCTCGGACGACTATGGCGTAACCGGCTATGGACTGAGTTACACCCTTGCGGGAACCCGGAGCACAGACATCACGCTGAGTCAGCCGTCCGTCTGGCCGCCGGACAGAGCGGAATCAAACGAAAATCAACAAATCCGGCACCTGCTTGCGCTGGAAGAGATTAACGCCCAGCCGAACCAACTGCTGACGTACTACTTCTGGGCCGACGATGTAGGCCCGGACGGCAAGACCCGCAGAACCTCAAGTGATATGTACTTTGCCGAGGTACGCGGCTTCGAGGAGGTATTCCGCGAAAGCCAGTCATTCCAGGACCGGCGCAACCAGGACCAAAGCCAAAGCGGCCAGCAGCAGGGCCGGCAAGGTGAGCAGCTTGCACGCTTGCAGAAGCAAATCATCAGCGCTACCTGGAACCTCAAGCAGCAGGCTATTCAATCGGGCGGAGTCGATGACCACAAAGAAGACCTCGATGTCGTCTGCAAGTCGCAGGCTGATGCTTTGCAGCAGGCCCGCTCGGCTTTGACGCAGGCCGAAGACCCATCCGCTGTAAAAACTCTGCAGGAGGCTACAAAGTATATGGAGACGTCGCTTGAGCATCTGACCGAGGCGGCGGAATCCGTTTCGGCGACAGAGTTGACGCCGGCGTTGGCCGCCGAACAGTTAGCCTATCAGGAGCTGCTCAAATTGAAAGAACGTGAGCATCAGATTGCACGCGGCCGCGACACAGATAGTAACGGCAGCGCTCGTTCTGCCCCCTCCGAGCAGCAATTGCAGCAATTGGAGCTTACACAAAGGGAGAATCGATACCAGACAGAACGGTTAGCCCTGTCTGGGCAGCAAGAAACCCAACGTGAGGACCTTCAGGTTCTTAACCGTCTTGGCGAGTTGGCACGTCGGCAAAATGAAATGAGCAACAAGCTCAAAGAGACTCAGACAGCGCTTCGGCAGGCCCGGACCGAGGAGCAGAGGCAGGAAATCCACCGCGAGCTCAAGCGCCTTCGAGAGGAGCAACTGGAGTCGCTTCGAGACATTGACGAGCTCCAGCAGCAAATGGAGAGGCCTGAGAACCGCCGGCGTATGGCCAATGCAAGGGAGCAGCTCGGTCAGAGCCGCTCAAGAATCCGTCAGTCTGCTGAAGAGCTGGAGCAGGGAATGGTTTCACAGGCCATCACTTCGGCCACGCGTGCACAGCGTGAGCTGGAGCAGATGCGTGACGAATTCCAACGCAGCACCTCCGGTCAGTTTGCCCAGCAGATGCGCAATATGCTTGACCAGGCGCAGCAGCTCGACCGGCGCCAAAAAGAAATAGCCGATGAAATAAAACGGCAGATGGACCTGTCCGGTGGCCAGACGGGTTCGGAACAAAAGACGCTCGCGGATACTGGCATGAACCGCGAGCTCGGCATTTCTGCCGAGGTCGGACGGCAGAGAGTGAGTGCCAAGGAGCTGATTGACCAGATGAAAAATGTGAGCGAGCAGGCAGAGACTTCCGAGCCGCTGCTCTCGAGAAAGCTATACGATACGCTGCGCAGGGCAAGCACTGACAATATTGACAGAATGCTTGAGGCGACCGCAGAGCTCCTCAGGCGCAACTTCCTGCCGCAGGCGCAGGAGATTGAACGACGGGCCGGTAAAGGTATCGAAAACATAAGGGAAGGCGTCGAAGAGGCTGCCGGAAATGTGCTCGGCGACGAGGCTGAATCGCTGCGTCTGGCCCGGCAACAGCTCGATGAGCTGATTAGGCAGGTTAACGACGAGGCTGCTCGTGCTGGCCCCCGATTGCGGCTGTCAGAGGCCAGAGCCAAACCCGGCGAGCAAGCCCAGCCCGGCATTTCTGCCGGGGCGGGGCGAGCCGATCCGTCTGGCCACCGGACAGACCCGAATGGCTGGGGGGGCAGTCAAACAGGGCAGTGGAATGAGATTGACCCGAACGGTCCATTCACCGGCAGAGATTTCAGGCAATGGTCCGACCGCCTCCGCGACATCGAAGAGATGCTCACCGAACGCAACTTACGCGATGAAGTGGCGAGGATCCGAGACCGTGCCCGCACAATCCGGGCCGACTTCACGCGTCACGGCAAAGAGCCGCAATGGGATATGGTACAGCAGCAGATTACCAATCCATTGACCGAATTGCGTAAACGTCTCAGTGACAAGCTGGCTCAGCTTCAATCGGACGAGGTGCTTGTACCTATCGACCGCGACCCGGTACCCAGCCGTTTTGCGGAATTAGTGCGAACGTACTATAAAAACTTAGGAGGCGGCGATTGATGATATTGCTCGGGTCCATCACTGTTCCTGCAAGCCCCTGGGTCTGGCTGGCCGTGCCGGTGTTAATCGCGACCGTTATGCTATTAGTTTGGTCGTACCGGCGCTCAGCGGAGATAGGTGCAGCCCATAAAACCGCTTTTCTTCTGAGACTTTTAGGCGTCTTGGTGCTGGTACTGTGTTTGATGGAGCCGTTGTGGAGTGCCAGACGTGCCAGGTCCGGCGCTAATCTGTTTGTTGTGGTTGCTGATAATAGCAGCGGAATGAATATTCGGGACCACGGCTTAACCCAAAGCCGGGGAGAAATCCTTCAAGCTGCGTTAAAAGTCAACCAGGGCGAAGCCCTGGACCGGCTCAAACCCGCCTTCCGTCATTACCGCCGTGCGGCAATGCCGGATTGGCTTGAAACTCTGGCTGATAATTTCCAGGTTCGACAATACGTATTTGATTCGCGGTTACGTCGAACAACGGACTTTTCAGAGCTGATTTTCGACGGCAAGGCTTCTGCTATCGGCCTGACCTTGCGAACGATTGCCGAACGTTACCGAGGCAGGCCGTTGGCCGGTGTGCTCTTAATGACCGACGGCAACGCTACGGATATGGCTGAGCAATTCTATGCTCTCTCGGGTATTCCGCCGGTTTACCCGGTCGTGATAGGTGACCCCCGACCACTAAAAGATATCTCACTAACAAATGTTTCTGTCAGCCAGACGTCTTTCGAGGATGCTCCGGTGATGATACAGGCCGAAGTTGAGGCCTCCGGATACGCCGGCAAAACCGTTGCGGTGGATTTGCTCGAAAACTCAGGTAAAGTGGTGGAACGCCAAACACTCAAAATCTCCAGGAACGATGAGAAACAGGCATTTCGTTTTAATCTGCGACCGGACAAGACCGGTATTTTGTTCTATCATCTTAACGTTACAGAGGAAACCTCCCAGCCCGGCAATTCTGCCGGGTCGGAAGCGACACCGGCCAACAATAAACGCACGGTTGTTGTGGACCGCGGCAAGGGGCCATACCGGATTCTGTATATAGCAGGCAGGCCGAACTGGGAATATAAGTTCCTGCAACGGGCCGTTAGTGAAGATGAGCAATTGCAGCTTGTGGGACTGCTTCGTGTCGCAAGACGCGAGCCAAAATACCTTTGGCGGGGACGCGCCGGCGAGGTGAGCAATCCACTGTTTCGCGGATTTGATAACAAAGATGATGACCTGACCGAGCAATATGACCAGCCGGTTCTTGTACGCCTTAACACACGTGACAAAACGGAGCTTCGCGATGGATTTCCCAAAACAAAAGAAGAGTTATTCGGTTATCACGCGGTCATACTCGATGACATCGAAGCGGAGTTCTTCTCGCAGGACCAGATGGAGCTTCTCGAGGAGTTCGTTGCCAGGCGAGGCGGCGGGTTCTTGATGCTCGGAGGGAAAGAATCCTTCCAGCAGGGCAGCTTCCATCGCACGCCCATCGGGCACATCCTGCCGGTCTATCTGGACCGGCCCGGCAATTCTGCCGGGGCAATTCTGCCGGGGCAGGAAACGGTAAATCGAGCCTATTTGAATCTGACTCGCGAAGGCTGGCTCCAGCCCTGGGCCAGATTGTGCGATAACGAGCAGGATGAACTAAAGCGGCTCCTGGAGATGCCCCCCTTCAGCGTGCTCAATTGCGTGCGGGCCGTCAAGCCGGGTGCGCAAGTGCTCGCTACCGTCGGCGACGACCCGGCTCAGCCCGGCAATTCTGCCGGGCCGGCTTTGGTTGTACATAGATACGGTAACGGACGGGCAGCAGCACTGACTATCGGCGATATTTGGCGATGGGGCATGAAACAGACCAAATTGCGCGATGATATGAATAGATTCTGGAGACAAACGCTTCGGTGGCTGGTCGCAGACGTGCCGAATCGGATTTCCTTCCAGGCTGCACATAAACAAGACCAGATAAACCAGCCGGTCGTCTTGCAAGTTCGGGTCCGCAAGAAAAATTTCGAGCCGATGGATAATGTTTCGATTGCCATAGAAGTGCTTGCCCCCCAGAAACAAAAGGTGCAACTGACTGCCGAGCCTGTGCTGAGCGAAAGCGGGCTATTTGAGGCCGCCTACATCCCCCGCTATAACGGCAGCTACCTTGCCAGAGCTGTTGTGAATGATGCCAATGGTGCCGAGGTCGGCGACGCAACGACCGGATGGGCTGTCGACCTTGAAGCAAATGAGTTTCGGTCGCTCGGTACCAACCGCCCGCTGCTTGAAAGAATTGCTCGTCAGACCGGAGGGCAGGTTATTGAGCTTGAGGCGTTAGACGATTTTGTTCGCAGCCTGCCCAGCCGGGATGCACCGCTCACGGATACCTGGGTCAAGCCGTTGTGGGATTTGCGGGGGATATTACCGGCTGCTTTCCTGTTTATCCTTATGTGTTTTGCCGGCGAATGGACTCTGCGCCGCTGGAAAGGAATGCCATGAGAGTAATAACATTACTGTTGATTAGTATGTTGGTTTTCGATGGGACTGTGCCCTCCACGCCTAAAGCGGAGCAGGAAAACCAGCAAAATCCTACCGTAATTGTTGTCATCGGTGCTGCCGGGACGGCGGAGTATGGGACGCAATTCGCCGAGTGGGCCCGTCTGTGGAAGGAAGCCTGCTCAAAAGGTGATGCGAAATTTGTTTCGATTGGTTTAGATAAAATTGAAGGGTCGAATGACCGTACGACACTACAAACAACACTGGCAGGTGAATCTCAACAAACAACCGCTGCTTTGTGGCTGGTCCTAATCGGACACGGAACATTCGACGGCAGGATGGCGAAATTTAACCTCCGAGGCCCCGATATCTCGGCGGATGATTTAGCCGAATGGCTTAAGCCCTTGCGCAGGCCTATTGTTGTGATTAACACTGCTTCGTCAAGCGCACCTTTCCTTAGCAAGCTGTCTGCACAGGGGCGTGTCGTAATCACTGCGACCAAGAGCGGCTATGAGCAGAACTATACGCGGTTTGGCCAGTATCTGGCCGATGCGATTGCCGGGCCACAAGCGGACCTTGACAAGGATGGTCAGTCCTCCCTGCTCGAGGCATTTCTGACCGCCTCTGGCCGCATCAATGAATTCTACACCGCCGCCGGTCGCCTCGTCACAGAGCACGCCCTGCTCGACGACAACGCAGATGGGCTTGGCACTCGCGCTGATTGGTTTCGAGGCATCCGACCCGTTCAAAAGGCCGAGGACAGCGCGTCTCTTGATGGCTACCGCGCCCACCAGTTACATTTAGTTTACAGCGAAGCTGAGAACAGAATGCTGCCAGGCCTGCGGGCACAACGGGATAGCCTTGAGCTTGAAGTCATAAAGCTGCGCGATGAAAAAGAGAAGTTTTCCGAAGATGAATATTTTTCAAGGCTCGAAGCGTTGCTCTACGATATTGCCCGAATCTATGAACAGACCCACAAAGCTGAAAACCGTAGCGAGAAATAGTGGCAGCGGTGAAAAAAGAAAAATTAACGGGTAGTCGTGGACGCCAGGCGAACCCTACAAGGTACGGAAATAAGTCTTCTCGTGAAGTTTTACCGCAAGCGCAGCATGGGTACCCTGATATCCCTCGGGCAGCCTATCGGTAACGCCACGCCTTATCAGAAAGGCATTTTATCAAAACACCGCTCAGATTATCCGCGATTTTAATGTTTTTCTCATAACAATGTTATCGCTATAATCGTAAACATCTGCTCCGAATTCTTTCTTTGCCTGTTTCCTGGACATCTTTATAAGATTAAATCCTGCCTTTCGATACGCCGCGATAGCGCGTTTATTTCTCAAAGACGGTGCAATATAAAAATCGTTTATTTCGTATCGCTTATTTAACAAGTTACATATCGCTATTAAAGCGCCCGTTCCGTAACCTTTGCCACAATATTTTTTGGCTCTCATCCAAATATCCAAAACCACTCTATGCTTCTTCTCATCAAATAAATCATATCCTACCATACCGACCCGAATATTATTTGCAATGATTATGTAACATCTTCCGGCCTTGTTACCGGCGGGACTAAAGAAAGTATTTTTGTAATCCTGGCTAAAGTCTTTCATCGTTGGAATGCGGGAATCAGGATAATGCGGTAATCCCATAAACGACGATGTTAAATCTGATTTTGCCAACCATGAATAAATCATTCTGCGCTCAGAAAGAACTGCCGGCCGCAGTTTTATTCTTGAAGTGCTAGTGACCATTTTCTTTAACTCCATTGTCGTCCCACGCTCTACGATTCTCTTTCCAGCCCCGTCATCACGTATATTCCACAAGGTTCGCGTCCACAATTAGTGTAATTGTTGACTAAAAAACATTTCCTTTATTTTTCTGCGTCCTGTTGTGGACTTATAAAACTTTTCTCTTTGTCTGGCTTCTTTAAGCGTTTCGAAAGATTCCGTATGAATTATGTTGTAAGGCCGATATGGCCGTGACGCTTTAACCCTGCCAGCATTATGTAACGCTAGACGCTTATTCACATCGTCGGCAACACCGGTATAAGTTCTTGTTTTTGCTTCATTGAGCAAAATATAAACGTAATGCATATTTTCTACCTCATGGCGGATCCGCCAAAAATCTTAAAGGATTTTTGGCGAGATCTCGCCATTTTTCGCTTTGCGAAAAATGGCGGAGAGGGCGGGATTCGAACCCGCGGTACCCGCAAAGGGCACACCGGTTTTCGAAACCGGCTCGATCAGCCGCTCCGACACCTCTCCGAGTCCCTGGCAAAAAACACGTCTAAAAAGACAAAAACATCCCAATGAATTTCCTCTCACTTTACACCAATAAAACCAATATTGCAAGAAGATTAGCTGACCAACAAGCCTGGGAACCGGCCCGGCATTGCCGCTCGGCGTCCCGTCATTGCCGCTCGGCGGCAATGACGGGACGGGGTGCCCTGGAAATATGAGAATACAAGAAGCAAAAGTTACATTGAGACAGTTGCAATTTGTGGATGCTTTTGGTATTTTAAATTTTTTATAATCTCAAGAGTGCTGCAGAAGTAGCCGTTATGCACCAAATTTCGATTGAGATGGAAGATTAAACCTTTTTTATTTCACCCGTTTGAAGGATGTTATAATGAAACGATATAGACTGTTAATTATGGTTTTGTTTGTCTCTATGGCTATTTTTAATATAGTTTTTGTTTACTCCGGTGAGCGAAGCAAAATCAGCGATGAGTTTCGCGAGCAGTTTATCAAAAACTTTCAGCGCAGCTCGCTGAACACGACTATTGGCGATGCTATGATGCTGCGAATTTTGGTGGAAAGCACAAAGGCCAAGCGCGGAGTCGAAGTCGGCTCAGCCAACGGCTTCGGAGCCATCAATATGGGAATAGGCTTCGAGAGGACCGCAGGACACCTTTACACACTGGAAATCGACCCCCAAAGTGTGAAGGAATGTCAAGAAAATCTGAAGAAGGTAGGCTTGGAGAATATAGTTACCTGCATAGAAGGAGATGCCCTTGAGACACTGCCCAGACTCGAAGGCGAGTTTGATTTTGTTTTCATCGATGCCCTGAAACGCGATTACTTAAAATATCTCAAACTCATTGAGCCAAAGCTAAAACCCGGTGCCGTAATTGTCGGCGACAATGTCATCCAATCTGCCAGAGCAATGAAGGATTTTCTTGATTATATACAGGAAAACCCCAACTACGATACAGTTATTATTCGAGCCTCGATGGAGAAAAACGATGGTATGTCGGTCAGCTACAAAATCAAATGACCACCCTATTGTCACCTGGAAAAACTTAGAAGAGTATTATTGTGAATAACCAGAAATTGTGAGGACTAAAAATGCAATTCAAAAGAAAAAAACAAGTAAGGTCAGTCCGCAGGATGGCTAACGCCATTTGTCCGAAGATAGATAAGCAGGATAAGAGGCAACATCGTTGGCTTACGTGGATATTTCCAATCGGGGGCTTATTGGCACTGATATGGTTTTTGATTCGCGTGCTCCCAAAGCCCTCTCGTGCAATGTACCCATGTCAGCGGGCGGCCTTCCCGTTGGCCTCAGGCTTTGTAGTCTGGCTTATGGGGACCATAGGTTCAATTACGGCCTTTCGCAAGGCAAAACGCTGCTTTACACGGTCGCGCCCCGGCAGAATTGCCGGGCTATGCGCAACACTCATTGCTGTTAGCATCGGCTCTATCTGGTTAGCCCAGAGCATTACGACGGAAGAGGTAGTTTTAGCCGATGAGCCGACCTCAAACGCCCCCATAGGGCTCGCCAAAGGGATTTATCCCGGCCGAGTTGTCTGGGTACACGACCCTGATGCAACTGACTGGAAAGGACCCGGAAACGGCTATTGGTGGGAAAGCAGCCATACAAATCAGGCAGTAGTGGACCAGATGATGAGCCGGGCAATAAAGGAGCTTAGCGGTGATGTAACCGATGCCGGCCTGTCCGGCGCCAGACGGAGCGCCTGGGATAAGCTCTTCAGGCATTTTAACGAAACACACGGCAAAGGAAACATCGGATACAAATCAGGAGAAAAGATTGTTATCAAAGTTAATTATGTAGGCTGCATTAGCCCTCGGAGCGCACAGCCGATAACAAACCTTGAAGATTACAACCTGAGAAGCCTTGATTATATGAACACGTCCCCGCAAATGATAATCGCCCTGCTCGGTCAGCTTATAGACCAAGCCGGTGTGAACGAGGAAGATATAACCGTTGGCGATACTTTATGTTATTTTCCCAACGAGTTCTATAATATGTGCCACGAGAAGTTTCCGAATGTCCGGTATCTGGATTGTATCGGGAAATTCGGCCGGACAAAGGCAATGTTATCCTCAGTCCCATTTTACTGGAGCACGCCGCAAGCGGCAGGGAAAAAGACCGACTACGTACCCGCTTCTTACACCGAGGCCGAATACCTAATCAACCTGGCGAATCTCAAGAGCCATAACGACCACGCCGGCATAACCCTCTGTGCGAAGAATCACTACGGCTCACTGGTCAGAAGGCCGGCACGCACCGAAGAATATTACGATATGCACAAAGACCTCCCATATACCACTCCGGGCATGGGACATTACAGACCTCTCGTGGACTTAATGGGGCATAAGCACCTCGGCGGCAAAACTCTGCTTTATCTGATTGACGGGCTTTACGCAGGAAAACACGCCAAAGAAAGAGCACCAAGAAAATGGAACATCCCCCCTTTCAATGGCGACTGGAGCTCAAGTCTCTTTGCCTCCCAGGACCCGGTTGCGATTGATTCTGTCGGCTTCGATTTTCTTTGGGCCGAGTGGGATGATGCACCCCACAGGTCCGGCACAAGTGACTACCTCATCGAGGCAGCAATGGCGGATGACCCACCTTCCGGAACATTCTATGACCCCGACCATCAAGGTAATGTAACCCGCCTACAAAGTCTGGGAGTCTATGAGCACTGGAACAATCCAACGGATAAACAGTATTCCCGCAATTTAGGAACGGGCAAGGGCATTGAGCTGATAAAGCTAAGCGGCGCTGCCAACAACACGGCCAGCGTAGCAGCCCACATTCACAGAAGCAGAAATACAGATATTCGCTCTGTTGTCGGGATATCCGAAAATTAGCCATACCCTGAAAAGCTCCAGCCAGCGGTATGTCTTAAAGTATAAGGCGCGATTTCGCTCATATCGTCAATATATAATATAGACAAGGTAGAAGCCTATGAAACGACGTTCATTTCTAAAACTTGCTGGTTGTACCTGCACATCAGCATTCCTCGAAAGCAATGTGTCGTCAGCCGGTCATTATGGTGCCGATGCAACGGATAGTGGTGTCTTTATCAACCAGGATTTACTTCGAAACAGGAACCAGAACCGTTCGACGGTTGTCTGCCAAAATGGAATTGTCTGCTCCAGCCAGCCTCTGGCCAGCATGGCCGGCGTCAATATCCTCAAGGCCGGCGGCAACGCCGTCGATGCGGCTATATGTGCCAACGCAATGTTGAGCGTGGTTGAGCCGATGATGTGCGGCCCAGGTGGTGACCTTTTTGCAATCCTCTGGAATGAAAAAGAGCAGAGACTGCTTGGTCTAAATGCAAGCGGCCGTTCGCCATACGATTGGAGCCTTGATAAAGCGCTGGCACTTGGGCTAAAGGAGATTCCTATATACAGCCCGCTATCCTGGAGTGTGCCCGGCTGTGTCAGTGGATGGGCGGCACTGCAAAAAAAAATGGGGCGGTTCGACCTGGCAAAAATCCTCGAAGCGCCCATTTATTACGCACGCGAAGGTTTCCCTGTTTCGCCGGTCATTGCCGGCTCCTGGTCGTCGGGTTCGATAAAAAACTCTACTCTCACCGGAACCTTTATGCCTGACGGCAAATCCTTACGTTTTGGTGATATCTTCAGAAATCCGGCATTGGCGCGATTTTTTGAGGTTATAGCACGGGACGGTGCAGAGTCTTTCTACCAGGGCCAGATTGCCGAAAGGATTGTCAAGTTTTCCCAGACCAATGGAGGCCACTTTTCAATACGTGATTTTAGAGACCACACTGCCGACTGGGTTGACCCGGTCAGCACCAATTATCGAGGCTATGACCTCTGGGAGCTTCCGCCGAACGGCCAGGGAATTGCGGCCCTGCAGATGTTGAATTTGCTGGAACACTTCGATATCGCCTCTATGAAACCTAACTCCGCCGAACATCTCCATCTTTTCATAGAAGCGAAAAAACTGGCCTTCGAGGACCGCGCTGTCTATTACGCCGATATGGATTTCGCAGAAGTTCCACTTAAACAGCTCATTTCGAAAGAGTATGCCAAACAGAGGGTTGGGTTGATTGACCCAAAACGCGCTGCACAAAACGTCGAGCCCGGCAGGCTTAAAGGCGCATCCGATACCGTTTATCTGACGACTGCGGATAAAGATGGCAATATGGTTTCGCTCATTCAGAGCATTTACTATCCGTGGGGCTCGGGTTTTGTGCCGGATGATTTAGGATTCTGTCTTCAGAACCGGGGCCAACTGTTCTCGCTCAATCCAAATCACCTCAATAAACTGGAACCTCACAAACGCCCTTTCCACACCATCATACCGGCATTTATGACCAAAAATGGAAAGCCGGTCTTTTCATTCGGAGTTATGGGCGGCGATTTTCAGCCACAGGGACATGTGCAGGTGCTGATGAACATAATTGATTTCAGAATGTCACCTCAACAGGCAGGCGAACAGCCTCGCGTCCAGCACGTTGAGAGTTCGACCCCGACAGGGCAAAAAATGACCGGCGGCGGCTCGGTAGGTTTTGAACGGCACATCTCGGAAGACGTTAAACTTAAACTTGCCTATATGGGGCACAAAGTGAGACCCGAGGTCGGCACGTTCGGCGGTTATCAAGGAATTTGGAGGCAATCAAATCCAGAACGTTACTTCGGTGCTTCCGACCCTCGCAAAGACGGCTGCGCAGCAGGCTATTAAAAAGCCTCCCCAAGCCATATTTGAATTTTGAGTTTGTGGGTCATTCCAAGGCCATACCAACTGGCTCGGAGCCGGTTGGTTTAAATTTAGCAGCCATCGAGCGAATTATATATACTCTTGTAGGCCTCCAGCAGCACAGGTGTGATTTTGCAGTTTCCGCAGGCCCAGTGAAATAAAATCTTCTGCTCTTCGGCTCCAAGATTATTCGGAGCATAGGGCTTGCGTATATATTCGTTCACACAGCAAGGCGGATAACCGAAGAGAAAGCCTTCGAATCGCCGGGTTTGGACCGACTTATCTATCGGCCTATTATCGAAGCGCTGCTCATACAACCAAATGTAGGAAGGTAACAGGCTGAAAATAGTCTCAATAACCTCCTTGCCGGTCTTGACTGTTCGCCGGATTTGTCTTGTAAGCAGACCAATTCGCTGCAATAATTCAAGACCATCGTCGCCCAGAGGTTTCTCCCATCTGCTCAATGGCTTGAGACCCTCGCACGTAAGCAATGCCAGATACGCTAATTCAAAGTCGATTTCTTTAAGAGCCCGGATGGAACTTTTTATCTGGGATGATTCTAAATCCAAATTTGCGTCCCCGTATTTCCTATTCATCCCGCCCCGCCTTTGCCGCAAGGCATCCTGCGGACGACGGCGGGATTCATCACATCAGTCTTGCTTTGGTTCGGTTTGCTCAAGCCATTGCTCAAAAAACACAGTCAGGTCATCAATATCCACCCGGCAGTCTTCGTTTAAATCTCCAGGATGATATATAGTTCCCAAATCACCACATCGTCGCGGCATTTCTAAAATTTTTACTAAAAGCGCCACATCGATTCTGTCCTTCCCGTGAACGTCCCCCGAATAGCCGAAAGAGCCGTGTTCCATATAGTGGCACACGATATCAGGCAATTCCATAGAAAGACCAAGCTTCGGGTTTATGACCTGCCAATAACCCATATTCACAGACTCGCCGCATATTTCGCACCATTCAAGACCTCTTTGAAAGAAGTTTATTTTATATAGTTCAGTTAAATCGGACTTGTCTGGCTCATAAACCGCAAGGGCATCAATAATTTCAGCACATTGCCTGGCAAGCTCGACACCATCGGCGGTAAGGTCGCCGTCCTGGTCGATACTGTAGAGGTTATAGCCTGCCGCCAATTCTTCATTGTCCGTCAACAAATCCCCGTCAAAGTCGTATTCATCCACAGGCAATCCGGCAATTCTGACGGATCCTGTGGACTGATGCTCATCAGGCTCATAAGGAAAACGAAGCTCGAGCGCTCGTAATAAAGCAGCTACATCAATCCTTCCTTTATGCTCATCGCCTGTATAACCAAACGAACCATGCTCCATATAATGTATAGCAATAAGAGGACAATCCACACGTAAGCCTAAGCGTGGATTTGCTATTCCTGCCGGCCCCATATTAACTGTTGCTCCGCAGATATCACAGGTCTCCAGGCCAAACGTGGGGGTCAACCACTTGTACGTTTGGTTTGGGTCTGTTACCTTATCTTCCCAGGGCAACTGCTCGATAACAGCAGCGCAGCGTTTAGCTAACTCGACTCCATCAGGTATCTCATTGCGATTCTGATCTGCCTTGAACGGACGATACCCTATCGCAATTTCTTCACGGTTAGACAGCAAGTCCGCATCCGCATCCTGACTAACGGCCAATTGGTGCTTATCGGGCGCATATCCGGCAAGAGCATAATTGCTGCTTATTACTGTACCGAACGTAATTACAGCCGCAGAGCCGGCCGCAATAGCCCCGTGCTTGAACCTTTTACGTCTCTCCGGGTGTCTTTGATAAGCTCTTCTTAGTCTTTTCATTTCTTCCTCCCGACAAAAGTGTGCAGCTTGTACCCTATGGCATTGACCACTCAAGATTATACCAAATCAATCAGCCTTTTGTCCAGAAGTTTTGCCGGTAGTGTGGGCACCGCCCGTCTTTTCTTTGGTGGTGCGCAGTACATACCCTGCTTAGTCTGACTATCCGGACCCCGCACCAATTGGACCGTAGAAAATGTCTAATATCAGTCCGGAGACAAAAAGCATCTCCAACAGATAATTGGTGCGGGGCTCGCCCCTCCGAGGGGCTAAGCTCACAACAGAAAATTAAAAATAAAATTTCGTAAATTTTTTTAGTTCGGATTGGCCGGCGCCCAATGTGATTTTATTGGACAGTGAAAAATGTGATAAAGCCACTGAGCTTATCCAGACTATATGTGGTAGTTAAAGCGCAAATGTCTCCACTATATGGTAGTTAAGGTTATGGGGCGTTAGTCTGGCCGCTGTATGCTCAGCTAAAGAAAAATCACACCCTCTGTCGATATTGCGCAGGTTGACCCCGACCTGTCTTTGCCGCAAGGTATCCGCCGAAAGGCGTCCCTTTCGGGACTGTGGACGACCGGCGGGGTTGATAAGAAATTTAACCCGTTTTGAAGGACCTATAGATAATATGAGTAAAAGGGAGTTGATAGACTACATCTGCGAAATCAACAAAAGTGCCAAGCCGGAATTCCTCGACAATTTCTCAGAAGAAGAACTCAACGCCTACCTTGAGCACTTGATGGAGCTGGATTTAGACGAATTGGTTGTCTGCAGCTAATACCAATTCTTTATTGATTGCCGATTGCCTATTCTTGTCCTTCTTGCGCAAGGTTGTCACCCCTGCGAAAGCAGGGACAGGAATCCAGGGCCTTTCAATTAGTATTATGTTTATTTCTTTCGGCAATTTTTAATGGCGTTAGCCATCCTGTGGACTGTAATTGGTATAAGTTTGCCAGCCTGATTCCATCCTTTGACCTAAAGTAATTTCGGCTGGAAAAAACCAATCCCCCCTCTTGCTTCCTCAAAAGCAGGGAGGAATGCATACCCCAATTGGGCAAGCAAATGGCGTTAGCCATCCTGTGGACTGAACGACTATTCTTCACTGTCACCGATAATAGACCTGCCTAAATCACTGGGTTTACGTTGTCTGGAACCGGAGCGTGTGCTCGGCTGACTCGGTTGACTGGATGATGGCTTGCCGGTCGTGGCAGAGACATCCTGGCTTTTGGCTGTCTGTGTAAAAAGCTCAGGCGGCGGCGCCTGCTCCGCCGTTACGATTGCCCTTTCCGGTATATCCACAATGCTGTTTTGTTTAAACTCGACCAGTACCGGCACGAAATCCCTCGGGATGCAAAAAACAAAATCAATCCATTTTTCCTTCGCCTGATTCTTGAAGTCATTACTAACCACTTTTATCTGAGTGCTTACTTGTATCTGGTCCGCTGCCTTCAGGTGTCCAATGGGGTATATGTTTATTCCAGTCCCGGCAAGCGGGTCGTCGTATCCTTTTCGCTTGCAGATTAACCTTATTTGAGGAAGTATGAACTCGCCGACATTTATTTTGGGGCTTGTCCTCAGCGCGTTTATTTTTATTCCCACCCGTACTATCATGGGCTGATAATCGCTACCGATGGGCGGCATAGATATTGACTCACCGCTCAGCTCATCCTTTAGTGTGCCTTGACGATTCAGCTCCGAAACAAGCTGGTTGACCTGCTCAGAGATGCTCTCGGGAGCCGGCCAGACAGCCTGCTTTGTGGGCACACTTATCGCCGGTGAAACGCTTGTGAGTGTTGAGGTGCCGGAAACCAGCTTGTTCAAGTAAAGCTGGTCAAGATAATCGGGATGAACGGTGGCAAAACTCCTTTCGCCGCTTAGGCTTCCCCTGCTTATTATGCTGAATAGGCCCGTTGCAAAGCCGTCTGCATTGAGAAAAACTCTGCTGCGTTTCCCGTCAAATCTCTGATAAGGATACTTCTTTGATAAAGGCGCCATCCCAAGTGCTGTAAGTAAAAGGCCAGCTAAAATAAGGCCTAAGAAAATTCCGCACACAGCCCGTCCGATACGCTCAGGCAGAAAACCCAAATCAACTGGCTGACGAGTTAGAAACATCATTCCTGTTTGCAACGCTCCAAATACTATAATGAATAGCAGCGTAAAACAAAGCGGCTGAGCCCAGGGCACAAGGGATAGGAAACGACTATTATCACCCCTGCTTATAAAGATGCTTGCCAAAACCTCGAAAAAGCCGAACGCAGCTACACTTGCACTAACAGCTATCATTATCGTAGCGAATGCCCTGATAAATGTGCCTTTGAAATATTGATAAGCGGCACATCCCAATATTATTAACACCACAACTAAGCTGGCCATTACAATATCTCCCGTTTTTTAACTGAGCTAAAGTGACAGCAACGCTGTCATTCTGAGCGAAGCGAAGAATCTCTTTTTCGGTGGCCAGAACCTTCAGCTTCGCCTCAGGATGGCACTCACATGCCACTTTATGCACATCAAACTTTAGACACTATGTTGGTTTTTCTGTTTTGGGTTTTGAAAGCACCCGAATCATTTCATTTATTGCCACCGTTCCACTGATTACTCTTCTTAGTGCTTGTTCCTGCAAATAGAGCATTTTGGCACGCCTGAATTGCGTGCCGATTTCCGGCAGAGACTTTGTTTGTATTAGAGCTTTTCTTAACTCGCTGTTTAGAATGATAGTCTCGAAAATGCCCATCCTGCCGAAGTAGCCTGTTCCCTGACATTTTTCGCACGTAGTGGCTTTGCCGCGTTTGTCGTACAGCACTTTACCGGCTCGGTAAAACACCTTGGTTTTTTCTGCGTTGATGTTAAACTTCTTGAAAAGCTCCTTATCCGGGGCGTATGCCTGTTTGCATTCACCGCAGAGTTTTCTCATCAGTCGTTGGTTACTTATGCCCAGAAGGGTCCCGACAGCCAGATTCCTGTCACCAACAAATTTCAGCCATTTAGCAAATGCCTGTATCACACTATCTGCTCTGAGCACAACATACACCAGTTTCCCATCTGCGGCAGCCTTACAGACCACCTGGGCCGTCTCCGGCTCCTCGCACTCGCCGACACCAACAACATCTGGCCCCGTTCTTACTAACGCCTGCAGCTTTTTAGCAAATGTTGTTGTACCTGTGTCGCTGAGACTAAAAAAATTTTGAGTTATATTCGGCAGATGATGAGAAGCCTGTCTTTCAAGCGTGTTTATATGGTTAATAAAGGCATCATGATTTCGCAAAAATGCATAAAGTGTCGTCGTTACACCGCTTTTTGAAGAACCGCTTATGATAAACACACCCTGCTTTATCCCATTGAATCTGGCTAACAGCTCGTACTGCTCCGGCATTAAGCCCAGCTCGTTTAACCTTGGTAGTTCCTCATGTGATATTCCTTTGAGTCTGACCTGCTCACCGGCGGTTGACCCGGCGGTCGTTACTTCCCATTCGGTATAATTCTCGCCCTTTGCGACCTTGAATGCCCCTTTTTGTGGCTTCCGCTTTTCCTTAGTGTCCAAATCGGCAAGCTGCTTGACAAAGTGAACGAAATATTTCATTTGCTCTCTGCCTATACTCGGCTGTTTAAGCACCATACCGTCAACGTAATATGCCACATTATAGTCCTGTGGTGTCGGGGAAAACGCTATACTGCTCGCCCTTCGCCAGAGGGCATCGCTCAGAATCTCATAAGCTATTTTATAGCCGAAAAAGTCCGGCGTTCGCGGTTCAGGAATTGGAACCTCATTTTTGTTTGCTGTTATGAAAGTATAGTTTCTGAGATCCGCAAGTTTCTTCTCTTTGCTAACGAGCAGGTTCTTGATGTGGTCAACCGTCAACACCTTATCAAAGTCCATAACCATAGAATTTCGGTGTCTCACATAAGCCAGAGATGCTGCCCCAACAAATATTAAATAAAGCAGCATACCCACGATAAAAATAGGAACAACCAGCCAGATTATTGTCCCCGCCGCGCCGGCGCCCAGAACAACGCCTGTCCAGAAAACCGATTTTGTCTCTATCATTTTGGCGTCCTGGTACACCCAGCTAAGCAGCGGCAGCCACCCAAAAAACATTACAAGAAAAACGAAAAATTTGATTATTGATATATAGCCGCCGTACTCGGCAGAAGCTAATAATAAATCCGGCATAAAATGCTCCGTTAAATCTACCCATCGCCCGCAGCCCGGCAGATTTGCCGGATTGCGGCAAAGACGGGACGGCGTAAATCTCACAAAATGCCACTGGCAGTGGTCTTTATACCTTTTAGTACCATCTTTAACTCTTCAATATTTGGTGCCTGTTTATATGCGTCCTTCGCATCGATAGAACCATCGCTCACCAGTTCGCAAAGGTTATACGTAAGGTCCTGCATACCTTCCTGCTGAGAGCTTCGTATGACACTGGGCAAATCGGCCTCACGCTCTTCAGAAATAAGTTTCCTGACAGCGGCATTTGAAATTAGAATTTCCACGGCTGGTATCCTGTCAACGCCTTCCTTGCGGCAAGGCAGTAATACCTGGCTGACGACCGCTTTAATCGCCAGACATAAAGTCTGTCTTACAAGGTCTCGTTCATTTTGCGGAAACAGGTCCAATAGCCTGTGAATACACTGGGACGCATTCGCCGAGTGCATCGTTCCGAAAACAAGATGCCCAGTTTCCGCAGCTCTCATCCCGGCGGTAACGGTTTTAGCATCACGCATCTCGCCAATGAAAACCACATCAGGGTCCTGCCGCATCAGATATTTTAAAGCCTCCTCATAGTCTTTCACGTCAATCCCGATTTCCCTTTGTGAGACTATCGCTTTAGCGTCCTTAAACAGATACTCGATAGGGTCCTCGACCGTAATTATATGACATGAGCGAGTTTGGTTGATGTGGTCTATCATCGATGCGATTGTTGTGGTTTTGCCGCAGCCCGTCGGTCCTACTACAAGAATCAGCCCCTGCGCGTTCTCACATATCTTTTCCAGTATCGGCGGCAGGTGAAGCTCCTCGAAAGGCGGAATGATTGTATTGACGCGTCGAGCCGTAAGGCTAATCATACCTCGCTGGCGAAATATGTTCGTTCGGAATCGATGTTCATTCTCAATCTCGTGGCCGAAGTCCAGCGTTCCGTGCTCCAAGAAAAACTCTTTTTGTGCGGGGCTGAGTATTCCAAAGACTAATTCTTCAATCCTTTTCGCCGTCATTACTTCACCGGTAGTCTTTTTCAGCTCTCCATAGACACGCAATTTCAACGGCTGACCTACTTTCAGGTGCAGGTCGCTCGCCCGCACTTTGATAGCCGCCCTGAAAAACTTGTTCAATTCCGGCTCATGCTCAGGGCTTGCTTGGACATCAATAGGTTGTTCTGTGGGCATAATTACCGCTAACTCCAGAACTTATAAACAAATCGTTACCTCCACGACCGCCTTAATTATCGGTCGTGGTCAGGCAGAGCATTTATCTTTCTATAAGACGTAGTAAAGAAAAACTCTTATAAATATATTATAAAACTTTAAGCCTTTTGTCAAGTTTGATGCCCGAACAATATTGATTTTCGCCACAAATTGCAGCGCAATTCTTCCCTGCCGTAACGGCAGGAGCGGTTTGCGAACCAACCTTATATATCCCCGCCATACTGTTTTTTCCACCCTTGACCTGTCAACGACAGCCTCGCAGAAAAACTCTAATTCTTTTCAAATAAATATTTGACAATTCGCTTTTATCTTGTTAAAGAATGTGTGACATTACAGGGAAGTAATTTTAATAGAGGGGTGGTCTTATGGAACCGGAGAAAAGAGAGCTTTCAGGCCGTGAAAGGGACGAAGCATCAATAAAACTTCTCAGAAAGCTTCAGGAGCAGTTGTATTCCTCCGATGCATCGAACAGACGAAGAGCAGCTTACAAAATGTCCTGGATGCAGGAGGATGGCTTAGACATCTTAAAAGCCGCCTTGTTCGGCAATTGTCCCGTACCAACCAGAAATGCTGCCGCCTATGGCCTGAGAAAAATGCGAGGCAGAATGAAAAAAATGGCTCTGGCGGTTTTGCAGGAGGGCCTTAAACATTACGACACTTCTACAAGAGAAATATGCAGCAACGCTTTACAGCTTTTAGGACAAAAAGTGCCAAAAGAGGCTGTTCCCAGAAAACCACCGGTATCACACCTGAGGATTAAGGAAATCCCAAGAAAAAGCAGTCCAGGAAAAAGGGTGGTTAACCGCCGAACACGCAGATAATAGCTTACAGGGTTCACGATTCCGTGTTCAGTATTCGATATTCCCCCCTTGTCTGTTCTCCGCCTTTAACGCCAATTAGAAATCTGGAATTCCCTTCGCTATATTTAGCTCAACGCCTGCCCTCGACTCCGTTCGGTTGTCGGGAATCCAAAATATTTAGCCCTGGGTTTCACCCAGGGTTTTCCTTTTTTGTTAGTCCCCGGCATTGTCGGACGTTTTCATTCTTGATTTAGCCCCGACCCCGCGCGGTCGGGGTTTATTTTTTCCCACCCCGCACGGTCGGGGTTTATTTTTCCCCACCCCGCGAAGTCGAAGGGTTTCACGTGGGGTCCTTTATATTCTAATTCACCAATTACCTAATTCTCTAACTATGTCCTTGCACTCAGGCACGGTTCAGTTATAATACTACTGCAACCAGGCAGGTCTTTGTCAACTCCGTAGAATAAAAATTACAGGAAGATATTCAATAACCTTCGCTCAACGTAAACGGCCAGATATATGGCATTGTGGCTTTAGCGATAGTTAAGAATTCATAGTATTTAGTTGAAAGAAATTGCGGTTTAGGGTATTTTGAAATAGGTATGGCAAAAAGGGGTGTCTGTGCCTGTGAACTTTCGCACTTTTCATAATTGATTACGCTGCGGCAGACAGTGCTGCGATTAGAAATTCGGTAATTTTGTTATGTACGGAAGATTTCTCGAACATAGATTTAATTCTTTGCCTCCAAAGTC
>Ga0315314_1000305_pt1 | contig 61006 bp, 62 predicted proteins | sample TDP9_MG_FD_203631 | JGI IMG/M metagenome (GOLD analysis project Ga0315314, IMG submission 203631) | Freshwater sediment microbial communities from Lake Towuti, South Sulawesi, Indonesia - TDP9 | ecosystem: Environmental > Aquatic > Freshwater > Lake > Sediment | place: Indonesia: South Sulawesi...
CATTTTTCACACCTTTGCTTGCGCTGCCTCTGTCTTAAGCTCAATCGGTTCTTCAAATATACTCATTATTATGTATATTAACTCCACTGTAGGTTGCACTAAACTATTCAATTGTTCTAACTTATGGGGAATCTCTCTACGCGGTGGTTCGGGTCGTCAGTGATAATGATCTTCCAGAAACACAGAAAGCGTGTTAATGGATTATGCGAAAACGCGAATAGTCCTCAGCCTACAATTATGGCTTCCCGAAAAGGTTAAAAAACTTCAAGATGTGACAGTCCTACAGGTGGTTGAATGGATTTTAGCTTCACGCCAGAACAGGAATTGCTCAGGAAGACAGCTCGTGAATTCGCTGAAAAGTGGGTTGCGCCAAAAGTAGATGAAATGGACAAAACCGGTAAACTTCCCATGGACCTCGTGAAGAAAATGGCTGAACTCGGATTTATGGGGGTGCTTGTACCTCCAGAGTATGGAGGAACAGGAATGGGACACATTGCCAGAGTCATAATGCTAGAAGAGATAGCAAGAGTATGCGCCGTCATGGCCAACACCCTACAAATATGCCACCTAGGACAAGCTCCCATCCTCTATTACGGGTCAGAGGAGCAGAAGAAGGGGTGGTTACCCCCACTTGCTAGTGGTGAAAAACTAGCGGCACTCGCTATTACAGAACCCGTAGGCGGCTCAGACGTGCTCGGCATACAGACAACCGCGAAAAAAGAAGGAGATTGTTACATTCTAAACGGGAAAAAATGTTTCATAACCAACGCTCACATAGCTGACTTATGTGGAATATTCGCCAAAACAGGTGAAAAGGAGTTCAGCGTCTTCTTGGTGGAAGCAGACTCGCCAGGCTTCAGACCCGGCAAAGAGGAAGATATGTTTGGATTAAGAGGCGGCACCATCGGCGAAGTATTCCTCGACAACTGCAAAGTGCCTAAAGAGAATTTGATAGGGAAAGAAGGGGACGGACTTAGAATAGCGTTGTCATCAATAAGTAATGTGGGTAGACCCGGGCTCGCAGCAACAGGGTTAGGCATTGCACGTAGATGCCTCGAAGAAGGGGCGAAATATGCAAATGAAAGAATGGCCTATGGGAAACCTATAGGGCAACTTCAAGGCGTTCAGTGGCTCCTAACAGACATATACATGGATTATCAAATTGGCCGATTGTCATCTTATTACGCAGCTTGGCTGAGGGATCGAGGTGCAAGATGCGATGCCGAAAATGCATTGGCGAAGTTTTGGGGCACTGGTGGCGCCGCTAGATGCGCGCACAACCTTATGCAGATCTACGGGGGTTATGGTGCTATGAATGAGTTTATTCCTCAACGCCTCTTAAGGGATGCTGAGACGCTGATACCCGCAGCAGGTACACTAGAGATCATGAGACTAGTGATGGCCAGAACCGCTCTGGAGTTTAAATAGCCACATCTCAGTTCCCCCTTTTCTGCTGGTATATCAAAATTCTTTCAAATTCCTTAATTTAGAAAATAAAAGCTCTAAGTGGTGAGAGATGTTTGTGGTTGGCCGTGAACAGATTTGATCCATGCATAACGCGGAGATAGAAGATAAGATGCAAGTTATCTTTCCGTAGAAACCTTGCTCACGCCAGCCTCCTTCTCCACGCGTATGACGTGCTCCGCCTTCTCGGCGAACGCCTCGCTGTGGGTCACGGCGATGATTTGCTCGATGGCTTTTAAGCGAGAAATGGCCTCAGCCAGCCGATCAACCGAGCCGTCCTCCCTTCCTAGGCTTTCGGTTGGTTCGTCGAGGAGCAGCGTATAAAGGCCGTGTCCAGTTCTCGACTGCATGATGAGTTGACCGAGGCCTAGGCGATAGGCGAAAGCGAGGAGGGTTCGCTCCCCGCCTGAAAGGTTTGAGACATCTCGTTCGTATCCCTCCTCGCTCCGGGTGAGAGGCGTGTAGTCCTCATCGATCTTCATGATCAGCGTAGGTCCTGCTGCCCCAATGAGTTCGTCCAAAACCTGCTGAACCACCCGTTCCAGATAGGTAACCAATTCTCTCCGCAACTTGGGCTGGATGCTTCTGTACGCACCTCGTATCCCCTCCATGATCCTGAGAAGCTTGTCGATTCTCTTCATTCGCTCCATTTTTTGTTGAGCGTGGTCTAGGCGCTCCTTGAACTCGTCCATTCTTAACGTCACGTCCCTTTCCCGGTTCTCCGCTACTTCCAACCTATGCTTTACGTTGGAACATTGCATGAAAGCCTCGTCACGAAGTTTTCGTGCAGACTCCAGTTCTGCGAGGTCAAATTTCGTGATCTCTGCACGTATCGTGCTGAGCTGCTCTCGAAACGCCGTTTCTTGTCGTTGTCTTTCTTCAAATTCTGCTGAAAGTCTGTTCAAGGATTCCCGTTCTTCGGTGACTCGGCTTTTCAGATTTTCGATTTGAGGGATGAGTGGTTGCAAAATCGAGACGGCAAGGTTGACGATGCTGTGCAGCCTTTCCAGTTCGTCGAGGTCCTTTTGAAGCTCAGCCAACCTTCTTTCCCGCTCAGTGTTTTCTCTATGAAGATGCTCCAGCAGTCGGTTCTTATACTCTCCAGCAATGTTTTGTAGACACAAGGGGCACCTGCTTTCAGTCGTCAAGCTTAAGATGCGGTTTTGAGAAGTGAGCATATCTTTTTTCACTGCTTCCTGTTCGCCGCCAACACTCCTCATCTGTTCTTCAAGCGCGGCAAGGTATTTCCTTAGCTCATCAACCGTTTGGTCTGGTTTCATTCCCACTTCCTGAAGCTTATCTCGATGAGACTTTTCTTGGGTCTCCATAGACTTTAGGCGTTGTTCGAAGTCATCGATGGAAACGTTCTTACGTTCGATTTCTTCCGCTAATCTAGCGCAGGTATCTTCGGTGTTGGCGATGTTTATCTGCAGTTGAGCCTCTTTTCTTCGCAGCTCTTCCGTTTGTTTTCTTAACTCTTCGAGGCTTTGAAGGCGGGAATTCACCTCGTTAAATGCGTTCTCGGCTTGATCCAAACGTTGCCTCAGTTCGTCAATTTGGCTTTTAATGGATGCAAACTCTTGCACGGATTTATTGTATTCATTGTGAAGTTCGTCCATCATGACTATGTCCGGATCAATCTCGTAGGCTTTCTTTTCGCCCTCATACTCTTTCTGAATGCCAGCTAGGTTAGCCCACGCCACCTCATAGTCTGACAGCCCAAACAGTTCATCGATTCTTTTTTGACGTTCTCGTGGGGCGACATCCAGTAACTCTTTTAGATGCTCTTGTCTCACCCACACAACTTCCCGAAAGAGGTCCTTGTCGAGGCCGGTGATGGCCTTTAACTCTTCAGCAACCGCCTCGCTTTTTATGCTGGCAATTACTCTGTCTCCCTCGAAGAGCTTGAGTTGTTCCATGTCTTGACCGATGCCCTTCCCTCGCCTTCGTAGGGCTCTCCAGATCGTGTAGTTTTTCCCCTCGTCAGTGAAGTGCACGGCTACTTTTCCGATGTCCGCCCCCTCTCTCAAGAGGTAGTCGTAGCTCCTGCCTAGGGGATCTCCAAAGAGAGCGAAGTCGATGGAGTAGAGAACACTGGACTTTCCACATCCCAGGCCTCCGACGAGGCAGTTGAAGCCCTCGGCAAAGGGGATGGTCGTTTTCACGTGAGACCGGATGTTCTCGAGTTGCACAGCCTTGACCCTCATGGGAACGCCTCCAAAGCCTCCTTCACCTTGGTTTCGTCCTTCCTCGCTAAGGGCTCGATGAGGTTCACGGCCAGTCTCGCGGTTTTTTCAGCCTCTTCCCTAGAGTAGCGCTCAGAGAAGATTTCGAAAAAGTATTCAAAGGCCTTTGTTTTGAGATCTTTTAGTTCGCCCTCAAAGATGGAGCGGATCACCTCCTCGGGAACTTCTGTCTCTCTTAGTCGAAGGAGGGGGCGCACGAGAAGAGCCCTTTCGGCGGAGCTTCTGATCTTGGCGAGGTCCACCTCCCCACGACTAGCCTCAGCCGGCAGTATCCCCCGCAGAATAGGAATGATCACGGCTCCTGGCTCGTCCGCCTCCTTCACGAGTTGCACTGCTTTCTCCGTGATTTTCGCAGGGGTTAAGCCGGTGTAGTCGTGGTCTAAGACAAGGAATCGACGGGGGGTTTCCAGCTTGATATGTTGTAGCTCGGGAACCCCCTTTTCATTGACCTCCACGTAGTAGAAGCCCTTCTCGGTCTCGGCATCCTCGTATCTCACGGTTTCGGTGCATCCGCTGTACACGAGGAGACCGTTTTTGAAAGGGACTTTGTGGGGAGTGTGGATGTGGCCTCCCGCGTAGTAGTTGAAGTCGTCGGGGAGGAGTTCGGGTGGGGCTTCGGCCTCCATTTGGGGGGGTTTCATGCTGGGGATGTCTAGGGCCATGTGGAAGACGAAGATGTTGAAGATGGAGGGGTCAGGGGTGGGCTTGTTCTCCTCTAGAAAGGCGGGGAGTTGTTCCTCGGTCCTTCGCCTGGTTCGGAGGTTTGGTATGCCGTAAACGTAGCAGCCCTCCCTACGCCAAGATGCACCTTCGTGGCGAGGAAGGTAATGGATGAGACCAGCGCTGTCAAGTGGGTTAAGGATCGTGCCCGTGATCACGTTTGGAGCAGAATCGTGGGAGCCGTCAACCGCCAGCACAGGGATTCCCGCGTCCCTGAGCCGTCGAAAGTTGGTTATGGCGGTTTCGAGGGTGGTGTTCAATGGGCGGGCGTGTTCAAAGAGGTCTCCTGCCAGGATCATGAAGTCTGGCCTGAGTTCGATGGTTTTGTCCACCACCTCCCGAAAGGCCGCGTCAAAGTCTTCCCGTCGAACATCTAGGTTGTACTGCGCATAGCCTAGGTGCAGGTCAGCCACGTGAACAAAGCTAAAAGGCTTCACCGCCTTCCCCCCTTAGTGAATATGGTTATCTTTTAAGTATAAGAAAGGGTCAAGATATGGTTATTGGAGGCCGGGGTTTGAGGCGGGAATATCCCACGTGGCCCATTGTGGGCGTGGGAGCCGTCATCATGCACGAAGGTAAGCTCCTCCTCGTGAAGAGGGGCGTTGAACCAGCGAAGGGAAAATGGAGCATCCCAGGAGGAGTTGTGGAACTGGGAGAAATGGTTCGAGACGCGGTCATTCGAGAGGTGAGGGAGGAGTGTGGCCTAGACATAGAGATCGTAGTGGACACTCCCATGGACGTGCTGGACAGCCTAGTCACCGACGAAGACGGCCGCCTAAAATATCACTACGTTCTGCTGCAGTTTCTAGCTCGGCCAAGGGGTGGAAACCTCAAGCCCTCCTCCGACGTGCTAGAGGCCCGATGGGTCCCTCTAGAAGAGGTGGAAACCTACGATCTCACCAAGTCCCTCCGCCTATTCCTCAAGAGACATTGCCATGAACTAAAGAAATTGTAACTATTTTATTGTTTTTTAACACTTTGTTCTATTCATCTCTACGAATTGGGCTTATTTAACTAAAATGAGATTATTATAAGACCCGTTCAATTTCTACCGTCCGTTTCTAGCCCCGATTTTTACCGCCCAAAGATTTAATACTAATCGCTTTCTTTGCTTTCCAATCTTTTAATATGGAAATCAATTAGATCCTTCGCAGCTTTTGCCGCTTCCAAATCTCCTTCAGGCAGCCACATTCTGATTTTATTGTATTTAAGCTCTACTATCCCTTTTGGAACGGCTCCTTCAACCTCTCCTTCCGGTATTAGTCCTCTTTTCGCTCTTCTTCTCTTTTCTTTTCTTGGAGGGAGTTTGCGTTTTTCAATTTCTATTGTTGCTAGTTCGTCTGATATTGGAATCTCCGCTTCTCGACAAAAAAAGACGAATATTTTCATGGTTGAATCAGCCGCTGCAGCTCCATATTTGTAATATTTTGCAAAATAATTGAAGAGGTCATCAGGTCTTGCTTTTTCGAGAACAACCTTTGAAAAGAGGTCGCTATATGCTTCTTCAATTACTTTCCTAAGATTTTGCTTGAATTCGTTGCCCATTCTCCTTAAACTTTCGAGTTTCTCCGTTACCTTCCCGTCTTCTTCAATTAAACCTAAGAAACGAATCCCATTAAAGAGCATCGTGGCGTTAGGCCCTTTGACAATATTTAATCCAATAATTTCTTTGTCGATTCTTTCAAATTTTTGTCTTCGAATTAAGTCAAAAAAAGCTTTATACCACGCTGTCTTTCCATAAGGAGGCTTTAGTTGGGTTGGAGCTTGACTTTCTGTGCTTTCCATAAAGCCCACATCGCGGTGAATTAAACAATTATAAATATACTATTTTGTTTATTAATATTCTTGTTTCTTTTCTTTCCAGTATAGATACAAACTTCTTATCATTGTAGGAACAATAAGTGTGGAGATGATAGCTCCTTGAGGAGTAAAAGTCCATACTCTTCCTGTTTCCTTATCTGGATCGTGATGTGCCATGTTTCTCAAAGCACCTATTCCACGACAAATATGCCATTGATTTCTTAGAAGCGCGTTCCATCCTTTTATTGAATCTGTCAGTTCGATAATACCACTACAACTACCGACACTAGCACCTACATCTTCACCAAACTTGAATAGAAAGTGTTCAAAAGTTTGACAAGCTCTATTAGCTGAAGCTTTAGGGTCTGTTTCGTAGTTTACCAATGCGTTAGTTAAGTCTTCTATTCCTATGTCTCTCTCCGTCACATATACGAATGCTTGTTGACTCATTGTTTCTATGAGAAAGATGCTAGCTTGTAAATCAGCTCTGAGAGCTTTCAATAGACTTTTAATATATTCTGAAGGCAATCCTTTTTCTGCTTCTGGTATGAAAAGTCTACCGGACTTATCAATTTCGATTAATTGTGTATAAATCCCCCAGTTCTTAAAAGACTTCTCAACTATCTTCTCTGGAGATCCTATTCTGAAAATCCCTCTAGTCATGGTAGCCGATTCATGTGAAGAATACCCCTTACTGATAAAATCGGTATAGAGAAGAAATGGAGGATATCTGTATAAAGCCTCTCCTAAAGGAATAAAGAGTTGAGACCTTTCTGATCTCTTAATCAAGTCTCCATGTTTCTCAGAACTAACATATAGACTATCTTGAGAAGTAACTAAACCTAATTGAAGACATTGAAAGAGAGCATTTGTAGTATAGACTTTACTCTTTTTGAAACTTGTCAGTATATCTTCTTTAGTTAATGGATGTGGAGAGGAAGAAACCACTTTTGCAACATCCATCATAAACTCGGCTGAAACATCCATTACGGCAAATCGTGACGACATAATGGAAGGTAAGTATATAGCTTTATAAAAACATGAAGGTGATCTAACATCATTTTCTCTTGTATCCCCTCGTAGATGACTCAGTTCTGCCAAACCGACATAAAAACCACAGAAAGCATTGAGTTACTAATAATTTTGTCGATAATGCCAGATACGTCAAAAGAAAAAGCAAGGAAATGGTAAAGTGAGTTCTTGAGGCTTATGATGGGTATAGAAAAGGCAGGACACAGAGAGGACTTGATGACTACTGGAATGGCTTGTAAAAAACCTTAAATATAAGGACGTGTAATTTACGTAGTAATTGAACTATGTTCAAAATACGTAGGTTGTTTACAATGAAATATAGAATCGTCATCGATAGGCCCTTCGGTCGGATTGAATTGGAAGCCGAATCAATAGAAGAGATCTTAGATCAGTTGCGGTCCTTTCCTGAGTGGATGACAGTGATCGATCAGTCCATCATAGAGCGCGCCCTAGCCCCCGAGCCTAGGGAAGAGTTGAGTGGAATTGTGGAGTTTACGGTGGATGGCCCGGCTATCATTGTGCCCGCGGAGAAGGTGACGGCTAAGGAAGCCATTGGCTTACTGTTGTATGCGTCTGGTCCCAATGGCTTAGAGCCGAAGGAGATCAGTCGACTGCTTTCCCTTAGTGGCATAAGCATGGCCGGATACGCGGCGAGGATGAGTGAGATGAAGCGCGAGGGCTTCTTACTCAAAGAGGCTGACCGGTATAAGCTTTCGGTTAGGGGGAGAAGCTGGGTTGAAGAGATTGTATCAAGACTACGAGGTTAAGAAGGGCTTTTCTGGGCGGTCAGAAAGCCCCAAGTTGAAGGTCACCATCAAGTATGGGTCTCTAGAATCTACGTGTGAGGGGTCCGCGGATGAGGTCTTAAAATTCGTGTTTAGGTTCATCAGAGACATCTATCCCAACTACGCGATCATCAGTGGATTAACCTTGACAGTGGACTTAGAGAACCTACTCAAGAGACTTAAAGATGTTATAGCCTTCCTTCCTAAAGGTCAAGCTATCATATTGAAGCCAACCAAGGACTTGCCGGACAGCGACCTCATCCTCACGTATCTGGTGGCGGCTTACGCAGGAAACCAGATCGGCTTGGCTGAAAACGACTATCTTTCTATGGCTGACCTGTTGGATAGGACGGGTAAATCGGCTGGGACCGTGGCAGGTCGCCTAAGTGAGCTGGCGGGCAGGCTGTGCGTGGAGAGGGTGGGTCGTGGAGAGTACCGGGTAACCTCCTACGGGGTCAAGGAGTTTATGGACGCGATTTTGCCTAAGCTGGAGGGAGCGAAATGAGCGAGGAAAACCTCCTAAACCTCAGGAAGAAAGAGCTTGAAGTTTACGTGAAGTATGACCAGTTTGAGGAGGACTTTAAGGGACCGGTGGACCAGGTACTGCGGGCACTAATCGCTTTTCTAGACAAGGTCTATCCAGGTTTAGAAATTCTGTCTCAGGTACGGTTGACGGTCGACCTGCAAGAGCTTATAGAAGAGATGAAGGGCATCATTGCTATTGCTCCGAGCGGCCCAGTGGTCCTATCTAAGAAAAGACTGACCGTTAAAGAGTTGATCGGACTAAACCTGATAGGAGTCTTTGTTGGCTATAAGCTAAACTTAACAGAAAAAGCCTCCTTATCATTGGATGAATTGGTGACCCTAACCGGCAAAACAAAAGGCAGCGTGAGTGGCGCATTAACTCCCATGATCAACGATCGTCTCGTAGAAAAGCCGGAAAAGGGCGAGTATAAAATCTCCTTGCTAGGAATCAAGCACTTCATCGACGAGGTGTTTCCAACATTGAGAGAAGAAACCCACTAAACTTTCCGTGCACCTGCACAGAAGCAAGGTGCGGCGGGTCGCTAGGTCGGAATTTTCCGGCCTTAGCGACAAACCGCTTCAGGGGGTGTTTAGCGGATGTCCCACCGCACCCAAATTAAAAAAGTAAACAATTGCCTAATAAGTGGTTCGCTGAGGGAGCGCAAAACAACCTATCCCCGCCTATGTCTGGCTCTGAGAAACCTGATTCTAGACGAGGTTTCCAAGGATGTGCACGAGGACCTCTTGAAGCTGCCAGAAGTTGTTTCCATGGTTAAGGAAAAGTTGACCCTTCACCCTGTAGACCGCAAGACGCCTTTCGGGAGGGTCGCGGGAGCCGACGCTGGCAGTCAGAGGGTGCCCCTAGCCTCACGATGGTTCGCCGTCATCGCCGCCCTGATCTATCAGCTACCCAACGCTGAAAGGTACTTCACCGACCCTGAAATCATCAAGCTTCCCTACAGCTTCTCAAGCGAGAAGTTCCACGAGATAGTGAGTGTTAGGCGCGAGGCCAAGCTCTTTGAAACCTCGGCAGAATTTGTGATGAACCACGGAAACGTGGACCTGATCCTAGTTGATGGTCCCCTAGCCTTTGGCAACTGGTGGACCAACAAGGGCGAGAATCGAGACCGATTTGCGCTGACCTCCTCCATAAACCTGCTGCTGAGCCTGTGCACCATGGAAGACGTGGCCGTAGCTGGGGTGGTTAAGAGGGCGACCGCCCGATACCTGATTCACTACTTGGGACTGCAACAGAGGACCTCCCTCTCCGACGCCTTTGTTCTCCTTCAAACGCTTAAGCCGGGTGAAAGAACCGATGTCTTCTCTCCTAGGGAAGCCCTGATAAGGACGGTGAGGGCCGCCCCCTTCATGGACCTCATCGATCACCCCATCTATTCATTCTACATGCGCTCGTCCTCAAACCATCTAGTTCCTCCAGTCAGAATCGACATCCCCGGGTTCATGCTGGACCGTGTGGACGACCTAGCTGGCTACTGCTATTCTACCGCGGTACACGACGGGATACCCCTCCCTGTAGTGAAGGCAGACGAGGAGGTGCGAGTAACCAAAAGGTTTGTGAACGAGGTTTATTCAGAGCTGATTCCTCGGCTGGAGAGCCGTTTTGGTTCTTCTCTAACCGCCGGAATCTGGGGGGAATTCCAGTGAGAGTCGGGTATAGCTTCAGCGTCTCCGGGAACTATCACTCGACCCGGATCGCTGTAATTCTGGAGAGTGGTTGCGAGGTCGCTGAGGGAGACCTAGTGTACGTGAAACACCCAAAAAACGATCTGCCGGTGGTGTACCAGATCACCAAGGCATACTCACACAAGGAAACCCGAGACTACGAGGAGGCTCTGCTAAAGGAGGGAAGCGTAATAAGGGATGAGGAAAGGACCACGGTGAGGGCCCAAGCCTACCAGTGGGGCTGGCTGGATGGAGAAGCCATCAGACCCTTAAGGTATCCCCTACCTCCCAACACCCCGGTTTTCAAGGCAGAGCCCAAAATAATCGAAGAATTCACCAAGCCCTCCTCAAGATGGAGAATTCTGCTCGGTGAGGATCCAAGCAGCGGCTTGAATGTGGAACTTGATCTGTACTATCTAATCAGACAGTGTTGTCTCATATGTGGAGCCGTAGGCACGGGGAAAACAACCACCGCCATCTCCATGATCGCGAGAGCCGCCCAAGCCGACCCCCCGGTTAAATTCTTCATCGTCGACAAGGACGGGGAATACGGCAGCCTAGAAAGAATGTTTAAAGAAAAGGTGAAGAAGGTTCCTTGGCTCTTCTTCTTCCGACCCGACGACATATGCATAGAGGATATTATAAGCGAGTTTGGATGGCAGAGAGGCTGGTGGACATCAAAAATTCTCATGAAAGCCCTAAGCCTCCTCAGAAACGCGGGACAACCCCTGATTAAACGGGATCTAATCGAAGCTGTGAAGTCGGTCTTTGACGAGGATGTGGGTTTCAGGAAATCCGACTCAGATTTTGACAGTTACAAGAAACAGGTGATGGAGGCGATTAGGTTTTCAAGGATGATCCCGAGTGAGTACGTTGAAGCCCTAGACCCGGTTAGTCTGCTGAATCGATACAGAATAGTAATTATGGACCTATCTCAGGGGCCCAACGGATGGGCACAAAAGCACATCGTATTAACTCAAGTATTAACCAGAATTTTCTATGAAGCCTTAGAAAACTCCGGTTTCGGTTGCGTTGTTGTTCTGGAGGAGGTCATGTACTACGCTCCTCAGTGGACGCAGTTTTCCATCGGAGACAAGGATAGCAGGGCTAGATTGTTGTCTATCGTCAAAGAGATAGCCACTAATGGGGGACGAAACGGAATCGGGTTGTGGGTTGTAACCCAACGACTCGCCACCGTAGACAAAACCGTGATAACCCAGTGCGCCAACAACGTGATTTCACACGCATTAGAGGACATTGACAAGAAGAGGCTTCAAGAAGTGGTGGGAGAGCACTTTGTTGACCTCTTAGGGTCGCTACCCCAAGGGGAGGCTATCGTGAAGGGAACCGCGTTAAAGTGCAAGTTCCCTGTTTGGGTTAAGGTTAAACCGGAGTTAAAGCCGGCTTCTGCAGCAGCTCCACCCATGTCAAGGTTCGAGACGATGGCTCTAATCGAAAAACAACAACTGAAGCCAGAGATTATGGTCTAAGCTGCGTTATCAATATACTCAGAAGAGACCGCCATCTGGCCGCTCATGAAATAGTAAATCTATTTATTCACGCATGAGAACTATTGTTGGGTATGTTTCATGGAGGAGCCCAAGAGTTTATCCGAATTGGGAGAGAGAGTCTATCAGAAGAATAAGGACTGGTTAGAGAAGGAGCACATGGGGAAAATAGTGGCGATTTGCAAGGATGGTGTGGCTGGTGTCGGCAAGGAAATCTTGGAAGTTTACGAAGTTGCTAAGAGAAAATACGCTGGTCCTTTCTATTTCAGAAAGGTCGGACCTGACCCTGCTGTTGGCTATTTGCTGGTGCTCTTCTGATGAGGCTGCCGTACGAAAATGGTAAGCCGATAGTAGAAGTTTTTGTTTCAGGACCTAAAGGTTCTGTGAGATATAGGGGTTACTTAGACACCGGTTCTTCTTGGACTTCGGTGAAGCCGGAGGATAGAGAAAGACTAGGGCTGGAACACATTGGAGCCATGCCGATTTACACGGCTGCTGGAAATCTGATTGTGAAACTTTATCTGGCAAAAGCAACTTTCTTAGACAAAGAATTTAAGACAACGGTGTTTCCTCTCCCTATTCCTGTTGAGCATGGCTTTGACTGTTTAATCGGCATGAACATTATGAGCCATTTTAAAGTAACTTTTGACAATAAACAACAAACATTAGAAATAGAGTAACATGGCAATAGACTTAATTAAAGACGTTGTCTTAACAAGAGACTTGTCTTAACAAGCTTCGATGACATTTTTAACCATGTAGCATGGTTGGGATTAAAGAAGTCCCAAAATATCCATGGGGTGTTAATCCGGCCTACCAGGTAGGAATATTCACACTGGTGGATATGTTAATACTTGCAGGTTTTCTTGGTGAATCATTTAGACCTTCGAAAGAAACCGCAAAAGTTGGTCCTAGACCCCCACGGCGTAAACCTGAGCAGCGACCTGAAGCCGAAAGGCAAGTAACAGAGAAACCTCAACCGATTCCCCCTGCATTTCAAATTGGCACGCAAATGAGTGTGCAAGTCATTGTGGATACCAAAGACAAAACTTCGATTTTGAACTTCTTGAATATGATGAAAACATTAAAAAGACTGAGTGCGGGGGAAGAAATATCGGAAACTCTGGATTAGATAATACTGATAGCCGAGTACTTTTGATGTTATTTTGTAGTTTCTTTCTTCCGTCTTGACCACGTTTCCTTGTTTGACTAGTTCGCCTAGTCTTGTGCTTGTTATCTTCATGCTTTTTCCAAGCTTGGCTTGTAGTTCTTCTTTTGCCATGGTTTCTCTTGTTAGTTTTCCTAGTCGATAGTCTGTGTATGCCTCCAACAAGTAGATGCGTACGGTGATAGTTCTTTGTTCAACTGGTTGCACCCCGCAACTTTGCCAGCACCTCTTCTTCTATCCACTTTTCTCCTTGCGTGGTCAGCCTCCATTCGGGCATGGCTGGGTTTGGCTTAAACACGATTGCCCTCTTTGCCATCTCGTTGAGTCTAGCTGGAACCTGACACTTGATTCCGCTTGCCTCAATCAGTTTGCTGACCTGTGCAGCCGTGTTTGTCCTTCCGTTGGAGGCATATAGGAGGAGTCCAATCGCTTCGTAATGGGTGAGTTTCTCTCGAGTGGTGATGATGGGCCCTTCAGAAGTGAATTCCATGATTCCCTCGAGCTGAATTTTCGTGGGTGGGGTCAGTTTTGTGGATATGAGGCCGTCTATTTCACTCACGAATTGAGGCGGCATAGCTCTTAACGTTTCGAGGATTTCTTGAGGAGTATCCCCCTCCACCACAAGCTCGCCAAAAGTGGCTTTAATCTGCACCCGAATTCTCCCCATACTCACGTCCCACTCCACCAAGCGTACACATACCTTTATTGACCTCTTACCTTTTAATCTTTAAAATCAATTTTCAGCGTACAAGTCGTTAAGCTACTGAGTACATTCCTCCAGCTTCCTCTTCAGAGCCTCATTCACCAACTCAGCCTTTACTCGTCCTCTAACCTTTTTCATTATCATGCCCATGAGGGAACCAAGTGCGTCCATACGTCTCGCCTCTATGAGGCTTCTGTTTTCCTTTACCAGCCCGTCTATCATGGCTTCCAGCTCCCTCGGAGAGATCATCGTCAACCCTAGGCTTTCAACAGCCTCTTTCGCGGTTGCGCCCTCATGCTTGGACAGCCAAGTGACGATGTCGGGTATCGCCTCCTTAGCAGTTTTTTCAGCGTCTAGAAGTTGAAACAGCTCTCTGATTTGTTCGTCGGAGACCCTCTCGACCTCAACGCCTTCCCTCCTCAACGCCTTCATGGTTTCAGTTAATGCCACTGCTATGACAGTGGGTGAAACCCCTGTTTCCCGAGCCATCGCCTCAAAGAGGTCAGCGTACTCCGAGTCCAGAACCTGCCTCGCCAGCTTCACGTTCAGCCCATACTGCCTCATTAGGCGCTTCATCCTTTGTTCAGGCAACTCAGGGAGGCGGGCACGCAACTCCTCAAGATGCTCTCGGGATAATTGAATGGGTGGGACATCGGTCTCAGGGTACATTCGGGCGGCACCCGGCCTCGGCCGCGTGTACCGAGTGGTCCCATCCGGATTCGCAGCACGAGTCTCTTCAGGAACGCCCCTTAAGGCTTCTATCGCCCTCTTTATCACGACTCTCAGCGCGTCAGCGGCGTTTCCCGGGGTGTCTGCCACAAACACCAAGGCGCCTTGCGGCTCCGTTTTCATGAACCGCTTGAGTTGACTCGTTTCCTCTATCGTTATGCCGTAGGCAGGGAGCTCGTCGGTGTGAAAGATGCCCCCCACCCTCCCCCAATAGTGGGCGACGTCCGCCATCTCGGATCCCAGTCTTATGCCGGGCATGAGCTCCATCTTGAGGAGCCCAGCAAATCTTGGCAACTTCACTGCTAACACCTGTTTGTGTTCGCTGACAGCCCTATGAATCACTCGACATTTCGTTTGCTCAAAGACTGGGGTGACATCCACAAATTCTTCTTTGATGTCTTCCTCGGCTACCCCTCGCCTCTTTAGCTCGTCTCGTATTTTCAAGAGGTTGAGTTGACGCTGAACCTCATATTCTACCACCTTAGAGACCAGCTCCAGCTCCTGAACACCCTTTATCTCGATGATGGCTCCTTCTCGGATAGAGACGTTGAGGTCTTGACGGATCGTTCCCAGGCCTCGCTTCACCCTCCCCGTGGCCCTCAAGATGCGTCCGATAGCTAGGGCGGTTTTCTCCGCCTCTTGGGGAGAGTAAAGGACAGGAGCCGTGGTAACCTCAATCAGCGGAATCCCTAGGCGGTCGATGCGGTATCGGATGATGGAGCCCTCCTCCCCCATCTTTCTGGCGGCGTCTTCCTCGAGGCCCACGTGCTGTATAGGAATCCCTTTCCCCTCAATATCCACCTCACCGCCGAGGGCGACGACGCAGGTCCTCTGGAAGCCCGTGGTGTTGGAACCGTCTATGACGGTCTTGCGCATCACGTGGATCTCGTCCGTGGGCCTCGCCCCTATCATCAGGGCAACTATGAGAGCGGTCTCCACGGCCTCTCGGTTGAGGTCGTGGGGCGGTTCCTCATCCATTTCCACGAGGCATGAAGTTTCTCCGTTTGCTTCGTAAAGGATCCTCACGCCCTTTTGAAACTCGAAGAAAGCGGCTGGGTCGATCTGGCCTAGCTCGCTCTGGGTGGGCCTCAGTCTTCTCAAGAACGTGATTTCAGGCTCCTCCTTGAAGAGCTCGGGCTTACAGGAGCAGAAAAGCTTAGCTCTCGTGCCCAGTTGTTGATGCACCTCGATTCCGGCTTTCAAGCCGATTTTTGAGTAATCGATACTCATTTGTCTCAACTGCTCCTTTCCTCATGCTGGCCTTTTCGGAGGCTTTTTGCTTCTTTCGTATTACACAGTTTTCATGATTTGGTATAAAGGTATGGGTCCCACTTTTCTGATTATTGGAACTTATCCCTTAGCTATTAATGCGAACGTGAAAGGCAGAGTACTGGCGCTCAGGCTAATTTTAAATGCTAAATACTCACTTAACTAAAATGTGAAAAAGGAGTGATTGCGCATGTGTCGTTTATTTGGAATGCTCTCTGTTAAAGCTTCTAACCCACGGAAATACCTTCTCGAGGACCCGTGTTCTATCTATGTTCAAAGTAGGGCGGATCCAAGGCGACGGCAAAGGGATGGTTGGGGGATAGGATTCTACATTGACGGTGTTCCAACGGTTGTCAGAAGCGAGAAACCGGTCTACATGGAGTATGAAAAGTTTTCCTCAACAGTAGGGATTGCCAGTTCAAGAGTGGTGTTAGCACATATTAGGCAAGCAAGTAATCCGAGGGGGCTACCTAAAAAACAGTTGATATCAATTGAAAATTCGCAACCTTTCAGTTATGAGAAGTATATCTTTGTTCACAACGGGACGATCAACATGCCAGACGAAGTTGCGGAATGCTTAGGCGAGTGGAAAGGAAGGGTGAGAGGGTTCAATGATAGCGAGGTCTACTTTTGGTATGTGGTGAAGGAGATGACGAATGGGGCGAGTTTTCCAGAAGCTATTGAGAGGTTTGTAAAGGTGCTTTCAGTTCTGTGGCAAGGGAAAAGAGAGAAATGTGATCATGATCGTCCATACATAGGGTTAAACGTTTTATTTAGTGACGGTGAGAGACTTTACGCCTATTGCAAGTATGATATTGAAGACGAATCAAAATTATCGCTATGCTTGAAGGATCAACCTATCTTTCAGATGTCCTACCTTGCCGATTCTGCATGTTTGGTCGTCGCCTCGGAAAAAACGAACCATGAAGACAAGTGGCAGGTTCTTAAAAGCGGACAACTTTTAACTGGGCAGATCTTTAGAGATAACATAAAGATAAGCCTTCGAGAAATCTGATTTCAGCTTTTACCTTTTTCTATTTAAACCAATTCTGTGATTATTTGTTTAAGAGTTAATAAAAGATTTAAATTGTTAACAAATAAAAGGAGGGAAGTTGGGTTTTAATTCTGGCTTATGTTTACATGCCGAGTTCTTCGGGTGTAAAGAGTAGCTCTATCTTCGCCAACGGCACTTTTGGATGGGGACCATACTTTTTTATGTATGTTCTCCAAGCTTCCAATACCTTTTCGAGGCTTACTGCTTCCATAAGCGCCACAAAACTCCATTCACTTGATGGTACGAACACTCCCTTAAAGTCGACTCCCTCTACTCCATCGATTACGCTCTTCGATCGACTAAGGTATTCCTTGAGTTCTTCAGGTGTCCCAACCCATCTGAAGTAATACAGAAATAGCAAGCACTTTCACCTCCTTTCACTTTATCGACTAAAACCGTTATTGTCGATGGTATATAACATTTTGCAAGAATAGATTACCATGGCTAATTGTATCGAATTTAAACATTGATGAAAGCTTATTCTAGATATCCTCGAAGAATGAATTGACTCTCAAAAACTTTTTTATGCTTGGGAATCATAAAACGTTTGACAAATTGTAAGGAGGTGAGTTGAGTGGCTAGATTTTTGACATTGTGGCGTATGAATTCGGCAGCACCATGGCCTACAGACCCCTCTGAGGCCTTAAAACTGAATGAGAAGATGTTTGCGGCCATCGATGAAGCCATAAAGAAGGGCGGGGTTGAGGAGTTTGGCTTCTTCCCAGACGGAGCCTCAGGATACGCAATCGGTAAAGGGGAAGCAACAGATGTCTTCAGAAGCGCAAGCATGTTCCAACCCTACATTCTCTGCGAGGTTCACGAGATTATACCATACGAGAAGGGCAAGGAAATCACAATGGCAATGATGAAGGCTATAGTCAAAGCAGCAAAGAAGTAGTTGCTCTCAGATATGCTTACTAACGAATTTTAATCTCCTTTTCATTTTTTATGATTAAGAAATTTATCGAAGCAAATCGGAAACTACAACACTGAAGAGGTAACTTAAGACGGAGATGTGAGGTTAAGGACATAATTTATGACAAATACCATGAGACAGAAAGAGAAAGGAAATATACCAACTTCAAGAAGTCTATGTTTCGTCTTGACTACACAAGTTCTTAAGGGGATTCTGCAAAGACGCCTCTTGGACTTATCTCCCCAGCGAAGTCAGTCAGCATAAGCCTCTTGGCCTCATCAAGATCTCTTGGCTTAAGTGATCCAAAAACCCACGTGAGCTTCACAAAGGCTGTTTCAGGGAGCATGTCTTCGAGGGGGATGACCCCCATGGCTAGGAGATCTCGACCCGTGTCGTAGACGTTCATGTTCACACGGCCCCAGAGGCACTGAGAGGTCATAGCGACGAACAGTCCTTGTTTGATGGCTCTCTCGACCGCTGAGAAACAGTAATTGCCCACATGGCCGAGCCCTGTTCCCTCAAGGACGATCCCTTTGTATCCGTCGGCGACGTACCAGTCGAAGACCTTAGGATCTAGGCCTGGATGAAACTTTAGGAGAGCCACCTTTTCGTCAAAATCCGGCTTTAGAACGAGTTTTCGAGCCGAGTCCCGTTTCCTATATTCTTCTGTGAGCATGACAACCTTTTGGTCCTCTACCTTGGCGAGGGGTGTGGCGTTAATAGACTGGAAGGTGTCCCGACGGCTCGTGTGGCACTTTCTAACCTTGGTTCCACGATGAACTATGATGGACTTGTCTGAAACCGTTTCGTGCATAGCCACCACCACCTCGGCAAAGGGAGCTCTAGCAGCCGCTGTCACCGCCCCCATCAAATTGGTTGCCGCGTCAGAGCTGGGACGGTCCGCGGATCTTTGGGAGCCCACCATAACGACGGGCACGGGTAGGTTCTGCAGGGCAAAACTCAGAGCCGCTGCAGTGTATCCCATGGTGTCGGTTCCATGCGCCACCACCACGCCAGCCACTCCGTCTTCAATATGTTTTGCGACAGCCTTGGCTGTTTCTGACCAGTGTCTTGGGGTGATGTTTTCACTGAAGAGGCTGAGAACAATCTCAGCGTCTATCATGGCGATATCCGAGAGCTCGGGGACGACGCTGTAGAGGTCGGTGGCCGAGAGGGCTGGACGAACCCCTCCTGTTCGGTAGTCTACCCGACTGGCAATGGTTCCGCCGGTGCTCACGATCGTCACCCTAGGTAAACCGGGCTTCTGCATTGGGGGTGGCGGAGGGATGAAAGTGGGTCTGATCCCCATCCCGATTTTTTTGATCTCTGTGGTGGGAGTGACCTGGATGCCGATGTTGTAGCCGCTCTTCGTCTTGATGACCACGTGTTTGTCGTCGCCATACTCAGATCGGGGGATGAGGATGCCCTCATAGGTGGTTTCATCTTTTATTATGTGGATAATGTCGCCTATCTCAGCTCCAGCCTCCTTCAGGGCTCGTAGAGCCTCCCCCTTATAGCCTGGAAATTCCTCACTCAACTATTACATCTCCAACATTTTAGATGTAATGTTACTATTATCTATAATCCTGTCTAAGGTTATGAGGCATACGGTGCTTAAGAATTCACGCGCATGAGTGGTAAATAACCATACAATTATTGCTACGCCTCTCAATCTTCTGGCTCACTGAAGAGGGGGGGTATATATAGAGGTCTAGAAAAAGAGAGAGACTCATCGCCCTGTTGTACACGCCTGTCTATGAATGTCGAGTCCCCGTGGGGGTTTTCGAAAATTTATTCAAAAAGGAAAAATGACGCACCAGCTCATCTCTTTAAGACCTTGGAAACGTAGGGTCCATCATAATCATAACCAAACCGTCTAAAGTACTGCTTCACCCCAAGCCCACTCATCACCATCACCTTCCTCCGATCATAATCCTCTTGAGAAACCCGTTCAGCCTCAGATAGAAGAATTTCACCATAGCCCTTATGTTGCCAAGCCCTCGCCATGCGCCTCCCCACAGGGACCAGGGGACCATAAATGTGGAGTTCACGAACTATGGAGGTCGTTTCAGGGAGAATCTCTGGCCTGTGCGCCTTATTAGAGGGGATGCGCAGCCTAAGATAGCCAATGAGAACGTCATTGAGGGGGTCTTCGGCTGAAAGGAAGACTTCTTCCCCTTCCGAAGCTTTTTCCCTAAGGGTAAGTATCCGAACGTTTTCTGGGTCAGGCTTTATCTTGTCCCTTAACCATCTATGCCCCACTTCGCGACACCGGATGCAACGACACCTCATCCGCTGTTCCTTGAGCCTTCGCAAAACCAGCTGTCGAAGGTTGCTTTGGTTGACCCCAGCCTCGATGAGATAGGCGGGGATGTCCCTCTGAACCCGCATGATTCGAACCCAGGGGGGAATCATCCTCTTTGCCTCGACAATGAGTTGAGCTGCCTCTTCTGTGGTGTACGGTCGATATGTTCCTCTCTTCCACCACTCATAAGCCCTTGTTCCCTTCAGAACGAGGCAGGGATAAATCTTGATCATGTCCGGTTTGAAGCTGGGATCGGTGAAGATGGTTTGAAACGCCTTTAAGTCTCGCTCGAAGCTGGAGCTTGGCAGGCCCGGCATGAGGTGATACGCCACCTTTAGTCCAGCGTCCTTCAGCACGCGGGTGGTCTCGACGACGTCTTGAACCGTGTGCCCCCGATCCACCAGCTCATAGATATCGTCGTAGATGTTTTGGACTCCCAGTTCCACGCGAGTTACGCCCATCGACAACATGTGATCCACGTGCCTGTCCTTAGCCCAGTCAGGGCGCGTTTCCACGGTGATTCCCACGTTGCGAATCGGGCTTGTTTCCGCGACTTTCTTAGCCTCCTCCAGGGACCGGGATCTCACTTGAGTAATAGCGTCTAGGCATCGCTGAATGAAGTGCTCTTGATAGTCGAGGGGCATGCTCGGGAAGGTTCCACCCATTATGATAAATTCCACCTTGTCAACGGTGTGCCCAATAGCTTCCAGCTGTTCAACGCGACTCCTAACCTGTTCATAAGGGTCGAAGCCGCTTTGAATACCCCTCATCGTGGCTGGTTCGTGTCCTGTGTAGCTTTGAGGAACCCCGTAGGGCGGGCCTCCTGGACAGTAGGCGCAAGGGTTCTCTTTAGGGCAGGGCCAAGGCTTTGTCATCACCGCGACAACGGTGACCCCAGAAATGGTGCGAACGACCTTTCTGCGGAGGAGAGGGAGAAGTTTGCCTCTTTCGTTGGGCCTAAGATGACGCACCAACTCGGAGTTAGAAGGTATCCCTTTTAAGGCTTGCTCGCCAGCGACTCGTATCTTGATCAGATCAACGTCTCCCCTAGCGGGGTTTGGGATTTTCATCAAGCGTTCAATGATCTCTCTGCAGGCCGCTTCGCTCATAGCTCAACCAAGATAAGCACTGTATGCTTTTAGATAAATCTATTCAGTGGAGTGATGTCCCTACATCCCCTTTTTTCTTGCTTCTCTAGGTTATACTTTTTGGATGTTTATTCCTTTCATTGAGCCGGCTACGAGATTGTCAAGAAACTGGGTGATGGACGATTTAAAATGAAGCGTCCAAACCGACACTAGCGTGCACTCAATTATTCTGACGGATAAAGTCCCTCGATTATTTTCTTCATTGTTTTACATGCTTCTAACGATATTTTTTGTAAAGGGCTTCGTGGCAAGAGCTCTTGCCAATCGACGATATCTTCAAAAGTTGTCAATTTTCCAAGCTCTTTTTGCTGCTCTGAACAGAGAAATTTCTTGAGTACGCAGATATCCCGGTCTATTGTTTTCTTCACCCAATCAGCTCTTTCCAGCATTTTATCAACGGGTCCGTAAGTTATGGCAACATAAAGAGGATGGACAGCTACTTTGTTCCTCAAGTTGTTAAGCCGTCTTGCATCTTTAATGAATGGCCATAGACGTTCATAATCTTTTGCCGCTTCGATAATGTTAACTATTTGACCGAATGACTTCCCCTCAAGAACTTCCTGCATCTTCTCTGGTCTATCTGATGAACGGATCATCTCGTGTCTAAATGCCTGCTCGACTGCGCTTGCACAACAGAAAATGCAACTCCTAAAGCACCCATTCTTGTAGTTCTCCATCGCCTCAATTACGAAGTCGTCCATTCGCCCAGCCACGGTTCTTTCAATCACGCTGTATATGATTCCTTGTAATTCTCTTAATTCTTTTAGCCTCTGAGCCCTCGAATCAAGCGTCTTATCATCCCGTTCTCTCAGTAGGTCCTTTATTTCTTCCAAGGATATACCTCTCATCCTTCCAACCGCGCTTTACTTCCTATAATATCGAGTTTTAATTAGCTTCAGAAGATCTTTTTAATAGTTTTTTACTCAAGGCTCATTCCCATTTTATTATTATGAGTTCTTAAACTTAATCTGGCTTCTTTCTCCCCGTTTTCTTTCGTCTTCCTGGCATGTCATCAATAAATCTTTCTTCTTTAGATGGTTCTCGGCTAGCTTGCAACCAGAACTTCAAGGCATCTCTACAAATATGACTGTGACTAACATCATATTTCTTTGAGTATTGGATTACCTTTCTATAAAGCCACTCTGGAACACGAACTCCCGCAAACATATCCGTCTTTTTCTCTCTTACCATTTTCTACCTCTCTTTCTTGCTAGTGGTTTTCTTTCCAAAAAAACGCTTTTCTTCATTTTATCACATAAATTAAACATAATTTTAAATGGGTACAGGTTTTAGATAAATGCTCTGCATAGGCTCAATGTGGAATAAGAATTTAGGTGGCGTAGACGACTCTCCCGCCGATAATGGTGGTCTCTACTTTAATGTCTTTGATTTTGTTAGACGGAATTGTCAGTGGGTCATGGGATAAAACTACTAGGTCCGCGAGTTTGCCTGCCTCAATTGACCCTTTAACGTTTTCTTCAAAGGACGCGTATGCCGCGTTAACCGTGTAGAGGCGCAGAGCGTCATCCACCGTGATTCGTTCCTCAGGAAAGGTTTCTCTTGCCACGGCCGCATACATGCCTAGCAACGGGTTGATGGGTTCCACCGGGCAGTCTGAGCCGCCAGCGACCCGAATGCCCTCTTGAAGGAGTGTTTTGAAGGGGTAAACCCACTGGGCCCTTGTTGGCCCTACACGGTCGATCACCCAGAAATCGGAAATGATAAAGTGGGGTTGTATGGAAGCTATTACCTCCAGCCTTTTCAGGCGTTGAATCAGTGCCTCGTTTAGAACCGACGCATGCTCTATGCGGTGACGATGATCCTTTCTCGGTGCTTCCTCTAACGCTTTCTCCAGGGCGGTCAACGCCATGTCTATCGCTTGATCGCCGATGGCGTGTATGGCCAGTTGAAGGCGGGCTTTGTGGGCTTTCGCGACAAGCTCGTTCAGTTCCTCCTGAGGATATAGCATCATTCCCTTTGTTGTGGGGTCATCACTATAGGGCTCACGTAGAGCCGCCGTGCGGGCACCTAGGGAGCCGTCCGCAAAGATTTTGACGCTCCCAATCCTTATCATGCTGTCTCCGAAGCCAGTACACAAGCCCAGATCAATCAGCGGATCTAAGTGTTCTACTGGAAATACCAAATACACCCTCAAGGGCAGTTTATTTTGTGCACGAAGCTTCTGAATGATACGGATCTCTATGGGCGAGTTAACGATCCAGTGGATGCTGGTCAGCCCTGCCTCTACAGCTTTCTGACACGCTAGGGTAGCCGCTTCCATGAGTTCTTCTTCACTAGGGGGTGGCATGGCTTTCCAAACCAGATCCATGGCGTTTTCACGCAAAACGCCCGTAAGCTCGCCAGTCTTCGGATCCTTGTCGATTTGTCCACCAAATGGGGGTACTGTTTCCCTCGTTATGCCACTCAGCTCCAAGGCTTTGCTATTTATGAGACATATGTGACCGCAGACGCGAGTGAAGATCACGGGATTCTCTCGGGAAAAATCGTCTAAGTCCCATCGGGTTGGATAGCGCCTCTCTAAGAGACGCTCCTGGTCCCACCCACGACCCGTAATCCATCTTCCCTTTGGAGTCTCTTGCACACGCTTTTTCAGTCCTTCTTGGATTTCCCGAATGGACCGAACGCCCCTAAGGTTCATCCACGCTAAAGATCTTCCAAACTCCGTGGCATGTACGTGGGTGTCTATGAAGCCGGGGACAACGGTTCTTCCTTTCAGGTCGATCACCTTAGCGTCCTTTCCGATCCAAGGTTCGATTTCCCTGCTTGTTCCAACCTTAGTGATTTTGTCGTCTTGGACGGCTATGGCTTGAGCATGGGGTTGAAATGGGTTCATGGTTAAAACGTTTCCGTTTATTAAGACTAGGTCCGCCCACAATGTGGTTAACTCCTGAGGTATGAGAGAGTTATGAGTAATTATTTTCTGTGTGGTTTAATGGTTATTATGTTTGTTACGTTATTTGCGTTTTTTAATAAAATTTGTAGGCCTCGACAGATGTCGAGTTAAAAGCTGTAGTTGATGATGTTATATCAAACCGAAGCGAAGTTAAACGTATAGTAAGGAAGCTAAGGCAAGAGGGTACGGATATTATTGTCGATCTTCATGAGTGGAGAAGAACTTTATAATTGAAGCTGTTAGGTAGTTATTTAGTGCACGTAACTTCTATTAAACCTAGCAAAGGATTCGAAAACAAAGAAATCTTTATTTGGAAAGCAAATAAATAAAAGAAAATTGTGAGAAAAATGAGGGTTCTTGTTACGGGTGGTTCAGGTAGAATTGGAACGTATGTAATCGAAGCGTTGGAGAACGCTGGCTGCGAAGTTATAGATTACGACATAGCACCACCAAAGACTAGAAAATGCGACTTTGTCAAAGGCAATATAACGGATCTAAAGGCGCTGGAAGCAGCTACAAAAGTCGTTGACGCAGTTGTTCATTTAGCTGCATACTATTTTGAGGGCGCAGCACCAGATTACCCGTCACTATGGGATGTAAATGTCACAGGAACATTCAATGTTCTGGAGGCCTCGATCAGAAATAAAATAAAGAAGATCCTGTATGCTAGCAGCATCTGCGCTACGGGGCTTAACACTTGGATGACACCCAATCATGGGGTAGAGTATCTTCCAGTTGACGAGGAACATCCTTGCAGACCTCAAAACTTATACGGAACGGGTAAACTTATAGGCGAAAAACTCGGTTGGATGTATGCTGCAAAATCTGATGTAAGTTTCATAGGCTTGCGCGTTGCTACCGTTTGGTTCCCACCTGAGGGATGGAAAGATTGGGGACTTATTGAAGGATATGTAAAGAAGCCTGAAGCCGTTTTCAACGAGCCATGCAGCGGTCCGAGAGGTTGGCCAGTTCTAATGGATCTTACTTGGCAATACGTTGGCGTGCGGGATGTTGCCGAAGCATTTAAATTGGCATTAGAAAAGGAGGGAGTAAAGTTTGGCATTTACAATATCGGGGCGGATGACACATGTTCCGATTGGGACTCGATTAAAATAGCAAAAACTTTCTACCCAGGTGTTCCATTGCGAGATCCTGTTGATTTCTTAGTTGACAGGAAGAAAGCCTTATTTGATATCTCAAAAGCGAAGAAAGAGCTTGGATATAGACCGAAGTTCAACTGGCGAGAGTTCATAAGGTAGCTCTTTTGAACATCGATCGCCTTGTTGATTCTCCACATATTGTTAGTGGGGATTACAGTTACCTCTGATCTTCCTCATAGTTTGCATTGAAAGAAGAAGCCCGATATTACGAAATGTATCCGCACCAGTCGAGAATTGTTGCTGCCAATACTTTTGTGGCCGTCATAAGATCGTCGATACGAACCCACTCGTTAATGGCGTGCATCTGCTCTGTCAGACCTGGGCCAAAGATGACGGTGGGAGTTTTGCCATATTTATTGAGGAACCTAGTATCCGCGGCACCTATTCTACCTGATATTATTGGATCCCTTTTTGTAACTTCTCTAAAATTAGAGGAGACCATTTTAACTATAGGATGATCAACAGGAATTTCAGATGGTTCAGCAAAATATCCTGTAAATTTGACCTCTGGAAGATGTCTTTAAGCCAAGGATCATCTTGAGTTACCTTATGTATATGGTCAACAAAACTCTTCTTCACCTCTCTGGAGTCTTCTCCAGGAAGGGTCGCGATGCTTCCTTTAAGGAGGCAGGTGTCGGGAAAGGCGCTAGGGTAAGAGCCAGCTTGGAAAATACAGACTATGCATGGCAAAGCTTCTCGTGTATCTGGGTACAGATGATGACCCAGTTTCGTTATCCTCATCTCCTCGAGAACCGAAATGGCTTGTACAACCTTGTAACCCTTAACAATCGCGTTTACGCCTTCCCATCTTCTTTGTATTCCTGCAGGTTTGCCGCGCACGAAAATCTCGAACCAGATACGTCCAATGGAAGCGGGTTGCACTCTGAGACTACTAGTCTCGCAACTTATCCCAGCGTCTGCTTTGTAGCCTCTCAGGATGCATGCCAAAGTTCCATTTCCACTGAGTTCCTCATCCACCGTATATTCTAGGACAACGTCACCCTTTAACCCGACTTCAGACTTTATGATTGCATATAAGGACATTGTCATCGCAGCTAAGCCACTTTTCATGTCAGACGAACCACGTCCATAAATTCTGCCCTGCTCGACTTCGCCACCCCATGGGTTATATCTCCATGCATTAGGTGATCCTGGAGGAATAACATCCACGTGTCCATTAAACAAGAGTGATTTTCCGTCGCCCTTCCCTTTTTGCATACCTACTACATTAGGGCGGTTTTTGTAATCGTTAATCACAGGGACATATCCGGGGTGCCTTTTTAGTTCGTTGATATCGGGCTCCCACACATCCACTCGTAAACCCATTTGATTCAATTTTCTAGTTATGAACTCCTGTATCTCTTTTTCATCTCCTGTAACGCTTGGAATTGAGATGAGCTTTTGTAAGAACTCCACTATCTCTTCTCGATCTTTTTCGATACGCTTTAAGACTTTTCTTTTTACATCAGCGGTCATGCTTTCAAGCCTCAATTAATTCCGGACGTATTAAATTTCATTTTATCTGTATTTTGACTGCTTGAACTTAGAGTAATCCCAGATGCTTCGCCTATTCAACCGGAGCGTTATTTTTTAAAGAGATGGCTGCAATTGGGCATAATTGTGTGCAGAGTCCGCAGCCATCACATTTGGTTGAATCTATTTGAACTATTCCCTCAATTATTTCTATGGCGTCAAAAACGCATATTTTTTTGCAAATACCACAACCATCACATAGCTCTGTGTTAACCACAGCATACTTAACTGGAAGCTTGGCGACTTCCTCTACAGGAACTATATGCTTTAAGGCGCATCCCACAAATTCATCGATGCTTTCATATCCCTTCTTAGTCATCCACCCTTCTATATTCTTAAGAATCTCCTTAAAAATCCCGGGTCCATGCCAAATAACAGCGGTGGCGATCTGAATAGTTCTCGCCCCTACCATCATCATTTCAATAACATTATGCCAGTTCATGATTCCACCTATGCCCGAAACAGGTATTTTGACGCTTTTAGCGACTTCAGCGACGCACCTTAGTGAGACCGGAAGAATCGCCGGACCAGAGTAGCCACCAAATGCTGGAATAACTGGTTTACCAGTTTCAATGTTAACTCCCAGCAAGCATCGAACAGAGTTTATTGCAGAGATAGCATCAGCACCAGCCTTCTCACACGCCCTCGCTATCTCCCCTATGTCCGCGACGTTTGGAGTGAGCTTTGGCATTAATGGAACATCCGGAACGGCTTCCTTAACTGCCTTGACTTGCTCGGCAGTTAGTTTCTGATCTTTTCCGATGTTCCACCCAACGCTTCCCATCGGCATGGGGCAAGATACATTTAATTCTATCATCACAGGCACTTTGGTTCGGGCCACAGTTTGCGCAAGTTTTGCCGTATCAGTTGGGTCAGGATTTGCTACAATGCTGGCAATGACAGGTGCTCCCCCCTCACTCGCTATCTTTAATTCCCTTTCAATCCAAGCCTTTTTGGTGACCGTCGAAAATATCTCGATGTTTTGCATGCCAATTGGGATCTCATCCCTTTTCAAAACAGCAATTCTCCCACACCGAGGATGTTCAAACCATTGAATCGGCGAGCCTATTGACTTCGGTATAACTGCCCCAGCTCCTGCTAACGCATACCTTTTCAATCTTTTCCCATCCCAGCCTGGAGAAGCTGAAGCAAGCCATATGGGATTCCTGAACTTTATTCCAGTGAATTCAACGCTAAGATTAACTACCATGGGCAAACCTCCTCAATGTCTTTATTCTACATACTCCTCCTTTAATTAAACTGTATTTTACATGCGAGTCTCAAAACAAGGTAAGTAGAAGCTTAAACCCATATCCCAAAATTACCGTTATAACTAAGGTGGCTATACAGATCACAATCACAGCGTGGTCTTTAGTCCTCAGCGTATAATCATCTATATACGTCCTTCCCTTGTAAGCGCCAAATGCTCGGCTTTCCATGGTCAATGGAATTAGTGTTGCGTATCTTATTGCGCTAAACATGGTGGGTAATAGAAGTTTTACAAGGCCTCGTGCCTTTTTGATAATGCTTAGCTTTTCCCAACCGAAGCCTCTGGCTTTTTGGGCTTCCAAAATCGACAAGATAACACTTAACATTGTAGGAAGAAGAGCAATGGTGATGGTGAGCGTGGAACCGAACTTGGGCTTTATGCCAAATATTTCTAAGCCCTTTAGGATGCCTTCCATATTAGTCGTGAAAAGAACTACAGCAGTGGATAGTGTAAGTATAAGTGCACGCATTAGTACAAGACCCGAGAGAATGAAGCCCCAGTCTGTAATCCAAAACCAATGATACCAAGGCCAATCAACGTACGCTAAAATGTTGCCCTCCCTCGTGAACAAGACGTAACCAATGGAATAGAAAGAGAATGGTAGTGAAATAAGCTTCAAAAAATCTGTTAGTTTCTTGCGAGGTGCATTTATGAGAAAAAACATAATAATAAGGATTGACGCGAGTGCGGGAATTAGAACTCGAAAATCCAAGAAGAGCAGAGCGACAATGTACATTGTTAATAACCACACGACCTTCGTTAGAGGAGTTAAACTATGAAAAGGAGATTGGGCATGGATGTAAACTTCCACTATCCTACTTCCAGGAAGCGCCAAGGTTTTCACCACCTCAAGTTGAATCAATCCCTAGAAAATCAAGCATCTCATTTGTTGTTAAAATATCGTTAGGATAACCATAATCCCTTAGCTTTTGAGAAAGCATTGTGATTTGTGGAGGTTCGAGGAAAGTTTCTTTAAGTATGTCAGGGTTACTGAAAGTTTCTTTCGCTGATCCATCTAATAATACTCTTCCTTGGGCCATCACAATGACTCTATTCATGGTCTGTGCGATGAGCCGCATGTCGTGGCTTATTGTGATGATCGTGGTGCCCATTGCATTCAACTTTTCACACTCCCCCATTATTTCCATCGAAGTCTTCCAATCCTGCCCAGTTGTTGGCTCATCAACTATGAGGACTTTGGGCTTCATTGCCATAACCGAGGCCAACGCCACTCTTTCCCGCTCACCTTTACTCAAAAAGAACGGATTTTCGTCAGCGACTTCAGTTAATCCTAACATTTTGAGTGCCATATTGCAGCTACGTTCCATCTCCTCCTTTGAAAAACCAAGATTTTTTGGTCCGAAGCTGACTTCTTCTCTTACTGTGTTAGAGAATATTTGGTGGTCTGGATTTTGGAAAACATATCCAACTTTTGTTGAGAGTTCCCCAACTGTAGCATTCTTGGTGTCTATGCCGTCAACAATCACCTGACCTTTTGTTGGCTTTAAGAGCCCGTTAAAGTGCTTGACCAAGGTGGTTTTCCCGGATCCATTTTGCCCTATGACCCCTACACGCTCACCCTGATAGATCTTTAAGTTTATACCACTTATAGCTGTGACTGGGGGCTCGGGATACGTGAACCAGAGATCCTTTACCTCAATTATTGGTGACTCTTGTATAATGGATACGGCTTTTCTACTTATTTGTTTAGTTTCCAGCTTAAGATCGGAAAATAGGGTAAATGCCTCTTGAATATTAAGAGGAATATTCGGTATCATCCCTGTCTTTTTTAGAAATACACCTACCTCTGCGACTTGAGGTATCTTTACACCGATGTCTCTCATCTTGTCAATTTGTTCAATTAGGACTTTTCGCGGCTCTCCCTCCGCCACTATCTGACCCTTATCCATAACAACAATTCGATCAGCGTAATCTATTACTTGCTCAATTTCATGAGTCACAAGAATGATGGTCATGCCATATTTTTCGTTTAACTCCTTGACTGTTGAAAGAACCTCTGTCTTCCCTATGGGGTCAAGTTCCGAAGTTGGTTCATCTAAAATTAGTATCTTAGGTGTTAGAGTTAACCCTGCAGCTATGGCAACCCTTTGTTTTTGGCCTCCAGAAAGGCGATAAGATAAACGATCTTCAAAACCTTCTAATCGTGTGATTTTTAAAGCCCATTCTAACCGTTTTAGCATCTCCTCCCGTGGTGTAAGAAGATTTTCAAGCGCATAAACAATGTCATATTTTACCGTTCCGACCAAAAATTGTGATTCGGGGTCTTGAAGAACTATTCCAACAACTTTAGAGAATTCATACGCAGGATACTCCCTTGTGTTCATTCCTAAAGTAACTACATTGCCCATCAAACTACCCGCTGTTACATGGGGTATCAAGCCATTTAATGTTAGACAAAAGGTTGTTTTTCCTGCGCCACTTGGTCCCGTAATAACTAAAAATTCTCCTTCTTTAACATTCAAGTTTATATCGCATATTGCAGGCTTCTCAGTTTTTGGGTAAAAAAAGGTAAGGTTTTGGCAAGTAATTACATCTTTGTCCTTACTCATTCGATTTCCCTATGCTGAACTTGTTTTAGCCGGTGGTACATGTCGTTGCATAGATAGGAGTCCATACCTCTCTAAGATGGGTGGCAGAGCCTTAAATAGGATCGGTGTAACTATTAGAAAGCCAAGCCAATTTGGAAGAGTCATAAGAGGATTACCAAAGAGTCCATAGGCAAATCCAAACATTGTCCAAGCTATTTCACCGGGAATTAATTTGAAAAGGGTAGCAAACGTAGCTGGCCCAAACAATTTCGTAATGTTATATATGACTAACCATGCACCATAGCCTGCAAGACCCTTCTTTGTTGTGAGGAATTTATAGGGATTGTTACCACTCCATCTCATCAGTAACATAGGGAAAAACAGTGCGTATGCAACACCGGTTATGGTCCAGAAGTGTAGTGCGCCTGCAAAGAAGTCAATGAGAGTATTAGCGATGGCAAATGCGAGTAATGTTGGAACTCCAAAGCATATACTGAAGATTGGCTCAAGGGAGCGGTAGGCGAGCCAGCCCCAGTGACCAGAGGGTATGCCAGGGACTATAGGAAATGCAGCTAAAATCACCGCAAGAGCAGTTATTACTGCTGCCATTACACCTGTCAGAGCCACGTCTGTTGCATTCCAACGTACATAATTAGGACGCACAAACGGTGGAGTCAGGTGGATTCGTTTTCCGAATAGCTCTGGTATTCCGAAAATGAACTGAACGACAACATAGACAACTCCTATGATGTTCAATATGGGTATACTTGCTATGATCCAGTCATATATGGTCATTTTTTCCCTCCTTGCTTTTTAGCCTATAATATTTGTCTTAGAATATATGTTTTTGCACACTGGAAAATGGAGAGTTTCGAAAAGAAGAAACTTCTTAGACGGTTCATACCCATGCGCTAAATTAAGGGACCAACAAGAGAAGCAAGATATATCAGTAATGGCAACGGACCCCAAAAGGTTCACCGAAAATAAAATGATTGCACTGCTAGCGTATCTCACAAACAATTAAGAAAACAGGAAACTTTCCTATGTCGTTGATTTTTCTTCTTCATATCTCAAAACAATGAATGCTTACATGTGTGCTTGGAAAGTTTATTAGATCCGCTTCAGTGGCCTCAATCTTCTAGTATCAATAGCTCTTTCGACTCTTAAGCTCTCGTAAGCCAAAAATCATAGGGTGAGGCTAACGTGATAAGCTGTATAAATTGCCACCTCTGATAAGTGCCCGCATTAGGGTTGTAGCCTTCCAATCCCAGGCGAGAAACGAAACTGTGAATATTGGTGTGAATTAACACTTCATGGAGTGCATATTAAGAGACAGACGACCTGAGATCTCAATACGAAAGAGTTTAATATTGGTGCGTATGTTTTACATAATTTCACGGAGAAGTATTTATGAAATTAAAGAAGCTGTTTGAACCAATCCAGATAAAGGAAATGTGGCTTAAAAACAGAATAGTAATGCCTGCCATGGCTACAAATTTTGGAACCGAATTTGGCTGTGTGAGTGATCGCACTATTAACTTTTATGCAGAAATAGCGAGGAATGGGGTATCGATGATAGTAATCGAGAATACTTGCATTGAGTGGCCGAGAGGCAAGGTAGGGCCAAGTCCCATAAGAATCGACGACGATAAGTTCATTAAGGGTTTACATGAACTGGCTGAAGCAGTTCATCTGTATGATGTAAAGCTTGCTACGAACCTGCAGCATGTGGGAAGACAAACGTCGTTGAGCTCGACGGAGGGAACACAGCTTGTTTCTGCGTCTGAAATTCCGGGGGCGCACGCACAAATACCAAGAGATATACCGAGAGCGCTTACCATTGAGGAGATAAGGGAAATCGAAGCAAAATATGCTGAGGCCGCTCGTAGGACCAAGGCAGCTGGATTTGACGCCGCAGAAATCCACGGTGCGCATGGATATTTAATCACACAGTTTATATCTCCATTTACAAATAAGCGAACAGATTTGTACGGTGGGAACTTCGAAAACAGAATGCGGTTTCCAATTGAAATTGTAGAACAAACAAGACAAGTAGTGGGTGACGATTTTCCTATAATTTTTAGGATGAGCGGGGACGAGTATGTGGAGGGAGGGCTCACATTAGAGGATAACAAAAAGGCAGCCCAAAAATTGGAACGCACGGGTGTAGACATCATCTCGGTTTCCGCGGGGATCTATGAATCGGAACCGTGGATTTTTCCCATAATGGGAATGCCAGATGGTTGTCTAGTTCATCTCGCGGAAGGGATAAAGAAAGTTGTTAATATTCCGGTCATCGCAGTTGGCAAACTTGGCAATCCACTGCTAGCAGAGGATGTTCTTAGGCAAGGAAAGGCGGATTTAGTGGCTATGGGTAGATCCCTTTTCGCAGATCCTGAACTGCCGAGAAAGGCTATGGAAGGCAGACTGGAAGATATTCGCCCATGCATATACTGTAATGAAGGTTGCATTGGTAGCCTTTTCAAGGGTTGGGCTGCAATGTGTGATGTAAATCCAACTCTAGGTAAAGAAGGGCGCGCAGAATATGAAATTAAGCCAGCTAAAAAGGTTAAGCATGTGCTCATAGTCGGTGGAGGACCTGTGGGAATGGAGGCTGCTAGGGTTGCGGCGCTGAGGGGTCATAACGTGACTTTGTATGATAAGAACAATAAATTAGGAGGACAGTTGCTGCTGGCCTCAATTCCCTCATGGAAGACGCTAGAAATCACTAACCTGATTAAGTACCTTGAAACTCAAGTAAATAAGCTTGGAATAAAAGTCGAGCTTGGAAATGAAATCTCGTCAGAACAAGTTGCAAAATTAGGACCAGACGTGGTGATCGTTGCGACAGGCGCGTCTCCCCTTATTCCGAAGATTCCGGGTGTCGAGTCAGAGAACGTTGTCACTGCTAACGACGTACTGACCGGGAAAGGAGAGGTTGGCGAGAGGGTTGTCATACTTGGGGGCGGGAGGGTTGGATGCGAGACAGCGCTGTTTCTGGCTGAAAAAGGTAAAAAAGTCGCGATTGTAAGCAGACATGGCGAGCCAGCTTATGATATTAATCCAATTAATCGTAAATGGCTTTTAATGAGACTCTCTAATTTTGGTGTTAACCTCATTCTTAACACAAATACTCAGGAGATTACAGGCAAAGGAGTGGTCGTCATTAATCAGAAGTGGCAAGAGAATACCATCAAGGCGGATACAATAGTACTTGCACGCGGCTCAAAACCCAATGAGAAGCTTATTCATGAGTTAAAAAACAAAGTTCCAGAGCTTTACGCGATTGGAGATTGTGTAAAACCAGGAACGATACGAGAGGCAATTCATACAGCTTATCACGTTAGCCTCACCCTATAATTCTGAAAATTTCAAGGTTTCGATGAGAGGAAATGCATATTAAATCATTAGTTAATACTGACCGAAACCGTAGGATGCATCGGATTTCATAGAGAACATTGACTACCCAAGAAAAGACTATAAGAATAATTGGCAAAGTTTATCATAAAACGATTGAACGAGGAAAAACTTTTTAAAATAATCTATCATAGAGAACAAAAAGAGGAGGAGTAATGTTGGCAAAAAAGTTTACTAGACGGGAGGTTTTGGAAAGGCTTAAGCGGACTATTGCCGAAAAAAAACCGATAATTGGAGCCGGGGCAGGCGCTGGTTTAATAGCTAAATGCTGTGAACTCGCTGGAATCGACTTGGTTATACTTTACGCTACAGGAAGGTCGAGGTTAATGGGAATCGGCACAGCTCTTATCGGTGATCCTAATACCGTAGTTTTGGAGTTGGCTCAGGAGATATTATTTGTGGTAAAAGATACACCGGTCATAGCAGGCATTCAACCAACGGATCCAACGAGGGAGATGGATAAGCTTCTCCAGCAGTACAAAGACCTTGGATTTTCCGGTGTAATAAACTTTCCAAGCACAGCATGTTTGCATCCTTACGATCCACTAACTAGAGAGATTCTCGAACGATTCGGGCAAGGTATTACTAAGGAACTAAAGGTGATGAAAATGGCTTGTGATATGGACCTATACACAATGAGTTATGTTTGGAATCCAGAAGATTCGGCACGATTTGCAGAAGTTTGTGACACGGTGGTATGTCACGCTGGATGGACAACAGGAGGTCTAGCAGGCAAATATTCACCAAAGACATTGGAACAGTCGGCCAAGGAAGTACAGGCCATGTATGCTGCAGCTAAGGAAGCAAACCCTGATATAATTGTGCTAGCGCATGGTGGACCATTTGCAGAACCAGAGGACACTAGGTATCTCTATGAACACACGGATGTCGTAGGTTTCCTCGGCGCATCAAGCATAGAAAGAATTCCTATAGAAAGAGCAGTAACAAACGTTGTCAAAGAATTCAAGAGTATACCTATAAAGAGGAGTGAAGGACATAAGACATAGTTATGATCTATCTCATTCGTTACCATTTCTTGGTATGACTTGAGGCCTCTAACAACTGTCTTTAGATTCCGTGCACAAGGTTTTTCATAATTTTATCTTTCACTAATCATTAGTAAACTCAAGGTTGTCGAATTTTCACAGTAAGATACAACCAAGAAAAATCATTTTGGGATTTTAGGAACTTTCTGGGAGGAGAAATAAAATATGTCTTCATAGTAATTTAATCATATGAAGGGGCTCATATGAAAAAGAAAACGATAGTGATTTTAGGAACTTTAGATACGAAAGAAGTCGAAGCGTTTTACCTTAAGGATAGAATACAACTGGAAGGGTGTGACGTAGTAATTGTAGATGTAAGTGCTATGCCATCCCATCCAACACTGGGGAAACCTGACATTACGCAGGAAGAAGTCGCAAAAGCTGCTGAAACAACGATAGAGAAGGTCAGTAAAATGGAGAGAGGCGCTGCCTCAGAAGCAATGAGCAGGGGAGCAACAAAAATTGTTGAAACATTGTATGAAGAGGGAAAAATACATGGCGCGATCGGATATGGCGGTAGCTTTGGAGTGACAGTGATTTCTTCAGCTCTAAGAGCATTACCAATGGGCTTCCCGAAATATATAATTACAACGAGCATAGAAGTTGCAACGAAGTTTATAGGAGTAAAAGACATAGTGCTTGTTCCGTCGATCACCGATTTAGCAGGTGGAAAGACCGTAAATCAGATCGAGGCAAAAATACTAGCAAACGCAGCTGCAGCAGTTGCAGGAACATCAAAGACGAAACCACCTGAAATTGTAAAGAGACCATCGGTACTTGCAACACAGATGGGTATCACCACACCGTGCACCTTAAAATGCAAAGAGCTGCTTGAGAAGAAGGGATACGAAATGGTAGCCTTTCACGCCATCGGAACCGGTGGAAGAACCGTTGAAGCCTTAGTGGAGGCAGGATACGCCGCTGGCGTCCTAGATATAACACTGTCCGAGATCTCTAACGAACTTCTTAACGGCGTTACTTCCGCCGGACCTGACAGGCTCACGACGGCGGGCAGAAAGGGGGTCCCCCAAGTTATTGTTCCTGGCGCCCTAGAAATGGTTAGCTTTTATGGACCCGAAACAAAAAACGTCCCAATGAAATTCAAAGATCGTCTGTTTTACTTTCATAATCCCATGGTAACCCTCATGAGAATAAATGAGGATGAAAGTAGGGAGCTTGGCAAGATAGTGGCTTCGAAAGCGAATGAGGCAAAGGGTCCAACGGCAACAATAATTCCCCTGAAAGGTTGGAGTTCTTATGACATAGAGGGCGGGGTTAAGACCATGGACTTCGATGGCAAACCAACAGGTATACCATGGTACAATCCTAAGGCCAACGCAGCATTCGTTCAAGCACTAGAGAAGCACTTAAATCTGTCCAAGCCAAACATCGATCTTATGAAAGTTGATAAACACATAAATGACCCTGAGTTCGCAGAGTTACTTGTTAATGTAATTGATGACATGATCAAACTAAAATGGAAAAGAGCCATTACGTATAGAACCTTACCCTGAGTCTGGCCCTTATTCCCTATTTGCTAAGCTTCTTTACGTTTATTAACATAGCTTGTATCTCAGCTATTTCTGTCGTGATGAGTTATGGACTGATCACCTTCGTTTCCGCCTTCACCGAGGCTCTGCCTCCAACAGGCGGACCTCGCTCCCATGCCATTGAAACCTGAGTATGAGGGAGTTTATGGGTAATTATTTTTTGTGTGGTTTAATGGTTGTTGTGTTTGTTAGGTTATTTGCGTTTTTGAATAAATTTTTGGAGACCCCTATGCGGGGGGAACTAGACATTCATAGACAGGCATGTACAATGGGGACACTCCCTACATAGCCCCTCATTCTGAGTGGGTGTGAAGTGAGGAGTTTTGAGCCTGAGAAAGCAGAAAAACAGGGAAATTAAAGAAACCCAACCTATACTTCGTGCTAGGAACTTAATGGCTGAAATCAGCGTAATCTATGATTCGCCTATACATTACTATGTCATAGGGAGTTAAGATTCCGATCACTTTATTGTCCTTAATGACTGGGATGCGCTTTATCCCATATTTAGCCATTAGCTTAGCCGCTTCAAGGACCGAATGGTCAGGGGAACAGGTTATGGGTGATGAAGTCATGAATTCCCTCACCTTCACTTTGTTTGGATCCAGACCTTTGGCCACGACTTTAGTTAACAGGTCCCATCCGGTAACGATTCCTATAGGCTCTCCCTTCTCCACTACCGGAAAACCTTCTACCCTCTGCTCAGCTATGAGCCTGGCGACTTCGATGGCCGTCATGCTCATGTCTATACTAACTACCTTCTTGGTCATTACCTGGCCTACTTTTACCGAAAGAAACTGATCTTTAGACATAAGGCTCCCTTCCTAAGCATGGGAGGACATATTTAAGTATTTCACTTGTCCCAGCCAGAATCATCAAGAAAAGTTAGATTGCGTAGGCGCTCTCGGACTCTTAGCGCCATTTGACGCGCGCGTGACGTATACCTCCTCAACGATACCTTAATATACAACCTTGACTCGTTAATAAGAAAAACGCGTTGGTTAGATACAGCTTCTTGCTGTTTCAATCTTTGAATCGGAACTTAGTTTCTTTGATCCGATTTTCCAAAGAACCAATGATGTATTTGAGGAGGTATAACATGAAAATTACTTTCCAAGGAGGGGCTCGAGAAGTCGGCGGTTCCTGCGTTGTCGTTGAGACAGACGACGCCAAGATCGCCCTCGACTACGGTATCAAAGTAGGGGAAAGGCTCTCTGAACACTTACCTAAGGATCTGGATATGGTGATTATCAGCCACGCTCACCTGGACCATTCAGGAGCACTTCTAGGCTTGGCGGAAACGAGCACCGTCGTGGTAGGGTCGGAAGCCACCCGGGACGTAACCGCAGACCTTCTCCTTGACCTGATCAAGGTTCAACGCATGAACGGAAACAAGATTCCATACAGCTACCGCGATGTGGATAAGATCAGAAGGCTTTGGTGGGCCAGAGTCTCCGTGGCCTTACCAGGGATGGAGGTTCGATTGTATCCGGCGGGCCATGTTCTAGGAGCGAAGATGATCGGTATCCGAGCGGAGGGGAAGGAGATTCTATATACGGGAGACTTCTGCCTTCACAACACGGATATCCTAGAGGGAAGTGACTTAGAAAGCCTTCCTAAGGAACCAGACGCCCTGATCATTGAATCCACCTATGGAGGGAAAACACGGCTCGACAGATCCGAATTGTTAGAAAGACTGTTCACTGAGATCAATGGGGCAATAGGCAGGAAGGGAAACGTGCTCATCCCTGTCTTCGCTTTCCATAGAAGCCAAGAAATGGCGAAGAGAATCGATCAAGCGATGCAGGATGGTGACCTGCAGAACTATAACGCCTACATCATCTCAAAGTTGGCTCATAAGATAACGGGACACTTTAACCGCTACAAAGAACTTCTCGTCAGGAAAATTCGAGAACAGGAAAAACCCTTTAACTACGAGCACGTAAAGCACCTTCGCCGGATCGAACAGATAGCGGAGCCTGCCATAGTCATTTGCACCTCGGGCTTCGGTCACGCGGGCGCAAGCTACAGGCTGCTGAAAGAGTGGGCGCTCAACGGGGACAACTCTGTCATAATAAGTTCCGGGTACATCCCACCCGAGAGTCCTTTGACCGCAGCTAAAGAGAAAGGTGAACTTATTGAAAACGGAGACAAAGTACCTGTAAAGGCAAATGTGGAGCAGATCGAACTCTCCGGTCATGCCGATCAATCGGAGTTGATTAAACTGATTAAGACTTTAAAACCTAAGCGGACTTTCCTAGTGCACGGGGACCTCGAACAAGCACGGGCTCTCTCCAAAAAAATCTCAGATATGACCCATGCAGAAATACCAGCGAAAAAAGAAAGATTTGTCGTGTAATCCGATTGGTGCAAATAGATGGCTTGCCGTTGTGTACCGTCTTCAATGCACATGGCACAATATCAGTTTGAGAGGATTTCTACTTTGAACCCTCTTTTAGCTTCCCTCTATGCTCTACCTTCAATTGAAATAATCTTGATCGTGCCGAGTTTTTGGCTTCGTCGACAAGGTTTAGTATGTTCAGTTAACGCGTCAAAGAAGAAACAGATTGACTGTCAGAGTGTTTGATGAAAGATCCGTTAGACTACCGCCGCCGCCGCCTACTTTCCTGAAAACTACCCCCCCAGTTCTGGCCAGATTTCCGCTGAAGGATCACTCGTTTTTCATAGTTGCGTCTACACCGCAGCCTGGGTATGCGCCTCTTCTTAGGAGCGGGTTCTATTTTTGGGGTTTGACTCCTGACTTTCCCTGCCTTTGCCAAACTTCCGTGGGTTGGCACCCTAAACACCTCTCTTGTTCAGTTTATCGTAACTCTGATATTTAACTCTCTCTGTGATAAGGGAGGTTTTCATGGAAGGACCTTTCTGTGTAGTTCTTTTACTTTATCAAAGTCCGTATCGTGTGAAAAAATCTCTTTTATGTGAAACTTCTCCATAACTACTACCGAAACCACATCTGTTAAACTTAACTCCCCTAGATACTCTGGGTAACGCTCCAGAGCCCTTCTCAGAATTGATTCTTCAATGTACACGACGAAAACACGAGGAGAGGAAAGGATTCCATGTCCAACCTTTCCCGCGTTTTTGGCTCCAAAGCCTTTTCTTTTCCCAAGAATCGTTACGGTCTCATCGATAATGAAGTCGGTCGTGAGAGCTAAGGGTGATTTTTCTAAGCGAATAGCATCGACTATGGAGCGTGAAGACTCATGGAAGTCATCATTTTTATCAGAGGCCCCAACCCAGACCGTTGTGTCCACGAGGATCAAAGCTCGCCCATCTCCAATCTCTCTAAATCCTTAAGGACGTTCCTCCTTTCGCTTGAGCATCCTGATCCCACTATCTCTTTCAACGGATCGTCCTCTGGTGAAAGCAACTCATGCAAGAGGTACTCGTACTTTCGTATGTAAAGTCTGAGAGCCTCTTCTCCCTCAACACTTAGTTCAAGCTTACCATGTTTAGCGAGCACTATTTTCTTGAACTTCTCAATTACCTCAGTGGGTGCAACAATCTTTATTTGAGCCATTTTCACCAAATCACTTTAGTACTCAAGTGAAATATAAACCTTCTTTGAAAATAGAGCGAAAGGATGTCTTAGTTGGGAACAATTTTTCTGCATATAGCGACGTATCCCTTTAATTGATTGTTTGTTTTCATGACAGAAACCTTCAAATCTGCCTCGTGGAGTAGCCTTGTGAAGGCTTCTAGGGTGAACTCCTTTTTCAGTCCAGTGATTGCAATGAAAGCGTGATGTTTGCTGATTCTTTTGATTTCTCGAAGAGTCAAGAGAGGGTTTGGCATGTTTTGTATAAGGGTTATGGCAAAGACAGCATCAAAGATCTTGTCGGGAAAGGGAGTAAGATCGGCGTCGGCTCGAAGGACGGCTACATTGAGGAACCGCTTCGCCCGCTTTTTTGCCTCCTTCAGGATTTTTGTTGAAACGTCTAAGCCCACGAGAAGTTTTGCCTGATTCCCAATGTGTTCGAAGAGCAGCCCAGTTCCGCAACCCAAATCCAGCACGTAACCCTCATCTTTAATATGTACGCTCCTCAATGCGGTTTTCATCTTCTCGTTTTGTTCCTCAGAGTATTGTGCGTCGTAGATAGCGGCTAAACGGTCGTAGTTACGCATGACTTTGCGCTTCTTTTTCCATTCTGCCATGGCTCTTCACGAATTACTTAAGTTGTCTGTTTCAAAGGGCGTTGAATTAACATGTCAGGTTGAAAGCGTATCTTCAAGATCTGACACTCAAGAGGGAGGCAAACTGCATTAGGAGCGCTCTATTCACCCTTTTCTAGCCGTACCGTGATTCCCTTTTTTTCCAAGAAATTCTTGACTTCTTTTATGCTATAGGTTTCGTAGTGAAGTATGCTGGCTACCAATGCGGCACCAACCGGGGTTTTTTGGAAAACCTCGAGTATGTGCTCTGGGGTACCACAACCACCAGAGGCTATTACGGGTATGTTTACCCTCTCGCTTATCGCCTCGGTTAAGGGTATGTCATATCCTTCTTTGGTGCCGTCTTTGTCCATGCTTGTCAATAAAATCTCGCCAGCGCCTCTCTCTTCGACTTCAATCGCCCATTTTATCGCGTCTAACCCAGTAAATTCTCTTCCACCGTATATAGAGCATTCAAACCAGCAAAGGCCTTGCGGGGTTTTTATGACGATTTTATCCTCAACCTCTTCTTGACGGCTGATATACCTCCTCTTTGCGTCGATGGCAACAACGCATGCTTGACTTCCAAAGTATCTTGCCAATCTGTTTACTGTCATTGGATTGTTTATAGCCGCGGTATTTATCGATACTTTATCGGCTCCAGCATTAAACACTCTTCTGGCATCTTCAAGGGTGCGGATGCCTCCGCCTACGGTTAGCGGAACGAAAACATTTTCTGAGGTTTTCTCAATAACGTGGACCATTGTTTCCCTCTTTTCATGGCTTGCGGTGATATCGAGAAAAACGATCTCGTCTGCTCCGTCTTCATAGTATTTCTCGGCTAGTTGCCATGGGATTCCCGCGTATTTGATTTGTTTGAATTCTATTCCTTTAACTACCCGTCCTTCTGGAAAGGCTAGGTCACAGTCAAGGCAAGGAATAATTCTGCGACAGTGCATCCTCATAACTCCAAGAAATTCTTAAGAATCTTTAAACCTAAGGCTCCACTTTTTTCTGGATGAAATTGAGTCCCGAAAACATTATCCTTCCATACGCTTGCATTTATCGCACAGCCATAACTTGTCGTGGCTACGACCACGTCTTCTTCCGGAAGCGCATGATACGAGTGAAGAAAATATGCGAATCCCTTATCAATGTCCCCAAACAAGGGACAAGCCTTTTTTTGAATCTCCAGGGAGTTCCACCCGATATGGGGAAGTCTCAGTTTCGTCCTAATTTTTACAACCTTTCCCCTCATCAGCCCCAAGCCCTCAACCATCGGAGATTCTTCAGAGCCTTCGAAAAACATCTGCGAACCCAAACAGATGCCTAGAAGAGGAAGATCAGAAGCCAAAAATTCCTCTATTTTTGGAACAAAGGGCCTTAAATTATTCATCCCATCTCCGAAAGAACCGACTCCGGGAATTATCATTCTTTCTCCAATCACCTCCGAAGGAGCCTTTGCGATTACAGGTTCCGCACCTAGATATTTCAAAGCATTATAAACACTCTTCACATTGCCCATTCTATAATTGATTATTGCTATTTTAATGACGACTCCCTCCTCACGTTTTCTCCTTGCCTATTCCCACTCTATAGTCGCTGGCGGCTTGTGGGTGATATCGTATACGACCCTTATCACTGAGGGTAGTTCATTGGTAATTCTGGTGGAAATTCTCTCTAAGGCGTCATAAGGAACCTTTGCGAAGCCAGCGGTCATGGCTTCTTTGCTTTCAACAGCTCTGATAGCAACTGTGTAACCATAGGCTCTGGAATCTCCCCTCACTCCGGTGCTTTTCGTGTCAGTCAAAACGGCGAAATACTGCCACAGCCTCTCTTTCAACTCGCTCTTTTCCATCTCCTCCGATAGGATCTTGTCTGCCTTCCTCACAAGGTCAACCTTTTCTCTGATGACCTCGCCAACGATTCTCACCGCTAAACCCGGACCAGGAAAGGGTTGCCTTCGAACAACTTCCCTTGGCAAGCCTAACGTCTCAGCAATCTCCCTAACCTCATCCTTGTAAAGGTCTCTTAGCGGTTCAACGATCGCCCTGAACTTGACCCTAGTGGGTAAACCAGCCACATTGTGGTGGCTTTTGATCTTGTCGGAGTGCTTTCTGATTCCTGATTCTATTCGGTCTGGGTATATGGTTCCTTGTATAAGATATTCTGCCCCCGTGTCCCTTGCAACTTCTTCAAAGATCCTAACGAATTCCCTTCCAACGATTCTCCTCTTCTCCTCGGGGTCTACTACGCCCTTTAATTTCTTAAGAAATCGCTCTTGTGCGTTGATCGTGATAACGTTCACGCCGAGGCCTTCAAAGATTTCCTTGACGAACTCTGGTTCACCTTCCCGCATGAAGCCGTGATCAACAAACACCGCGGTCAAGTTGTTTCCAAGGGCTTTTGAAGCTAGAACAGTGGCTGTACTGGAGTCGATTCCACCACTTAAAGCGATTACAGCCTTTTCATGGCCAACGGTTTGTTTGATTTCTTGAATTCCCCTTTCAATGAAAGATTCAGGTCTCCAGTTTGCTCGACACTTGCATACGTCGAAGATAAAATTCTTCAGCATTTTCATTCCATGTTCGGTGTGAACAACCTCCGGGTGCCACTGTAGACCATATATGGGCTTTTTCTTGTGTCGAAAAGCGGCTATGGGACAGTTTTCTGTACGCGCTAAGACCTCAAAGTCCTCTGGAAGATGATAAACGGTGTCACCATGGCTCATCCACACCTTCTCTCTCCGGCTTAAATTCTTTAACACGCCAACAAGCCTATCGATGGTAACGTACGTTATTCCATACTCCTGCTTTCCTCCTGATACCACCCTTCCCTTAGAGAGGTACGCGATCAGTTGATGACCGTAGCATAATCCCAAAACTGGTAGGCCTAATCTCAGGATTTCCGGGTCGAATTTTGGGGCGTTCTCCATGTAGACGCTTGAGGGGCCTCCGGATAGAATCATGCCCTTTAGAGTAAACCTCTTACTTAGAACCTCAACTTCTTTTGGGCTGATATCACATGAAACTATCTCAGAGTACACGTTGTGCTCTCTAACTCTTCTGACTATCAGATGGCAGTACTGTCCGCCAAAGTCAAGCACAAGGATCGTGTCGAGCTTCATGAATATTTCTCCACTCTAAATGTGAAAACTGAAGCCCTCTTTCACGGTTTGTAGGACGACACGGGTTAGGGTTCTATCCACAAACTCTGACGAGAGAAGTGATTTAACGAACTTGCTGAGCTCTTCTTTGCTCTTGAACCTAGCCACAACTATGATGTCGCTTCCCCCAGTTACATCGTAAACCCCGTAGACGTTTGGTTTCTTTGCGACTTCTCTCTCTAATTCGTGGAATTTGCCCTTGGAAACGATGATTTCTATTATTGCTGCTAAGTAGTAACCCATTTTTTCAGCGTCGAGAATGGCGCTGTATCCCTTTATTACCCCTCGTTTCTCCAGCTGTTGTATCCTATTTACTATCGTACCTACAGAAACCCCTATTCTTCTCGCTAATTCGTTATAGGAAACCCTAGCATCAGCCACAAGCTCCTTTAGTATTTTGATATCTATTTCATCCACAAACCTGCACCAAACTTCAGGTCGCAAGGTCGCTTTTCGTTTACCTCAGTGTTCTGCGCATGTTACGATTTTTCATTCATTAGGGTGATGCTAGGGTGGGGGGTGGAAGAGGGATATGAGGGTCTCGGTGTGGACCACGTTGGGGTGTTGCTCCACCATCTCATAGATGATCTTTCTAAGCTCTTCAAGGTTTTTTGCTTCGACCACCACCACGGCGTCAAACCTCCCAAAGACAGAGTTAGCCATTTTCACCCCTTTAATGCGCCTAGACCGGACGATCTCTTCTGAGGTGCCCGGTTTCATGGCGACCATCACGAAGGCTCGTATGGCTTTGCGGCGGAGGTCCTTGGTTGAAGACAATTGGCTCCTCTCCTTTTAGAAGAGAGTTATCGATGTCTCGGTGTGAATGATGTTTGGTTCCTTTTCGACAACCTTGTACACGATTTCGTTGAGCTCCTCGAGACTGGGTGCCTCTATGACCACGATGGCGTCGAATCTTCCGTAAACAGAGTCTGCGTGTAGGACACCCTTCACTTTTCGCTTGATTTCCTCAACAACCTTCTCGGAGCTTCCGGGCTTGGTTCTAATCAGTATGTAGGCTTTCATCTTTCTCACCACCATTTATGTTTTTAATTTAATAGTCCAAGTATTTCATGATTTCCCAGGGGGTGACGTAGAGGCAGTATTGGTTCCAGTCGTTGGTCTTGTACTCGATGAAGGCATCAAAAATATGGTTTCCAAGAGTCCTATGGACGACTTCGTCGCCCCTCATTTCATCCAGCGCTTCCTTCAGCGTTGTTGGAAGCTCTCTAATGCCGAGAGCCCTCTTACGCTCTGGAGCCAGCTTATATACATCCTCGTCCACGGGGTCGCCTGGGTCAGTCTTTTTTCTTATGCCATCAAGTCCAGCCATGAGGATGCACGAAAAGGCTAGGTAAGAGTTGCACGATGGGTCGACGGAACGAAACTCTACTCGCTTAAGTGAGGCAAATTCGTCTCCTTTAAGGTAGATGGGAACCCGTACTAGGGCTGATCTGTTGCGGCGTGACCACATTATGTAGATGGGAGCCTCAAAGCCGGGAACAAGTCGCTTGTAGGAGTTGACCGTCGGACAGCATACAGCAGTGAGAGCTCTTGCATGTTCTAATAGTCCTCCTATAAAGTATCGGCCCGTCTGGCTTAACTCAGCGTAATCGTCGTCCCCATCGTACATGGCGTTTAACCCATTTTTCCATATGGAGACGTGAACGTGCATCCCACTTGCGTTGTCAAGGTACACTGGTTTAGGCATGAAAGTGGCGATTATACCATGTCTCTTTGCCACATTTTTGGCTACGAACTTGCAGTATATTGTTCTGTCGGCGTTTTCAACCAGTTTATCATACTGGAAGTTAATCTCTAGCTGACCGGCTGTGGCAACTTCGTGGTGGTGCCTCTCAATTGTGAAACCAAAATTCTCTTCAAGTATCGAAGCAACTTCGTTACGGTACTCAATAGTTGTGTCTTCTGGTGGAGGCCTAAGATAAGCCTCTTTTGGTCTTAACGTAAAACTACCTGGCGAAATCTCCGGAGATTGAGGCACAACCCTAGGTGCACCCCAAGAGTCTCCCTCTCCACCCTTCGGGCTGACCCAAAGGTCCCAAACCAGTTTTGTTGGATCGATGGACGTGAAGACAAAGTATTCGAGTTCGGGGCCGAAGTAGCCGGTATAACCCATCTCTTCCGCCCTTTTCACCGCTTCTTTTGCGACGTAGCCTCTTGGACAAACCTCTGAAGGTTCAGTGGCGCCATACGCCTCGTATATGTCCCCTAAGACGATGGCGCTCTTCTGCTTTGCGTCGCTGGTCCAAGGGAGAATTGCAAGGGTTTTCGGGTCCGGCCTGAGAATCATGTCGGATTCCTCGATGGACTTAAACCCTCGAACCGAGGAGCCGTCGAAGCCGATTCCTGCGGTGAAAGCGGTTCCTTCTACGTACTGTTTCACCGGTATCACCACGTCGTGCATGAGACCGCGGACATCCACGAAGGCCGAGTGCACCCAACGAACGTCGTTCCTCTTCAGCGATTCGATAGCCCTTTCCAACGCACTCATGTCGTCAACCCCATTTTCAATAAAACACCAAAATGTCATCGCTGTATATATAATTTTTCCTCGATTTAATGAACAAATGATTGTTAAAAAACTATTTCAATAGATGAGTATCTAATTTATCCAATTTTTAAGGGAGTTTCATGAAAAAACGTTTTGTGGCGATCGATAATTTAACAAGTTGTTCTATACTATTTATTGGTGGCCTATCCTTGAGAAATCGGAGTCCTGTAAACGTGATGGTGGAGCCTGAGCTTCAGGAAGCGCTTAGGGTTGTCCAAGATGGTCTCGCCAAGCGTAAGACCTTGTTGCTGATCGGGACTTGTCGAGTTGACTACAAGGGTCGAGCTCAATCTAAGCTTGGCCCAGGGGAGAGGGTCCTCATGATCAAGGAGGATGGAGCGGTTCTCGTCCACAGGCCTACAGGATACGAACCTGTGAACTGGCAGCCTGAGGGTTGCCTATTTCAGACACATTTGATGGATGACAGGCTGGTGATTCGTGCGATTCGTTCTAGGCCACGTGAGGCCCTGACACTATCCTTCAACCGGGTGAATCTAGTCGCTCAGCTGGATCTCATCGACCGCTCCGAGTTTATTCTCTATGCGAGTGAGAGGGACATGCAGGAGGCTATCTTGCTGAATCCGGAACTCCTAGAGCCGGGCTTCAAGCCGATCACCTACGAGAAGAGGGTGGAGCCCGGGTTTGTAGACGTTTACGGGGTTGACAAGGATGGGAGGTTTGTGGTTGTTGAGATTAAGAGAAAGACGGCTAGTCGTGAGGCGGTTCTTCAACTGGCGAAGTACGCGGAATCCATTAGGACCATGGTGAACCGTGAGGTTAGGGGGGTCCTAGCGGCTCCGAGCATGGCGAGGGGTGTTCAGAGGCTTCTGATGACTCTGGGGATGGACTTCAAGCCCTTAGACCCTAAAAAGTGTGCGGAAATCTTAAGGAAGACCGAAACCAAGAAGCTCGTTGAATTCTTTGAGGGACATGCATGATTCAAAATATTGTCCCGCTCGCCTACGACAGCCTCGGAGTCCGGTCCATGGCTACATTTGTAGAAACGGATGACGTGAGGATCTTGATCGACCCCGCTGTTTCACTAGCCCCCCTACGATACGGGTTACCGCCCCACCCTCTAGAGTGGAAACGCATGGAAGAAGCTTGGGAGAAAATCAAACAATACGCAGAGCTGGCAGACGTTCTCATCGTAACCCACTATCACTACGACCACCACGACCCAAGGGAGCCAGAAGTCTATAGAGGCAAGATTGTCTACCTAAAACATCCAACCGAAAACATCAATCTCAGCCAAAAGGAAAGGGCGGCCTATTTCTTAGAGGCTCTGAAGGGTTTCCCGGAAAGACTCGAGTATGCAGATGGAAAGGAAGCGGAGATTAGAAAAACCAGAATTTGCTTCTCGAGGGCAGTTTGCCACGGAACGAATCCGAGGCTCGGCTACGTGACCGAGGTGAGCGTATCGCATGGCGGTGAAAAGCTCTTGTACACATCAGACGTGGAGGGTCCATCACTGGATGATCAGGTTCAATTCATCTTTGAGGAGAAGCCAGACGTTTTGATTGTGGATGGTCCCATGACGTATATGCTGGGTTTCAGATACTCCTACAAGAGCTTGGAGATTTCAAATCAGAATCTTGTGAGAGTTATAGGAGAAACCGAACTTCGAGCGTTAATCCTTGACCACCACTTTCTGCGCGACCTTAACTACCAGACGCGGATAGCTCCTGTGTACACCGCAGCGGAAAGAAAGAACATGAGGGTTTTGACCGCTGCCGAGTTTGCTGGAAAGAAGATCGAGATGTTGGAGGCTTTGCGGAGAGAACTCTATGAAAAATACGGGGAAGGGAAACAACTAGAGCCGGCAAAACGGAAATATTTAGAAGAATAAGCAGCCTACGTTCGTTCTAAATGACACGATTTTAATGTTCGATGTTTTCGTTGGCCTTTCGCTCTTTTATAAAGTAAGTATCATTGACCGTAAAGCTTATGAGCTTGAGGGGATTAAGTGTGGGGTGGGAATTAAAATGGGAGAATTAATCATAGATGAGCGTGGTAGAGTCGTGATTCCTAAAGAGATTAGAGAGAAACTTGATTTAAAGACAAATCAAAAGCTTATCGTCCAAGCTCGTGAAAGAGAGATCATATTGAAACCAGCCGTAAACACTGAGCAGTTCATCCACAACCTTAAGGGCTGCGTGCATGGCTCACGCATCAAGCCGTCCGAACTAAAGGAGATATGGGGAATTGAGCATGCTCACTATTGATTCCTGTATGTGGGCCTATTATTTTGATGAGGATGCTCCAGAACATCCACTTGTGATCACGCCCATCGACAAGGCTTTACATTCAGAAAGAATCGTTATCAACACTGTCATAATAATGGAGGTCGCACATTTTCTCATCAAAAACTTGGGGCCCATCCTTGGGAAGGACAAGCTCGATATCTTTCTTAGTTTTCCATTTGTCATCTCAAACCTCGACTACGACGTTACGTTAGAGGCTATAGAACACCTAAGGAGTTACTCCCACCTCAGGATAGGCGGTAGAGACGCCACCGTTATAGCCACCATGAAGCGCCTCGGTTTCAATAAAATAATGACTCACGACGAAGCCTTTAAAAAATTGGACTGGCTAGCGGTTATCGACCCTTTACAGAAAAGTAAGTGAGCCAACTACCAAACTTTAAAAAAAGGGATAACGGTTGCTCCCCTTTTACGTTTGCCGAAGAAAACCCAAAGAGTGTAGGGATTGCGGGTTCTGCACCGAATACTTCTATTGCCCAAGCGTTGGAAAACCTAGCATCGATCGTTTTGAAACCGCCTGCATCGACTGTAGTGTCTGCTACGTAGCTTGCCCCTACCTAGCCGTAGAGCGCGTGGTCGACATCCTTCCCAGAAGGCATGTCGCCATAGTTGTGGACGGCGACCGCTTTGTTGTGCCGGAGCGGGTCACGGTGAAGCGGGCTTTGGAGTTGCTGGGCTTGGAGTTCGGAAGGTTTCCCGGCGAGACCAAGATTTTTGCTCCATGCGAAACCGGAGGTTGTTACGCGTGTGCTCTCCTCGTGGATGGGGAGCCTAAGCCTGCTTGCGTGACACCTGTCAGAGAAGGGATGACCGTTAATTTAGCGTTGCCTAAGGATTATGTGCCCCTTCGGCGAGTCTCGGGTTATCAGCCTCACCCTATTGGCGGTGTGGGCACGCCCTGGTGGGTGAAGAAGAGCGGTCGCCACTACATTGAGGTTGCCTGCTTCACCCACGGATGCAACCTGCGATGCCCTCAATGCCAAAACTACACAGTTACCTACGAAAACGTTACCACTCCCTCCACGCCCTTAGAGGCAGCCGCCGTCTTGACGGCTCAGCGCAACCGGTATGGCGTGGATCGGATGGCCGTATCCGGCGGGGAACCCACCCTCAACCGAGCTTGGCTCATACGATTCTTTCAGGAGTTGCACCGACTAAACCCTGATCCACGTGCACGGCTCCACCTCGACACCAACGCCACCGTATTAACGCCCGAATACATAGATATCCTCGTGGAAGCCGGGGTAACGGACATCGGTCCAGATCTGAAGGGACTGCGAACCGAAACCTTCACGAGAATCACCGGAATCGTCGACAGGGCAGTGGCGGAGCGATACTTGAAGAACGCTTGGGCGGTCACCGAATACATGATTGACCATTACTACCCTGAGCCCTTGTTCATTGGCGTCGGCATTCCCTATAACCGCTACTTCATAACCTTGGAGGAGATTCGAGAGATGGGAGATAAATTAGTTGGCATCAACCCGGAGGTGCAGGTGTGTCTCCTCGACTACTTCCCCACCTTCCGCCGAACCAGCATGAAACGCCCAACCGTCAACGAGATGGAGAAGGCGAGAGAAACTCTCCTGGAAGCCGGATTAAAAATCGTGCTAGCCCAAACCATGGTAGGACACCTAGGCCCATAATTAACGTCTCTTATCTTCAAGCATGAGTGCATACAAGAGTAGTATGTTATACGCACGATAGGTGCAAAGTCCTGCATAAAGAGAAGGGAGATTATTTTCGTTTCCTGGATGAGACTTAAAATTTTCTGAAAAACCTTGTTTTCAACATACCTCGCCTAATAGGATCCAAATAAAAACCTCTATATCGCTGCCTCGGTCACGGTGTCACTAGCCTTATTTGTCTGACAATAACCTTTTTTCTTTTGTCCGACAATAGAGAGCCTCTCCCGGTAAACATTTTGATTTGGTTGCTTGACAGAGAAAGTAAGAAAATTCCTTCTACATATCTCGCTAGCCACAGCATACTCACCAGCCATACTCAAGTTTTCTCGTTTTATTGGCAAGCTATTCCACCGCTAATTTCAACAGGTTTACATGTTATAAAATCAACTCTATAATAAAGATCATCACGCGCTAGAGAGGTCATAGTATCTCGAATTGTATAGGGATTTTTCTGGGCTTGGGTCCCTCAGGCGTGAACACGATGTCCCACGTGTCTATCTCTGGTCTGCCTATGATGAGCCCCGCATCTCTCCTGAGGTTTTCGGCGACCTCAAATACAGCTCCACCCGGTACCTCAACTCCCTGAAATACCACATCGACTATGCACCTCCCCATGACCTTTAGCCTCCCCTCTTCATCCGCTGTTCTAAGCTCGTAGGGTTTTCTCAAGGGAATAAACGCCCCGAGCTCGTCTGCGAGCCTCTTAGAGATCACGCTTTTACTCGCACCGGTATCCACGAGTGCCTTAAGCACAATGGACTTATCAGCATGTTTAAGCTCAATATCTGCGACTGCATGCTCGGGCTTCATAGCTTTCCCTATACATACTGCTTAGAGGTATCGTTTAAACCTTGCCAGAACCTCCCGACCTAATTAACGTCGCACTGGATGCTTATCCGGAAAAGCACCTGCGATTGGAATAACAAGCCATTAATAGTTAAGAAATGTAAAAATGCGGGAAGAAAATGGCTCAACCAAACGGGCTTATCAAAATTGTGAGGAAAATTTAAGCGCGCGCCTATTCTGGAGTTGTTTCTGTCTTCACGGTCACAATAAGCAACGATTTTATATGGCAACGCTTCCCACTAAACACGAAGCCCGAAGTCAAGAGGTCAGTTCGAAAATAACGGTGATAACTGGTTAGATGTCCAAATATTTACATTGTTATGAGTATACCTTACATATAATCGTTGATGATTGGGAAGGAAAATGGCTAGGATAAAAGTGATATCCTTCGATCTGGATGGCACACTTATCGATTATAGTTTCGTCGATTCTGTGTGGCTTGAGGGGATACCTCGATTGTACTCTGTTAAGAAAAGAGTTTCCTTTGATCATGCGAAGAAAGCTGTGAAGAGAGAATACGATAAGATAGGCAAGGAGAGACTTGAATGGTACGATCTTCAGTACTGGACAAGGAAGTTCGATCTTAATGTTGCGTGGCAGGAACTCCTGAGACGCTTCGAACCCAGAATAAAAACCTATCCCGAAGTGCTAAAGGTGCTGGAAGAACTAAAGCAAAGAGGCTTTAGACTAATTATCGTGACAAACGCTCGTAGGGAATTCGCCGAATTGGAACTCAGAAAGACTAAGATAGAAAATTATTTTGGGCGGGTTTTCTCTTCAACCTCTGATTTCGCGCTGGTTAAGAAAACGGTCAGTCTCTACGAAAGAGTATGTAATATCCTCGAAATCTCCCCACAGGAAATGATCCATATAGGTGACGACCGAAATTTTGACTTCCATGTCCCTAGAAGACTAGGCATACTAGCTTTCCATCTTGACAGAACTGGCAAACACAAAGGGGACTTTGTAATTTGCAGTTTAGAGGAGTTAAAAAGGGAGTTGCAACGGCTTGGAGAGTAGCGCGCTAAGTGTTATAATGGTGAAAGACTGATCTCGTTGTCATTTTCAAAACTAAGACTTATTCTTCATCAAAAATTCGGTGATTTTCTTTTGGAAGAGTGCGTCTTGTAGCAGCTTGCTGCTTTGTAGCCATCGTTGTAGTGGGATTTGGAATTGACTAGCGATTCTCTGGAGGGCCTCCTCTAACCGGTTGTATTTCAGTGGAGCCTGTCCCACGGCGTTTCTCACGTTTTCCCTCACCTGCCAAACGCCCACCGGCATGATATAGTCGGGGTGGATTTCCCTAAGCACCACCACCGCCGCTTGTCTTCTCTCCTTCAATAACAACTCGCAGACCGCTAAACGTGCCGCGTAGTAGCACCCCCCAATGTCCGCGTAGGTGGTGCGCCCCTCAAAGCCCTCCCAATTCGAGAATAGGACGATGCTCTGTCCGCTTGGGTTCCAGATCGTGCCAGGATACCACGCTTCCATCGCCTCGTATTTCCACGCATCAGGCATCATTAACACCTCAAACCGGTTGTCCAAGTACCGCGACTCGTAGACCCTGTACTCGTTGATCTCTGGAAACGTCTTGATCCGCTCCATCATATCCTTTGAGATGATACTGTCCACTGCCGTGATGCTCCACCGCGTTGGCACCAGTCTCCTTCGTTTCTTGAGGCCAAAGGCTCCAACGCTGAAGGCTCGTTGTATTCTCGAAACTAAGATACCCTTTCCGTATAACGTCATGACCGCTTCCGCAGCCTTTAGGTCCGTGTCCTCGTAGGCTTTCTCGATTTGATGATCCCAACGGGATGTTCTGACGCTCATATCCTTAATAAGGGCAGAGGGACCAAAAGGCTGAATCTCGTCATCCAAAACCAAATGTCTCCGAGGCTTGTTTTTGAGGGTGAGCTCAACGTCTACAGGACCCATGGACAAAGCCAGCTCCCTAGTCCTGTCCATGATTTTTCCAGCCCTCTCAACGTTCTTCACGTGGACGCGATGCTTCCCCCTCACCAGCATCGAACGGAAACTTACAATGTCGTCAATGGGTCTTCCAAACCATAGCTCGGGGAGGTCAAACAAGCTTGTGTCTTCATGAACCGGTGGAACCAGCGGACCCGCGTACACGTAGGGATAGCCTATCCGGCCCACAAAGACGCTCGGTGGGGAGGCGCCGTCCACACCTTCGCCATTGATGAGAGGCATCATCCTAAGGTACGATGTTAATCTGACCATAAGGGGGCAACGGGTTTTTCCACACAAAAATTTGGAACCCTTACAAACCACGCATAAACCTTTCCCAGAAGCCCTCGTTATCAGATCATTCGCGCTATAATTTAGGTCAGCGGCGATGAAGGGGTTATCGAGGAGCTGCAGGATCCAGAGATTCTCCTTCCCAGTCGTCCTCGCCTCTCTGGTTCCCTTTGTCACCCTTCTCATGCTTACGCCCCCAAAGCTTCACATAAATAATTTGAAACAAAAGCTTAAAAATTAGTTGATTAACCAGCAACAGCAGGTTCTTCTGCTTTTTTACGGGACAGCGCAAACACCCCTACGGTGCAGATGACTGCCGTGGCTATGATGATGACGAGGGTTACGTTTAGGTATAGATCTGCGTATAAGAGGCCGTATTGCATGGGTAGGGTGGAGAGAACCGCCGCTGACAAGCCTCTCGTTAGCACTATGCTCATTATATTACGTTCATCGCGAGTGAATGGGCTACTGACGGTTGCCAACTGCACGGTTGCGTACCTCACGAGGAGAAGCAGGAACGACAAAATTATGCCTAAGATGAGCATGTTAATGTTGGTAATGACGACGATCAAGCCTAGGTAAACGAAGAAGAAGGTCTTTATCAGGAACGCTATCTCTGACTCAAATCGTTTCATTCCCTCGTCAATGACGGTGTCCCTTGTTCTTTCACGCTTAAGCATCTTGAATATTTCCTTTTCATTGCCTAGCATCACGCCAAAAAGCAGCGAGGATAAGGCGCCGCTACCGCCGAGATACTCGGAAACACAGTAGGCTAGGAGCACAATAGCTAAGGTAAGCATGTACGCATAGGGCACCCTTGCCACCCTCTGGAGCATGCTTAACCAAAACACTCCAAAAAACACCCCAACGACAGCTCCGGTTGAAAACTGGGTTGTAATTTCCCTACCAACGATGACATAATCTGCTTGACCGGTCAAGATGATTCCAATAGCCGACAATGAAACAACGATACACAGGATGTCCGTAATTGCGGACTCCAAGGTTATTGTGGTTGCACACCTTTCACTCACCTTGATTCCCCTAGCGATAGAAATCGCAACTATGGAACTGCTTCCACCACAAATGCTTCCAAGCAAAACTCCATACAACAATGGGACACCCATCAGAAAATAGGTAAAAAGAGTTATCGTGATAACACTCAACACAAAGCCTACCATGGCGAGCAACTCCGCCCTTGGGCTTTCAGAGAAGATTTGATAGATATTCATTCTCAGTCCCCCATCGAACAAAATGAAAACTAAGGCCAAGGTCGCAATGTAGGGAGCCAAACCAGTAATGGTGGTGGGGTCAAAAAAGCGCAATATCGGCCCAAAAATTACTCCTAAAACTATTAAAAAGAGTATGTCAGGCAGTCCTGTTCGATCAAACAAGTAGCTGCCAAGGAAACCTATTACGATGATTACGCTAGCTGTAATCAACGCTAGCATGACTATGTCGTTCAAGACTAGACCTCAAACACCTTTTCCCATCGGTGAAATGGCAAACGGCATTTTCATATCTCTCTCCTATAAGTTTTGCGTTTGCCGCAGAATAAACTTTATGACCTTAGCATACAGACACAACATTCGTCACAATGTGTATCCGTGTAGAAGCGATTAACATACCGTAAAACCCAGCGAAGAAATACGGTATCAAAGCGGTTGGAGGGAGAATGAAGAGCATGGCGCTGTGCTCACTGAGCCATCGCAGCCCGTAGGATGTTGTTACGGGTAATGACTTCTCGTTAAGCGGAAAATTATTGAGGTGTCAGGTGGAAAGCGTGTAGATTGGGAAGTATTCTGCGAAAAGCAATGTGTAAGGCTTCATTCAATCCAGTTGATCGCCCTCAAGCCTATACGCGTGTTCTTCGGGTTGATTTAAATGCTTATATATGCTTCAACTTTAACATATCAGCAGAAATTCAGTGAGTGGAGGATATAATAATTGGGCTGGATGCTCCTCGCCCCGATATGCGGAATAGCCGCACTAGCCGTAGCATGGATTTCAGCACGCTTAGCTCTTAAAGAGAGTCCCGGTTCCCCGCGAATGATGGAGATAGCAGGGGCTATTCAAGAGGGCTCAGTAGCCTATTTAAAAAGACAGTATACAACCATATGGACCTTCGTCATGATCATCGCCGCCCTTCTTGCCGTCACTCCAAACTGGGGTTTCTTCGCATCTATCGCCTTCGTGGGCGGTGCCTTCTCCTCCACAATTGCAGGCTTTCTTGGGATGCACGTAGCCATACGAGCAAACTCAAGGACGGCAAACGCCACTCTATCTGGTTTAAACAAAGCACTAAAGGTGGCGTTTCGCGGCGGACTTGCGATGGGGATGTTTGTCACCGGAATCGGTCTGCTCGGAATCCTTCTATTCTACTATTGGTCTGGGCGTCCAGAGCTCGTTCTGCCGTACAGTTTTGGAGCGAGTGCTGTTGCCCTCTTTGCTAGGGTGGGAGGAGGAATCTATACAAAAACGGCGGATATAGGCGCTGACTTGGTTGGCAAGGTGGAAGCTGGTATTCCTGAAGATGACCCAAGAAACCCAGCCGTAATAGCGGATCAGGTGGGCGACAACGTGGGGGATGTGGCAGGTATGGGTGCCGATTTATTTGAATCGTATGTGGCTAGTACTGTAGCAGCAATGATCGTAGGTTACGTATACTACGAAGAAGCAGGCGTAGTATTGCCATTACTGGTCAGGGCTGTCGGCATAATTGCATCTATCCTTGCAGTATTCTTTGTTCGAGTTAAGGAGGGGAAAGACCCAAGTTACGCCCTCAACAGTGCAAGCGTAGCCGCATGCATCTTCACGGCCATCGGCTCCTGCCTCGTAGCCCAATACATGTTTGGCTGGGAGGCGGGGGTGAAGTTGTTCATTGCTATAGTATGCGGACTGGTGGCTGGATTGGTTATCGGATTTACATCAGACTACTTCACGAATAGAATTCATCGCCCAGCTCAGTTTACTGCCAAATCCGCACAGTCAGGTGCAGCCATAGGCATTTTGACAGGCTTCTCGATGGGGTTGCTTAGTACAGTTCTGCCAATAATAGCGATAGCGGTAGCCGTGGTTGTGGCATATTTCGCCGTGGGAAATATATATGGCATCGTAATGGCTGATGTAGGCATGCTTGCAGTCACGGGAATTGTGGTTGCATCTGACGCGTATGGACCCATAGCCGACAACGCTGGAGGATTAGTTGAAATGTCGGGGTTGCCTGAGGAAGCTAGAAACGTTACAGATGCCCTTGACTCTGTGGGCAATACAACAAAAGCGATTTGTAAGGGCTTCGCGATTGGCTCCGCGGCTTTAACAGCCATAGCACTTTTCACCACATATTCAGAGGTGGCAAAGGTTTCAACGTTGGATTTGTTAAATCCCAGCATCGTGGCAGGCTTATTTCTCGGAGGTTGTGTGGTAGCGTTATTCTGCGCTTTAGTTATTTTGGCTGTGGGTCGAAACGCGTTTAGAATGGTTGAAGAGGTGCGAAGACAATTTAGAGAGATACCGGGGCTACTTGAAGGAACGACTAAACCAGATTATAAAAGATGCGTTGAGATAAGCACCCGTGGAGCCATAAATGAGCTGATGGCTCCAGGCCTTTCAGCCTTGATAATGCCAATTGTCGTGGGTTTCATTCTCGGAAGGGGGGCACTAGGAGGCTTCTTAGCTGGAAGCATTGCGGCAGGCTTAATATTTGCATTATTAATGGCTAATGCCGGCGGGTTGTGGGATAATGCCAAAAAATTCATTGAAATGGGACACTTTGGAGGGAAGAGGACACCAACGCACGCGGCTGCTGTTATTGGCGATACCGTTGGAGACCCATTTAAGGATACAGCTGGGCCATCGATTAACATCCTGATCAAGCTGATGGCAATCGTAGCAATAATCATGGCTCCTTTCCTAGTTTAATGCGTGCAACTTTTTCTAGCTTCGCTTCCTATTGATGGTCATTGTATTGTTGGTAAAAGGCATGATGAAACCAATTTAAAGACAACTTCGCGGTGTCCGAGAGCATATTTGTAATATTTTAGATGAGGAGAATCTTGGTTAGATATAACAAGTAGATTACGTAAAGTGAAACGTAACCGATTCCCTCTATTTTACTTATCTTTCCCTTCATTAAATCAAACTGAAACCATATTGTGATGATGAATAAGAACAATAGATCTATTGCTATTCCTTGGAAACTCGCAGATAGAGGTTTTAACATTGATGCAAATCCAAGAATCCATAGGATGTTAAAATAATTTGAACCTACGATGTTCCCGATGCTTATACCCATTTCCTTTTTCTTAGCAGCGATTATGCTAACCACTGTTTCTGGCAATGATGTCCCAGCCGCAACTATAGTAGATCCAATCAGCCATTCAGTCACTCCAGCCAACCTTGCCACGTTCGCTGCTGAATTCACCGTATAATTCCCGCTTATAAGCACTCCAGCTAAACAGAGCAATACGGTTAGTATTGTTTTACTTTTTGAAATGGCTTTGTCCTCTTCGATATCGGTAGTGGCCTTCTCGTGTTTAACAATGTAATAGGTATAGCCTAAAAGCGCAAGGACCATCAAAAGCCCCGTAATCCTTCCGATCTCACTAAAGAACAATACGATACCCAAAAAAATAGTGGAAACTGTCATAAAGCTCCCATCCCTTAACCATAACAATCTATTTTTGTTTTCCATTAAAGCCACGATTGCGCAGACCCCCATAATAACCGCGATATTGTAAATATTCGAGCCTACCACATTTGAAATCGAGAGCTGGTCATAATGCCTTAAAGAAGCGATCGAGGAAACCGCAAGCTCTGGAAGGGATGTACCATAGGCTAAAACGGTTAAACCAATGAGGGTACCGGAAACACCTACTGCCTTTGCCATCTTTGCAGCAGAGTCCACAAGTTTGTCCGCAAAGAACAACAAAGAAGCAAGACTAACCGTCAAAATTGTAAATTGTATCAATAGCTCCATGACACTTTTAAAATCCTCTATATCTATAAAAACTTTTTACTTAAATTAGATGACATGACTATTAGGTAGCATCGAGAAATTTTTCATACATCTTCCTTTGTTAAGTTGGAATTGGTAACCTTTGCATTGTTAATAGATAGGCCACGTAGCCAAGGTATATTGCCAAATAAACTGCGCCCTCAAGTTTCGATATCCTTCTTTTGATTAAGTCACATGCAAGCAAGACGGTAATCACTATTAAAAAGAGACTGTCCCATTTTATTGAATCAAAATAGACGACTAATGGATGTAGCATAGCTGCAAATCCCAGTATCCAAAGGATATTGAAGATATTAGGCCCCACGATGTTCCAAACTGACATGCCAAAGAATCCCTTTCGGGCCGCGGAGATGCTTACCGCAAACTCTGGTAACGAGGTACCATATGCGAGCAGCGTCAAACCTATAACCATATCACTGATAGCGAAGGCCTTCGCCATCCTTGCTGAAGCATCAACTGATTTATCGGCAAAGAAGACTAACCCAGCTAGGCTCGCTATCAATATGCTGAATTGAATTAACATTATGTAAAAGTCAATGTAACAATAATAAAAAACTAACTGCTATGATATTTTAAACAGGGAGAATTTTGGTTAAATATGATAAATAGACTATATAAAGTAAAATGTACCCTACTCCTTCTATTTTACTTATTTTTCCCTTCATTAAATCAAACTGGAACCAGATCGTGATTACAAACAAAAACAATAGATCTGTTGCTATTGCTTGGAAACTCACAGACAAGGGTTTTAAAATCGATGCAAATCCAAGAATCCATAAAATGTTGAAATAATTTGATCCTACAATATTCCCGATGCTTATACCCATTTCCTTTTTCTTAGCAGCGACTATGCTAACCACGGTTTCTGGCAATGATGTCCCAGCCGCAACTATGGTGGATCCAATTAACCATTCGGTTACGCCAGCCAATCTTGCCACATTCGCCGCTGAACTAACCGTATAATTCCCACTTATGAGAACTCCAACCAAACAAACTAGCACTGTTAATATTATTTTACCTTTTGAAATGGTTTTATCCTCTTTAATAGGACCCGTCTCTTTCTCATGTTTAACAATGTAATATGTATAACCTGCGAGTGCAAGAGTCATTAAGAACCCTATAATTCTTCCAATCTCCCCAAAGAACAATACAATAATCAAGAAAATAGCGGAGCCGGTCATAAAGCTGCCATCCCTTAACCATAATAACCTATTTTTATTTTCCATCAAAGTTATGATCGCACAAACCCCCATTATGACTGCAATATTGTAAATATTTGAACCTACTATGTTTGAAACCGAGAGCTGGTCATAATACTTTAAAGAGGCAAACGAAGAAACTGCGAGCTCTGGAAGGGATGTACCATAGGCTAAAACGGTTAAACCAATGAGGGTGCCGGAAACACCCACCGCTTTTGCGAGCTTTGCAGCAGAATCCACAAGCTTATCCGCGAAGAATAACAGACAAACGAGACTAACAATCAAGATCGTAAATTCTATTAACAGTTCCATACCTTTAAGATATCCTATATGTATAAAAAATTTTAGCTATTGAATTACATGAAATGGTTATTGGACAGCACTAAGAAAATTTTGAACCACTTCTTCTTCATAGTCCACTTTCATCTCGCTTGTTTATATTTGACCCATCCTAGGAACCGCAAATCCGCCGACATAACACGTTTTAGATTCTCCTTAAACGCCTTACGACAGAAGGCTCATAAACTCTTAGAAATGCTATGGCGTCCCTTATATGATTCAGCTTGCAAACCCATACTCTCCTCTCGACGCCTAAGCTGAGGCAACGAGGGTCGCGGAGCCATATTTTCTTAAATCTATGTAGGCGGATCAATAGAATTCTTTATAGGTTTGGGAATTAACGTGTTAACTACTAAAGCATGAAGGCTGATAACGAGGAGTAGGTATTCGGGTGGTTGAATCAACGGAAACCGGCTATAGGATGGAAGGGTTCGCCTTCGGATTAGCAGACGGGATCATTTGTTTTATAGGCTTAACCATAGGAGTTGCTGAGGCTACCTCTAACCCAACCTTAGTCATCATTTCAGGAGTAATTGGTGGATTAGCCGACGCCTTTGGAAACTCCATAGGGTTCTTCGTTTCACAGTCAACGGAGAGGGGTGTGCAAATCCATGAAACCGTGGAGCACGGAGCAAAAATCAGAGTCCACTCTAAGAGGGAGGTCTGGACGAGTGGCGTGCTTTCCTTTTCAGCCACAATTCTAGCGTTAATCATCCTGCTTTTTCCATTCCTGTTTTTCAGCATCAACACCGCCGTTATTGTCACGTTCTCCCTCGGAATAGTCTTGTCTTTCATGTTAGGTGGCTATGTGGGTAAATTAAGCGGAGAAAACCCCTACAAAACAGGGCTCAAATACGCTATGTTAGCCATTACAGGAGCCGTAGTCTCCTATCTAATTGGAGACTTTCTAAAGCACTTGCTTATCGAACATACCATTAAAATATTTTAAAGAAGTTACAAAGCATTAGCGTCTTTTAAGAATTCTCCGCGTCTTCGTT
>Ga0315314_1000306_pt1 | contig 60976 bp, 64 predicted proteins | sample TDP9_MG_FD_203631 | JGI IMG/M metagenome (GOLD analysis project Ga0315314, IMG submission 203631) | Freshwater sediment microbial communities from Lake Towuti, South Sulawesi, Indonesia - TDP9 | ecosystem: Environmental > Aquatic > Freshwater > Lake > Sediment | place: Indonesia: South Sulawesi...
TTATGATACTGTGACCTTTGACGCCTCAGCCTCTTATGATTCAGACGGTTCCATCGTGAGCTATCAATGGGATTTTGGAGACGGAAACGTTACTACAGTAACCAACTCGGTCATAACACATGTTTATCCCACGGCTGCATCTACAGTAAACTATACAGCGACCCTAACGGTTACAGATAATGAGGGTTCAACAGGCTTCGCGTCGCAAAATGTGCCAGTAACGAATCCAACTATTTTAGATGTTTCTTTGCCAGCTGGCACATATTCTGGGCCTTATCCAGATGATGATTGGTTAAGTCAGTGTTGGCTTCTCAATATTACTGGGCTTTCCAGCACATTCACTGTTAGAATAAATAATACACATGCAAGTTGGATATCCTATGACACACATCTAATTATTGCCCTTAACAATGCCTCTCATACGTATCTTACTAGCCTCACTGTAGATAGTACCTCAATATCCTCCTTTACAAATGGTACACCAACACCCTACGGCTACACTTTAGAATGGGAAAACGATGTGTATTCAACATGGTTTAATGACACTTATGTTGTAGGAGATATCAACCCCAAGAGTTACAAAGAAGTAACAGTCTCTGTGACCTTCTCCAACGCAACTGATGTAAGGATGCACTTCGACGCCTACGGAAGCAGAGAGACTCCGCCGCCATCAGGTAAGGGTTATATAACTCATAACGCCCACCAAAAAGACTCTACTGTTCTGTTTTCCCAGCCCGCTGTGGTACAATATTATCTGACAGTTATTTCTCCCTACGGCATCACAGGAGGTCAAGGTTGGTATGTTAACGGCAGCAACGCATATGCTACCCTAAATACAGGCGTAGTTGACCACGGAAATGGAACTCGAAGAGTGTTCCTCAACTGGAGCCTCGACGCATCAGGAACTAACTATACTCAAAGCAACCCAATTCTCATGAATAGTAACAAGACAGCCATAGCCGTCTGGCAGACTCAATACAGATTGACTATGTCGACAAATTTTGGTACAACAAGTCCTTCTGTCGGCGAGCACTGGTATGATGCTGGTTCGGTTGTGCCCATTCAGGCAATCTCCCCATCGGTTATTGCTGGTGAAAGATATGTATGGAACGGATGGACCGGAACTGGTTCAGGCAGCTATTCTGGCATGGATAATCCTGCTTCCATAACTATGAATGGTCCAATTACTGAGACAGCTTCTTGGACTCATGAGTATCGGCTAACGATGTCTACTAATTTTGGCACTACTTCTCCCTCGGTTGGTGACCACTGGTATTCTGCTGGGTCAGTCGTTGATATTCAGGCGTTTGCCCCTTCAGCTGCTGCGGGTGAACGCTATGTTTGGCTTGGCTGGACTGGAGCAGGAACTATCGCATACACTGGTATGGCCAATCCGTCTTCTGTAACAATGAACAGCCCAATCACCGAAACAGCTGCTTGGAGACATGAATATCGATTGACAATGGCTACAAACTATGGGACGACATCTCCATCTGTTGGTGAACACTGGTATGAAGTTGGAACAGTTGTTTCTATTCAAGCGTTTGCTCCATCAGTTATTACAGGTGAAAGGTATGTATGGAATGGATGGACAGGAACTGGTACTGGTAGCTATACTGGTACAGCTAACCCGTCTTCAGTAACCATGAACGGTCCGATCAGCGAAACAGGTTTATGGGCACATCAATTCCTCCTAACCGTAAAGACGAGTGGACTTCCTTCTGCCTATCCTACAAAGGTCTATCTTGGCGGGTCACAAGTCGGCACGGCATCTGATGCTTCTCCCTACACCAAATGGTTCGATTCAGGAACCACTACAGGGACTATTGGTGTGGACAACACGGTTTCGGGAGCTACAGGCACGCGATATGTCTTCGAAAAATGGGTCGAAGACTCTTCTACGAGCAATCCAAGAGCATCTGAAACAATGAACTCACCAAAGACCTTCACAGCCAAGTACAAGACCCAATATTATCTAACAGTCTTTACAGATCCTGCCGGCATAAGTCCGGCGCCTACACCTCTAAGCAACTGGCATGACGCAGGCACTAATGTTGTAGAAACTGCCTCAGGGGTAGGCTACAAGGACAGCGTTGCATACGATTTCACATATTGGGACATCGATGGATTATCTCAAGGCAGCGGCGTAAATCCGATAACCGTTCCCATGAACGCACCTCATACAGCAACTGCACACTATCAAATACCTCCACCGCCTCCGCCTCCACCCCCGCCAGCACCGGCTGTAGGTGGCGAAATGTCCCTTGTTAAAGTAGACAAGCCTTCTGTACAAGTTCGTGCAGACTTCGCACTCTCTCTTCTAGTTGCAATGTTTGCAGCTGTTGTTTTGTCTGGTCTTAGAAAAAGAAGGCAATAAAAGGAACTCTGAGAACTTTATATTCAGAAAAAAAGGGTTCCCCATGGCGTATCGGAAGACGAGACCTTCACGAAAGAAGGCTAGAAAGCCCGTTTTCAAGAGAAGACTAACCTATGGAGCCATCACCATCGCAATAGTGATAGCAGTTTTCTTCGCGTATTCCTTACTCAAATCGTCAAATCCAATATCAAATGGTCAAACCCATTCAAGGACAGCTGCCTTAGTGGATCAACTAAGTATCTCAGACACAACGCGCAATGATACTTTCAGACGAGAATGCCTATCTATCCTAAATAATTCTGGCTTTGATTTTGCATATTACAGCGATGTCACTGTCGACTTTTACAGAAATCTGCCTCTATATGACTATAGTTTGATAGTTTTCCGAGTTCATGCGGCAGCAATAACGAATACTACGTGGGTTGGAATGTTCACTTCCGAAATATATAATGAATCAAAACATCATGATTTGCTGGTCGATAATCAGCTGGCAATTGCCACAATTTTTGAAGGAAACAAAACTTACTTCGGAATCACACACTTATTTGTTCAAAAAAGTATGATAGGAACGTTCAAGGACACCACCATCATCATGATGGGTTGCGATGGACTAAAATACACCACTATGGCTGACGCATTTATCAAAAAGGGCGCAAAGGTCTACATAAGCTGGAATGGTTTAGTGCTACTATCACACACTGACCAATCCACCATTCATCTGCTCAGGAATCTTCTTCAAAAAAAACTACCAGTAGAAGCTTCTGTGGCTCTAATAGGCAGAGATCCAGAATATCAAAGTGAACTAGATTATTATCCTGATGATGCTGGAGGCTACGTTATCCCAGATATTGTGGGCAGCTTAACCCAGATTATCCAAACTAAATGTGTTTTTTTTGGTTTTGGCGACCAAAAATACGGTTGGGCTCATACGAAGGGCAGAGTTAGATAGCTCGCGACGTGGAGAATATGTCGTTTGGTTTCAGAATGGCTATTCCTGCGTATTTTCCTATTATGTCAATGCGGAGGATTTTGTCAGGGTTTTTGAGGTCAACCTTTTCATCTATTAGTTCAGCAACGCTTTTGATGATTTCTATTTTGTGATACTTGGTAAACCTACGTTTTTCCAATGTTATGCGCCATTTTTCATCCGCGTGGATTTCGGTTTTTAGTTGTTCAACAACTTTTTTAATAGAGTCTATGTCTGAATATGTCCAAAGTTCTATTGGCACCCATTTCGAAGTATATTGAAAAATTGTAGGGTCTTCGTTGAACATTCTTTGAAGTGCGTGAATAACTTCACGTGGATTTTGGCATGTTTTCACGCCCATTATTCCTCTTGCAATTGTGCGGCTTACGAATGGTTTTTCTTCGTCGAGCCTTTTCAAGATACATTGAATTTCCTTCTTTGCCCTTGCATATTCGCTCCAGGGATGAGAAACGAGTATGTTGAAGTCATACATTTTTTCTCTTTTACTTGCTATGTGATTCAGAGGCTTATAGTTTGTCCAAAAGTTTTGTTAAGGAGTTGACGACAATTTATCTGGGGATATTCTATGGCTGTAGACGATAAGGAAGAAGAGAAAATAAGGAAGATGGCAGAGTTCAGGACAGTTTTGGAAAAGCGAGTAAAGGAACTTGAAACGGAGCTAGAAGGATTAAAGGCAATGCTTGAATTTGCTAACTACACACTTTTGGAGAAGGGGTTCAAGAAAGCCGAAGTAGCGAAGCCACCCTCAGTTTTGCCAGAAGCTTTGCCGCTTGTTAAAGAGGAATATGAAGAGACAGTTCCTTTGAAGACTGTGGATGGCGAATTCCTTGCAAACTTATACGTTGGAAAAGACTCTATACGGGTTATGCTGGCTGAAGATAAACGCTTTGATGTGAATACTCCGCCCTTCATGCCATTTTTAGTTGAACGTGTTTTAGCGAAAATGCAGGAAAGAGACCGTGAATCTGTAAGGGCGGGGAAAGCAACTCCAAACAAAATAATTTCTTACAACATTATGCGTGAAGGCGACACAATCCGTGAAATAACAATTAGAAATGTTGGACCTGAAAGGGTTAGGGAATTGAAGTCAAGTATCCGCTGGACTCTTGAGAAAATGTACGAAAAAATGACCCAAACCGAATAAGTCTTATAAAATTCAAGGGGAATGAGGCGCATTCTCAGTATATATAGGATTCAATTGAAGATGCTTCCGACAGGCGTATAAATTGAATCAGAAAATACATCATATGATGCAATATGCTTAGGAAACTTGCTTATGTTCTTTGTCTATTCATATTGTTTTCTTCTTTGCTATATTCAAGATTCAAATTAGTTGATGCTACTAACGGTTACCCCGTGCGCAACATTGATACTGGTTTATACTATCCTACTATTCAAGAGGCAATAAACGCGAATGAGACGATAAATGGGCATGCAATCTTTGTTGAAGAAGGAACCTACTTCGAGCATTTGGTTGTGAACAAATCGGTTTCACTTGTTGGAGAAAATAGGGAAACAACCATTATCGATGGTAGTGGCTTTGGAAATGTTATAAAAGTAACTATGAACAATGTCAATATATCAGACTTTACCATAAGAAAAAGTGGTAATCGAGGAGGATCTTGGCCTCCTGACAGTGGCATTTCACTTAGCGTCGTCAAGAACTGCAACATATCTGGAAATAATATAACTAACAATGAAGAAGGCATTTTTCTTTATTGGTCCTTCAACAACAGCATAACTAGAAATAGTTTAGCAAGCAACTTTGATGGCATTCAGCTTGAAAGTTCTTCAAGAAACAATATGTCTGAAAATAACGTAACAGGCAACTGGATTGGCATTGATAATTTCAGTTCAGACAATAATAGTTTAACTAGAAATAACTTGGTGAACAACTTCCGTGGCATCTGGCTCTTTGATTCTTCAAATAACGTTTTGAGGGATAATGTTATGGCTAGCAATAAATACAACTTTGATGTTGGAGGAGAGGTGTTTTCACATTTCATTAATGATGTGGATACTTCAAACACCGTTAATGGTGAACCTATCTTATATTTGATCGGCAAGGAAAATCTAGTTATGGACCCACCGGCATATCCAAGCACAGGATACTTAGCGATCATAAACTCAACGAGCATAACGGTCCGAGACTTGAACATGAACAAGAACGGGCAAGGCGTCCTACTCGCCTACACTAACAACTCGTTAATACAAAATCTTACAGTCATGAATAATCACCTGGGCATCAGGCTTTGGAGCTCTTCAAATAACACCTTAAGGGAAAACAATGTAATAAACAATGAGGCTGGCATTAGTCTAGGTAATTCTTTAAACAACCGCATATACGAAAATTACATAGCAAACAATGATGAGGGCCTTTTTCTCTTCGACTCTTCATATAACAAAATTTTCCACAATACCTTTGAGGAAAATCGATATCCGGCTACACGCTTAAGCCTTTGGGGGTCTTTTGGCAATTCATGGAACGATGGTTACCCTTCTGGCGGCAACTACTGGAGCAATTATAGTGGTTTAGACTCGTACAGTGGATGTTATCAAAATGAGACGGGTTATGATTGGATAGGAGATACCCCTTATGCAGATGGGAGCGCGTATGACAACTATCCATTGATGGATCCTTACGTTCCAGAAAGGCAAGAAACACGCGTGGCTCATCGGAATCTTTTAGGAAAATATAACAAACTATTGTCTGATCTTAATAGCCTCAACGCGACCTATATGACTCTTCTAACAGACTACGTCAGCTTAAACTTGACGTATACCGAGTTATTGAGAGGCTATAACCTTCTTCTGATGAACTATGGAAACTTGAACTACACATACAATGCTCTTCTTTTAGATTTCACCGAATTGCAATTACACCAAGAAGCGGTCATAAATGAATTAAGTACTATTAAAAACTTGATGTACATCTTTGTAGGAATGGCGATTATCCTCATTTCAACCACAGTTTATTTTGCAAAAAGAAAACCAAGATAAAACATACTTGGCGATGATGAAGATGATGATGAAACAAAAATAATTTTATTTCTCACACAGACCTAGCGACCCATTTTCTCAACGATATTAGGATATGTATGCACATGTTTTAGATTAGAGCTTGTGGGTATCCTATGCCGCCTGGATGAAACTTTCCTTTAACGGCAATTTGATGCCTACAAGAGGGGCAACGCATGTCCTCTGTTAAATGCCATTTTTCAATCTCGAAACTAAAACGCTTGATCACTAATTCCTTACAGTTTGGGCAGTAAGTATTCTCATATCGATGCCCAGGAACATTCCCTATGTAAACGTAGTTTAAGCCTATTTCACTTGATATCTTGTATGCTTCTTCCAAAGTTTTTACAGAAGTGGATGGAATCTCTGCTAAACGATAGTCTGGATGAAACCGCAACAGATGAAAAGGTGTATCTTTCCCCAAATTATCCTTTACCCACGAGGCTAGTTGACGAATTCTTTCCAAGGAGTCGCCGACTTTAGGCACCACTAGATTAGTGATTTCGACATGTATGCCCTGTTTCTTCATTTCTTTCAACGATTCGTAAATTGGCCCCACAGATGGGACCGCAGAAAACTCTTTGTAAAATTCTGGGTCAGCGCCTCCTTTAAAGTCAACTGTTGCAGCATCTAAAACTGGTGCTATAGTCTTAACTGCTTCAGGAGTCATATAGCCGTTAGTTACAAAGGTGTTGAAGAAGCCTTCTTTCTTAGCCAAAACCGCAGTGTCATAGGCGTATTCAAAAAAGATTGTGGGTTCAGTATAGGTATAACTCACTCCAACACAGCCATTTTCTTTTGTCGCCTTCACAACCGCTTCCGGCGGAAAATCATAGCCTGCTATCTCTTTTTCTTGGCTTATCATCCAGTTGTCGCAGAATCTGCAGCGAAAGTTACATCCAATCGTTGCTATGGACATGACCATGGAGCCTGGGTGAAAATGTGAAAGAGGCTTCTTATTTATAGGGTCTATGCAAGCAGAGCAGGCTTTTGCATAGTTAAGCGAGTATAATTTACCCTTCTCATTTTTTCTAACGAGGCAGAAGCCTACGCCTTCATCACATATTTTGCATTTTCTTGCGCAAAGATAGCAGTCAACTACGTTGCCTTCTGACTGCCTATACAGCATAGCTTCTTTGTGCATTTTATTCTTTTTCCTCCAAATGCATTCCATTGCCGTTAAATCTTATTGTTAGGGCTTTTTTTGCTGCTTTAAAGCCTCTTTTTGAACCGTTTAATTCGACTAGGTTTGCTTCTCTAAGTTTATTCATATGAAACCATATTGTCATGCGAGGTTCTGAAGTTATTTTTCCCAAATCGGAGATTGTCAACTTTCTCGGATAAGCCCTTACCAGTTCTTGAAGTATGCGCGCTCTGCTTGGAAGGCTTAATGCATTACAAACTTTATGCCCATTCAACTCTTTTTCATTATGCATAGCAGACCACTTTATACTAATATACTAGTATGAAGGTATGTATAACCTTTACTGCTTACTATCGATTAGCGAAAAGAAACCTTATATATTACCTTTTAGTAATATCCATTTAGAAATTACCATTCGGTAACTAAGAAAGAAGGGTAAACCGTGAAGTTAAAACTGCTATTAGTAGGAGACGGCAAGGTGCTATTCGAAGTACCGTTATCTATGAATGACTGGCCAAAAGAACGCTTAGAAAACGAGTTAACATCCTTCGAGGAAGAATTTGATAAATTCTCGAGACTTTTCGATGCGTTGTCGCATGAGACGAGGCTAAGGATGATGAAGCGACTATTTGAAGACGAAGGACGTGAGATAGGTTTTGGAGATTTCATGAAGGATTTGGATCTGAATCCCAAAATTGTTTGGGAGAGCACAAAGAAACTGCGAGATAGCGGTCTTTTGGTCAAATCTGAAGACGGAAAGTACCGTTGTTCAGAACTTGGAGAAGCTCAATTTCTGATGCTCAGTTTGGCCTTGAGACGATTGCTTCAAACAATGCAGGAATTTGAAGAATAAATGGAGGTGAAAAAAGATGGCATACTTTGAAGATATGGAACATTACTTCAAGAAAATTATTGAGAGAATGTTTCGGGAAATGGCAGAATTCGACGAATCTATGAAAAGCCGAAAGATGCAAGGCGAATGGAATATCCGCCCAATTGAAGGCCCACACGTCAAAGGATATATCGCCCAAAGACGATTCCGTTTCGGTAACGAGCCTAACGAGTCTAATGAGCCTTTAACTGTTCCGAAGGAGGAATTAGATGAAGTTAGAGAGCCTTTAGTGGACGTGTTTGAAGAAAGGGATGCCTTTAAACTCTATGTGGAGCTGCCTGGCGTTGAAAAAGATGACATACAACTGAGCGTTGTTGGCGGGCATCCAGAGGTTAAAGCGAAGAGTTTCTACAAGCAGATTGCTTTGCCGACTAGAGATGTCGAATTTGACAAAGTCTCTGCGAACTACAAAAACGGTGTATTGCAGGTGACGATTCCGAAGAAGGCGAAAGTTGTCAGTGAAGAGAAAAAGACAATAAAGATTGACTAAGGAGGGCACCATAGGCTTGCAGACTGAAATTCGCGACGTAGACTATAACAAGTTCGTTAGTCTACTTGGCACTGCACATTTCACAAAGCGAAGCGTGAGGGAAGCCTATGAAGCGGTTGAGCGACTGAAACCCACTGATTTAGCCATTGAACTAGATTTGCAAAGGTTTAATGTGCTCAACGGTGTCTGTGCCTCTTGCCCTAAACGTTCCGAATGCGATAGGAAATGTGAGTTTGTTGGCGCCACTGACGCTTTGGGCAATACTGATGCAAACATCTGGCTTATTGACATGTCAGAATATGAAATAGCGATTAGAATAAGGTCAGCGGCTTATCCATTTTCAAGTGGTGGCTGGGGCTACATTTCGTATGCTGATGTGCCGTTCTTCTATGACAGTGTAGAGGATGAAGTCAACCTTTGGGAAAGAGGCTTCAAAGAAAAAGTGTTAGATGCAAATCACAGAAGGCTTGAATTACTTCGCAGACAAGCACCTGCAGTTTGGAGGGTTTTAATCGATGAGCGGAATACTCTGATGGCTGCAAGGCTTGCTTGGATAGTGTCGAAAAGTTTGGATGATGGAAGAAAGCCTAAGATTTTAGCCCTTGTAGGCGCCGCACATGTTAACGCCATAAGAGAGTTACTTGCGAACCCTTCTGCCATAAAAGAGAATATGCGCCGTTTGCATTTGACATTTACGCCGCCAATATTGATAAGAAGGGTTAAGATAAGAGGGGATTAGCAGCAAATTCTGTTTTGCATGACTCCTCTCCTTAGGAACAAGGACAAAAAATAATTTTGGTTCTTCTTCACTGATAATGTGCTCGTCTTGCTGCCTTTCACATTTTCTGTATAGACCAAATGTGTGGACAAGTGGTTTTGTTAGAAAGGATTATGAGATTGCCTAGAAATAGTTATGTAAGCGCATCAGAAATGTCTAAAGAAGAGAAGTCTTTCAATGTTTTCAGTCTGCTTGCTAAGCCAATTTGTAATGCTCTAGTTAATCTTGGGTTTTTTGAGCCCACTGCCCCACAGATTAAAGCTATTCCATCTATTCTTTGTGGAGAAAATGTCCTTCTTATTGCTCCTACTGGAAGTGGGAAAACAGAGGCAGTTCTTCTTCCTTTATTCTCTAATTTCATTCAACAACCAGACAAGAGAGGTATTTCAATCCTGTATATTACGCCTCTTCGTGCTCTGAACCGCGACTTGATAAAACGGCTTTCATTTTGGTCACATAGCTTAGGCATTTCGGTGGATGTTCGACATGGTGATACTGAAGTTAAAATTCGTCGAAGACAAGCGCTTCGTCCACCGAACATGTTAGTAACAACTCCTGAAAGCTTGCAGGCTATTTTGCCAGGTGTTCGCATGCAGCAGCATCTAAATCATGTTCGTTGGGTAGTTATTGACGAAGTGCATGAACTTGTCGAAGACAAGCGGGGGGTTCAACTCACCGTCGCCTTGGAAAGATTGTTCGAAATTGTCGGAAGAGAGTTTCAAAGAATTGGACTTTCAGCTACTGTTGGCAATCCTGAGGAAGCAGCCAAATTCATCGCTGGAACACATCGCCCTATCAGAATAATTGAAGTTTCATTGCCCAAAAGCTATCAATACACTATAGAAAGTCCTATTCCCGAAGATGCTGACTATGATTTAGCCCAGCAAATACGTACTGCTCCAGAAGCTGCGGCTCGGATAAGACAAATACTGGATTTGGTGGGCGACCACACTTCGACTCTAATCTTTGTAAACAGCCGAACAAACGCGGAGATGCTGGGGCATAAATTTAATCAGCTCACCTCAGACATTGCAGTTCATCATGGCTCATTATCGAAAGAGGAAAGAAGTCTCATTGAGGATCAATTTAAGGCTAGGAACCTGAAGGCTATTGTCTGCACCAGCACTTTAGAACTTGGAATAGACATTGGACATGTAGACCTGGTGATTCAATATCTTTCACCGAGACAAGTAAGTAGCCTCATTCAGCGTGTTGGCAGAAGTGGACACAAGCTTGACCTCATTTCAAAAGGCATTATCATTACAGCTTTTTCAGACGATACGTTAGAAGCTATAGCTGCCGTAGAACGAGCCTACAAAAACCGTTTAGAGCCTCTCTTAATACATGAAAACGCCTTAGACGTTTTGGCTCATCAAATTGCTGGAATCTTAATGGATAAAAGGCAAGCAACTGTTAAGCAGATTTTTGAAATTTTAAGTCGAGCCTATCCTTACCGCAACATTTCTGAAGCTAAACTTTTAGATGTCACAGACTATTTACGTAGGCTTAGAGAAGTTTGGATTGAAGGAGACACATTGAAGAAAACACAGAAAACTAGACCCTACTATTACGAGAACCTATCCATGATACCAGACGAAAGACGTTATCCTATAGTTGACATAATTTCTGACCGCACTATCGGCACTTTGGGCGATGAGTTCATGGCTTTGAGAGCCCGCATAGGACTAAACTTTATTTGTAGAGGAAACGTGTGGCGAATCGTCCAGATAGAAGATGAAACTGGCACGGTTTATGTTGTCCCTTCAGAAGACAAGCTAGCAGCCATTCCAGGATGGGACGGCGAAATTCTCCCAGTGCCCTTTACACTTGCTCAAAAAGTAGGTCAGCTTCGAGAAGAGATAGCTAAAGAATTGGAAAAAGGAAACACTGTTGAAGTCGTGTCAGAAGGACTTGCTAAAAGATTTTCCACCAACAAGTCCACCTTGATTGAGCCGACTAAAGATATTGATGAACATTTAAGGCAAGGCGCTCCTCTTCCAACACATGACCGCATTCTAATCGAAGGCTTTGATAGATACATGGTTGTTCACGCTTGTTTCGGCGAAGTTGTAAACAAAACGTTAGGCTGCATTTTCGATTCTATCCTTTCAGACCATGAACTAATCACTGGCTGGTGGAATGACGGCTACCGCATTTTGATAGAAATGTCCAAACAGGCACAGCTTCAAGATTTGGATAAGATGCCATCTATGCTTTTCAAGTTGACTCCAGAAGAGATAGATAGAGCATTTGAAGATTTTCTTAAATCCCGTTTTCCATTCTCCTACAAGATGAAGTTTGTTGCCGAGAGGTTTGGAGCACTTCCCCGCGGAAGAACAATGGGACCTGAAGCTCTAGCACAACTGCCAAGAAGATTTGAGAAAACACCCATTTACGATGAAACAATTCGAGAGGCCATGACAGAAAAAGTTGACATCCCATCCGTGAAGAGGATTATGAAAAATGTAGAGGAAGGAAAAATCAAAGTCAGCACGCTACTTCGCCTAGAAAATCCTACACCACTGGCATATCCTATTTTCGCAAAATACTCTGAAGTACCAGAACTTATGGCACCGGAGCGTGTTCTACTTAGCAATATTGAACGAATGAAAAGAACGATTTTGGCAAGGAAAGCAACACTCTTATGTATCTCGTGCGGAAACCTTGCATCAGAAAAGCGTGTCCGTGAATTGCCAGAAAATCCAGCATGCGAAAAATGCGGTGAGAGACTTTTAGCGCCTCTCTATATATATCAAGACCCAAACCAAATTCTTGACATTCTTAAACGAAGAAAAGCAGGAGAAAAGTTAGTTGCAGAAGAGTTGGAGCAATTAACGCACGCCAGACGGACTGCAGACCTGGTTTTAAGTTATGGTAAAAAGGCGTTGATCGCCCTTCAGGTAAAGGGAGTTGGACCCGAAACCGCCTTCAGAATACTTGGGAAAATGCATACAAGTGAAGAAGACTTTTTCATGGATTTGTTGAAAGCCAAGATTCAGTATTTGAGAACCCGACCTTACTGGGAAGACGAACGATCAAAGACATCAGAAAAAGCATAGATCTTTGGCATAAAAGTGAAGAATGCAAACTCTTCATTCTTTATTTGACTAAACATTTGTTGAATGGAAAGTTTATCCATAAATTATATATATGCTGAGTATTACTTAAGATGCGAAAGGAGTGACGACAGATGTTTGGCATTCCGAAAGAAGTATTCAGAGATTTGTTGAAACATTATCAGAATGCTGGCTTAAGTGCGATGTTGCTCGAGAAAGACAGCCCAGAGACTATAGAGAAAGAAACGGCGATAAAAATAAGCAATAGGAAGTTTGACCTCGTGATTCTCAAGTTTGCAGGCGGCTCGATGGCAGCTGGCAGAGGAGGCGGTTTTGGACCAACAATATCAAAACAAGTAACGAAAACACATCCAAATCTGCGATTTCACTATGTTGTTAGAGGCTTGGGAAATAAGAGTGAAGGCCTTTTAAAGGCTGAGCTGAAGGAAAAAAAGGAGGGATTCATCTCTAAAAAACTCGTTGACGTCAATTGGGAAGGCGGGAACCTAGCGCATGTATTAAACAGTGACCCCGTATTGAAGGAAATGATAATGAGAAGTGGTTCTACCCAACTAAAAGTTGAGCCAGACAGAAAGAACGACTGCATAAGGATAATTCACGAAAAAGAAATTGACATGATAGTAGAGTCAGGCGGAGCTTTCATCCAAAAAACCGAGACAAGAGCTGAAAACTTTCCTCCAATCGAAACACTGGATATAATCGACAGAATAGCTGTTTATGCAAAATCTATCTAACCAACAGAACATACTGCGAATATTTTCTCCTTTTTTTGTGTAATTCATTAGATGAAATGTTTTTGTGCTGTTACATAGGTTCAATGGTGTTCATGGTTAGAAGTCAACACGTATGGCAATAAAAAAAAGAAGTCTTGGAGGTATCTGCGATTAGTCCCAGACGCCTATTCGCCAGTCATCAATTTTCCATTGATCCACTATCTTGACAAGCTTGAACGTATATGTCTCATCGTATGTGCCAAAGCCTGCTTCGGTTATTCGCAACGTACAAACGAAGCGTGCTCTTGTTACACCGTCTCTTGTTTCAATTGATCTTTCACTAATGCCAGTTAGTTCGGCATGCCAGCTTGACTGCTTGAATCCATTGAGGATGCTACTATTGAAATCTTGTTTTGTTCCATAATCGGCTTGCAGCGTTGGTGACATCAGTACCCATGAAGCGTCAGCGTCATAATTGTTCAATGCTGTGATGAAAGATCTAATGGAGTTTTCAACTTCTGCAAACGAAGGGATGAGAAACTGCCAGAGAAGAAAGCCAGCAACTGCGACCACTGCGACTACGACTATTGCAATTGTGAGGATTTTCTTTCTCGAAAACATGCTTAACACTACTATTGGAGCTGGTTATTTGAGCAATTAAATCTTGCGGTTAATGGGCAGAAATACATGGACGACTCATCAAAAGCAAAGAAACTTCCCAAAAATAATAGTTGGGCACATTCATTCTAGCATCTTGCATAGATAAATAAGAAACGTGGGTAAAATAATTTTGGAGAGAATCCTATTGAGATATTTTACAACTTTTTCCATCGTGGCTAGATGCGCAAAAACTTCTGCCTTAGGCGTATGTGTTGCAACCGCTGTTCCCGCAGTTGGAAGTGTTGTTCCACACGCTGAAGAAGTAGTTGGCGCCATCGCAACTCAAGCCTCAACAGAAATCTCTTATGGGATAAAGGGATTGCAACTTTTGAAAATCGGTTTTTCTCCCCAAACAGCCTTAGAAGCAATGCTTAAAGAAGATGAGGACCGAGAGACAAGACAAGTAACCATCATAGACAAGGAAGGAAGAACAGCTGCCTTCACAGGCAAGAAAACAATCGATTGGAAAGGACACTTTATTGGAAAGAACTATGCAGTTGCGGGAAACATGCTTGTAGGAAGCAAAGTCCTAGAAGCAATGGCTGCCACATTTGAAAATTCAGAGGGAGAATTAGCAGAAAGATTATTGAAAGCGTTGGAAGCGGGCCAAAAGGCTGGAGGAGACAAAAGAGGAAAAGCGTCAGCCGCCTTATTGGTTGTAGGTGAAAGAAAAGTTGAAACCCGCCCATTCCTCGACTTGAGAGTGGATGAACATCAAGATCCTGTTAGAGAATTAAGAAGAATATATGAGGCTTATAAAAAATGGATTCAGAGTCGATAATTATAGTCTCTTTGTGAGGATGGCAAAATGAATAAGAAGGACAGTTTGAAGCACCTTTTTGATTACCAAAGAGAATTTGATAGAAAACTCGGCTGGAACGCTTATGAGAACCTTTCTGCTACGAAGGACATTGTGAATTATATGCAGTTAACTGTCCTAAAATTTACGGAAGAGGTTTGGGAAATATAGCAGGAAATAAGAAGAATTTTGAGGGATAAGAAACCGTATGATCCTGAAGCCTTTAAACATGAACTGGCAAATATATTCGTTTATCTAATCCAAGCGCCCATGGCATTGAACATGGATTTAGAACAAGAATACTATAAAAAAATGAAAAAGAATGAACAAAGATTTCTTAAGTAATTTGAAAACTATCTTATCATACATTCATTTACTGAACTCATGATTCAGAATTGCATGCGTCACTTCTATTAATCGACACATTTACGGAATCGTTTGATACGAATGTTTATTACTTACAGCGTAAATGAATATATATAAGTACTGCTTGAGCGAAGGGACCGCTAAATCTATCGTGATAAGGATGGAGACTGAATCAAAAAGAAGAGACAAGCATGATATTGTATTGGATATTTTAAAAATAGCAAGAGGCGGCAAAAGAAAAACCCACATAATGTATAAGGCCAAGCTAAGCTATGGTCAACTTAAAGCATATCTAGAACTGCTGAATGACCGGGGTCTCTTAGAAAGCAACGACGGATTTTATCACACAACCAGCAAAGGACTAAACTTCATAAAAACCTATGAAGAGATTTCACTTTTCAAAGCACCTTCGGAAAACCGAATAACAAATAATTCATGACTTACCGAGTTTAAAGGCGATTTTCCTGCAAAATTTCTTGAACAAAGTTGTTCCAGCGCCTTCCATTACATATTTGATAAGCGAATTCGCATCTAAAATTTTCATCGAAGCCACTACCGTCACACCACGCTCAAAGAATGGCTCAGGCAAAGGCGGAGTGGTCGGATGAACCAAAACCAACTCACGAGCCCTTAAAGCCCACTTCCTAATCTTATCGATCTGATCAATAAAAGCTGGCGGAAAAATAACAACATCAGCATTGGAAAGTTTTTCTGGCAATCTTGAAATAGGCAATATTTGGAAATCCTCTCTTTTCCCAGCAAGTCTATCATCAAAAACCATCAATTTTGTGCGTTTCAAAACGCCTATTTTAGTTGTATAATAATCGATTGTGGCCACCGTGTCTCTTGTCTTAATCGCTAAAATATTCAGAAAATCGCCTTCAATAAAGTCTGATCTTTGTTTGAGGTCATGCTGTAAAACAGCATTTATGGCTGCCAACCCTATAGCCTTCAAGAATGAACTATTTGATAAACAGAATCTCGCTAGCTCTGATGTTTCATATTCAGTGAAGGAGCCTGAAGAATTAGACATTCCGATGCAGGAATCGAATGGTTTCAATGGAGTTAAGGCAAGTCCAACATCGCCAGAGATAAGCCTTACAGCCGTAAAGCGTTGACCGACAAAAACTGTTTCTACCCTTTGAGGTCTAGATGAAACATTCGAAATTAATTCTTCTATTATTTTGCTCATTTTTCAGCAACCTCAATCTTAACGATCGAAAGAATTTTGTGTGGGAAATTGAATAAAGGTTTTTATCTAATCCCGTAGGAATATCTAAGAATACTTAGAAACCATGTTGAGAAACTGGAGAAAAAAGCATGAAAAAAATTGTTCTAGCATCGCTTTTGTGTCTTCTTTTGGCTACCTCGATTGCAACTGTCTATGCCTCAATTACTGTCGAAGTGCTTATAAACAACAATTTTCACGTCGCTCTTAACTTTAGAAACCTCAACTTCACAATGTACAATGAGATTAAGACGCATCCAGAAATATTCAACAGCACAAGTATTCCACGCACCATTGTGAGAAATTTGGAAAACCGAAACTTAAAGAGAGTTTCCTGGAGCCAAATCTCTACCGACATCTTCGACGACAATGAAAAATCAATACATATCGAATTCTATTTGGGAGGGGAGGATATTTTGAGCTACACTGTCGATATGACAACGCTAGCAAGAATTTACAATGCGAAGACTAACTGGATAAAATTTGACATCAAGCTTACAAGCACATTCAGGTTAAACTTTACCACGTACTTTGCCACATCAATATCCGACTGGCAAAGAATCAACAATACTATAAATGGCAATGTACATTCAGCTTTCTACTATAATTCGACTGCTGGTATAGCGCCATTTGACGCATCGTGTTACTTCGTCTTGCCCGAAACAGCAATGAATATTAAAGCCATTGGAGACACGCTAACCTTTGAAATGCCTCCTCTTCTAGAAGATAAACTGATTGATAGCCCAATTCTGATTCTTGGCGCCATAATAATAGTCAACATAGTTGTTATTATCTATAGAAAAGTTAGGAAGTAGTTTTACTGCTTTCAATTCCCAAAAGTAAATCGACCAACAGTTTTTGATCTATCTCTGCGCGTGTTCTCCAGTCAAGATACAATTGTTTGTTTTCGTCTTCGGCTAAGTATCCGGACTTGATATAGCGATTCATGTTTATGTCCACTCTCCATCCTGGAAGTTTGACTATCAGAAGTTTTTCTATCTCTTCGCGTGGAGCTCTACCTTTCTTTGATATAATGTAAGAAATAGCTGTAACTAAGCCTGCGATGTCGTCAATGCGCCAACCCATCATCTTAGATTCTTTAGGAGTTATTCCGCCCCGAAGAACGATGTAAAAACGTGCCCGGTCCAACTGCTCAAGGGTTGGTTTTTCCACTGTTGGTTCCTCTTCGAAGACTGTTTTCACTTGCAAATCCAAGTTTTCCAAATAACTGTTAAGGATGCCTAAGACTTTCGGGTAGTCGGATCCAAGCCTTTTTTTTAATTCCCATCCTTTCACACCTGGTTTCTTGTGGCGCCTATAAAAGAGAAGATGCGTTGCTCTCTTAATTTTCCTTGCATAAATTGCCTTCTTCTTCAATTTTTTTCGCCTCTTTTCCACTTGGTCCATTCATCGACGCTTACAGAGACAGGGACTGAAATCAACTGTTTTTTTCCGAGGAAGGAAACTGGTTTTTGATAGGGTTTTATGAACATTTCTTCTTCTAAGCGGTGCACCTCTAATGTTGCGTATCCATATGTTATGAGAAAACTTGTCATATAGGCACGGTTTATCGTCTCTTCATATGTGTCAGCACCCACGAAGTCCCAGTATCGAATCTTGCCCTTATTTCCAGTTTTCTGTTTTAGTTCTTCCCAAAAAGCTTCTAACTCGATGGAGAAGGATTTTTCAGCAAGTATTCTCTGTTTAAGTAACTCTTCACGAGTCGCTGTTCCAGTTTCTATTTCAGAAGGAGCAGTTTTTAGCCATCTTTCATTGAGTGGGATAAGATTTTGCCAGTATTTGATGGCTTCAATTAGGCTGTTTGGAGATATTTGCTCGAGCTCTATGATAGGATGCCAGACTTTAAGAAATAGCGTAGCAAGTTCTACCTTGCTCATCTTTCTTATTTTTTCTTCAAGTAAAAATGGATCAGTGTACAGAGATGTGGATCTATGTTTTACCCAGTCGCTTTGAAGTTTTATGAGAGACGCAAGTTCATGGACAGCCTCCGCGTCCAAGCATAATTCTTCTGGCGACTCCCATTCTGGGAAATACTCTCTAACAATCCTTATGATGTCGTTAACATCGACTACAAACGGGTCAAGCCCTTTATCTTCAACAGACTTGCACAAGTCGATTACTCGTTGAAGATGTTCAGTGCCTAGTTTCTTCTTCTGCCTTTTGGAGGGCAATTAAGCAACCTCTTTGACTATAGACGTTCCTTCAATGTTCTGTACTGTTATGACGTGTACATCGTTGCCTGTGAAACTTAGCTGACTTGGCGTAATCGCCAGATATTGGGCATCTAGTCCCTTAACTGAGGAAACTAGTAGGCTGGCAATGATTTCTCTATTTCTCGGGTCCATGTGGATGTCGTATTCGTCTACAGCCCTAAAAGGCGATTTGACGTGTTGCTGCAGTGCCAAGAGGAAGGTCATGGTTGCTGTACTTCGTTCTCCGCCGCTTTGTGTGTGAGCGTTAAGTGGAAGTGGCTTGGCTCCCTTGAAGCCGACTAAGATTTCTAGTCCTGCTACCTCAATGTCTTGTTCATCGGTTAATCGGACTTCTCCAGTTGCTTGAGCAAGTGCAAGAATTCCTTGATACCGAATGTTCACGTGTTCAAGAAGGTTTTTTATGACTGTTTTCCATGCTTCCATTCGGGTTTTTACTTCTTCTAGGGCTTTTTCGCGGTTTTCTTCGACCATTTGAGCCTTTTCTTTTAATTCTAAGTATAGTTTGGAGTAGGATTCGTACATGCGTTCAATGTCTTCTGAGACGTCTGCTAAGGCTGCGATGTGGCCGTCTGTAACTCGGATTTCATCTAAAATTTCTGCGACATTTTTCATGGGCACTATTTGTGGGCCCGTCTCTTCAGCTTTCTTTCTAAATTCATTACAGTCTACCAGTGAGAGTTTAAGTTCCTTTTCAAGTTTCTCAATACCTTTTCTTAGGCTCTCTTCCTTATACCGTAGTAGGGCTAGGTTGATTTTCTGGTCTACTGTGCTGTTGTTTAGGTTTTCAATTTCGATGTTCAGATGTTCTATCTTTGACTTAATGCCCAAGATTTGACTGGCTAATTTTCCATGTTCTTCATTGGATTTTTCAATTGATCCCATGAGACTTTCATTTTTATTTTTGAGTCTTTGAACCCATGTCTCTTCTAGTTTTTCGTAGGCGTTTCTTATTTCAATTAATTGGGCTTTGAAGTCTTTGGGCTCTGGATTTCTCTGGAGCATTGATTCTAACTGCTCTATTTTGGTGAGCCACTCTTTTACGTTGTCTTGGTAAGTTTCCATCCAAGTGTGCGTTTCTTCTATTGCTTCATTTGTCATGGAAATTGTTAACTCGGTTTTTGCTTGTGCACGTTCCAATGCTAGTCTGTTGTCGAAGAGTTTGTGCCATTCTTCTTTGAATTCTTTCAGCCTTGTTTGAAGACTGTTTAGTTGGCTGTCTGTTGATTTGATTTCGTTTTCGATTTGTGAAATTGTTTTTTGTCTTTCTCGAATTTGTTCTCTTATTTCGTCTGCAATTTGCTGTCTTTTAGCGACTTCTGCCCATGCTAGTTCTCGTTCTAGGAATCGGCGTTTTATTTGCAACTGTTTTTTCTGTTGGTAGCGGTCGTATTGTTCTCGCCAATAGTTTAATGTCTGTTCTGCAGATTCTAGAAGTTTGCTGACAGATTCTTCTTCGCTTAGGATGCGGCTAAGCTTTTTCTGTGCTTTAAGAACGTTTTTGCGATAGGATTCAAAGCCTACAGCGGCTTCAACAATTCTTAATTTTTCCTGAGGCGGAAGCACTGTGAATTCTTCTACCATGTTTTGATGCATTATGATGAGCATGTTTTCTGGGTCAACACCAAAATGTGACAGTAGCCTTGTAACATCGGTTTTTGATGCTGCTCGGTTTTCTAGTTCGCACCAGTATTTTCCGTCTTTTCGTAGGATTCTGGTTAGGTAGATGTAGTCTTTGTTTATTCTTTGTACTGGTCTGCGTCCACTTTTGCGTGAATTGTCTAGGACTAGTGTTACTCGGGCTTGGTCTTTGCCCCATCGGATTAAGTTGCTTAGTTTCTTTGATCGTTCTGTGCGTGATTGTCCTAATGCTACTGATATTGCGACGAGTATGGAGGATTTGCCTGAGCCGTTTGGTCCGCATATTAGGTTGGCGCCTGATTGAAAGGGTATCCTAGCGTATTCGTAGGACATGAAGTTTTCAAGGATTATCTCTTTGATCAGCAATTGGGGCAAATCCTCTGTTTTAAAGTGTCAAGATATAGAAAATAAACTACTAAATAAGGTGTTTTATCTGGCACAGATATCAGACAATATTCAAAATATTATTAGGCTTGCATTAGCACTGAAACCCCAGCCGTAATTCAGCATGACAGCATAGTCTCCTTTCTTTAGTCCACCCTTCTGTATTGTCATGTCTAATATGAATGGTAAGCTTGCGCCTGCGAGATTCCCATATTTTTCAAGAACCTCATAAGACTCCTTAATCTTCTCATATGCAATACCATAAGACTCCGCAATAGAATCCAAAATACGTTTGCTACCAGTATGCATAATCCACTTCTTCGCCCCGGACGCAGACTCCCTCCCCTCCGTAAACAACTTCTTCAAAACAACCGAAGTATACTCCAAACCCAAGTTAGGAATATACTTGCTTAAACCAGACTCGAACTCAAACACAAAAGTCTCCAAAGAAGGCTTAAGCCTAGCATAACCCGCAGAAAAATCAGCCTTCCGAAGATTAGTGACACTCGTTATCTTTGTAACCTCTGGACCCTGCCCACTATTGGATGCAATCATACAAGCTGCACCATCTCCAAAAAGAAAGAACTCAATAACTGCAACCCATTTCCTAAGCTCCCTAGTCTTTAACTCATTACTCTTAATAGCCTTAATCGTTTCCATACCCTTAACATCACGTAAACCTTTAACCTGATTACTAAACCAAGGCGAATTCACTCCAGACAAACAAATCATCACATTACCGTCTGGATGCCTAGCCAAATGATCCTCAGCCAATTGAACCGCTCTAACAAAGGCTGAACAAGCCATACCCTGAACACTAACATGCTTAACATCCGATTTAAGGCTAAGCTCATGAAGCAAATAATTACTCAAACCAGGACAAAGAAAACTACTACTATCGTAGGCAGCAATCAAATACTCTACATCCTTTGGACTAACACCAGAATCCTTCAAGGCATCTTTACAAGTGGCAACACAAACTTCAGCAACTGGATCTTCATCCACATGCAGCAGCTTAGACTTAAACAACAAGTCAAGAGGGAAAGAAAGATACCTCTCAGAAACCCCTAAATTCAAAATATTTTGCTCCAAGTCATCCGAAAGTTTTTCAGGGAAAAACTCTATCATTTCTCCAGTCGAATATCTATACTCTGGAACCGCTATAGACAACTGCGTTAAGTGCATTTGAGTTCTCCTCGACCAATATTCAACAATGCTAACAGTATAAATCATTGTTCTCTCAGGCAAAGTTGAAAAACGCTTTTCAATTTCTATCATAGCGAAGAAGCTTAACAAAGCCCAAAATGGCATCTGTTTCAAAATCAAAAAGCCAAAACTAAAGTTCCGCTTTGCAGTTGATGAAAAAAACAAAAAATTTTCTGAGTTTTCATCCAGCATAGAGCCAAAAGAAATTATGACTCATTGAAACGTGAATTCGCAGTTTGGGCTCCCTTTACTCAAGCATTTCTCTTCAGTAACAGTGATAGATTTCTTGAAAAGCTCCGACAGAAAACCAGTCAAGAAACCTCTGAAAAAGTAGCAGCCAAGCTGATTGCTTTTTCTGGCAACTGCCTCAAAAGAATTATCTACTCTGACTTTTCCGCTTCCACGTTTAAAATCAACATCCGTAAAAGAGATTTCTCCCCATCTTTCTTCATGTTTTAAGTTAGAAAGTTGATTAAGTATATCCTGCTTTGTTTTTGCCACTTTGCTTATCTTCTTAAACGAATGCACACCACATTTCATGGCTGCAGTATGCAGAATTACTGAAGCGGCTGAGGGAGAAAAAATAAGTTCAAGGCATTTTCGATTTGACCAAATGTATCAAACTGCATTAAGAAAAATCCTTTCAAGGAATTTTCTAACGTCTCTCCCAAACTAGCGTACACCTTTTTTCCAGATATGCCCGCACTGATATTGCAATTACACATGGTGTATTTGATAGGTTGCGTTTAAAAATTCATGTGCAATTAGAATCTGATTTTAGATAAAAAAAAGAAAGAAATTGAGATTTGCAGTTACCGTCTTCCAATTCCTAATAATAACCCAACCGCAAAGCCTGCTATCAAAGGTAAATAGCCTGCCATTGTTTGTAATATCATTGATAGTTGCTGAGGATTAAATAGATTCGTTACTCCAGTGGCAAGTCCTTCATAATCTACATTTATGGTGCCAATAAACGCTAATGACGCTAGCGAGAAGACCAGGATTCCAAACCCTATTAGCAATATTTTGGCAGTTCTCTTGAGTAAGTATCCCATGAAATAGCCGCCTACTCCGCCTATGATTAACATATTAGCCAAGATTGCAAGACTTTCAATTGATGTCACAGTTTTCACCCTATCAAATCTTTTTTCATTTCTTAAGAACATGCATCCGGGTCATCATAAAAATGTATTATGAATTTAAAATCAATATTTCAACTTCGTCAAGACTTGAACTAATCGCAATGGTTTGCATTTACGTTGTGCATGTACTTTTTGAATAGCTGCTTCAAAAGCATGTTGCGACTTTCCAAAACTTGATTACTCAAAAATTTCACCTAGTCATATTTTGTTTGAACGATTTTTTTGCGCATTTTTTTCATGTCTTCGCATGCTGACTTAAGAAAACGTAGTTCTTCAGCGTCTTTCTCCAGGTCAGCAATTTTGCGTTGAATTTCTTCAACTCGCTTTCCCATTTCGTTTCACAGAACGCAGCTAGTCTGTTGACCAAAAATCACTTATGAAGAGAAAATCAATATTCAGAATCAATATGGGAGGAGTTATGTTTGGTTACGGCTGGAAAACTGTTCAAGTCAAATGAGCCAGTGTCACTTGAAGATATTGGGTCAAAACTAAGCGGCTACAGAACGGAAGAAACGTATGAAGAGGGAGATTACAAGTTTAACCTAATCACTGAGATTACTCAACTCATACCCAAAGAAAACACTCTAAATGGCGTGTACTCTCATGATTATGTGACTCACGCGTTTCATCGAGGAAAAACTGTTCCACTTCCAAGAACCATTGAAGCCATTTTTTCATTTGACCAGCGGAAAGAACAGGTATTTTTGACTGTTGTTGAAAGGAAAAGGTTAGCTAACTTTATTGCCAACAAGCTTAGTGAAATAGTATTTGAGAAGATTGGAGGCATTGTGGAAGCGCGGATACCGCCTGAAGTTCTTCGCGAATTTCATACAAAGAATCCAGAAGATACTAAGATTACCTTCTTTGATAATGTAGATATTCCAAACGTGAATAAGCTTTCGCTTTATGGACCAGACTTGGTGAGTACAACACTTTTTGGAGACTATTGCAAGCATGGCGACTTGTGGTATATTGTTGCTAGGTCAAAGGAGTATGGCTATGTCGTTGGAGTAACCAGAGATTCTTCGGTTACGATTTTCAATTTAACAGACAAGAACAGGTATCTTGAATACGTTGCGAAAGAGATTATTTCACTATTTTCGGAGTCTAAACACTAATTTCAGCGCGCATGATAGCCCAAGCGTTAATCGTTAAGTGCCACAATATTCAACCAAATAGCAGAGCTTGACAAGGCAATAGATAGGCAAGGCTACTGCATATGTTGCAGAAGAGTGAAAGGAAAACATGACTCAGAAAAAGCAAGAAAAGCATTGTTCTACGTAGAACATTTAACCTGAAACAACCTGTAGACTTTGATATTTTTGCTGATGCGAGCGCAACTGACTAGAATCACTAAATGCCAATGTTGGAAAACGTCTTAGGAATTATACGTCATCTTGATTCAATCGAAGCTTCTTCCACAAATTATAAAAATGAAGCAGCAAATATAACTACTGATGCGATATGAGTAAGAAAATAGTCTTGTTGACTTTGTTTTCGGTGTTCCTATTGTCTGCAATGGTTGTGACATCATCAGCTCAACCAAGAACAGTCGGTGTTACAGTTGGTAAGTGGTTCAAATATGGTACTATTGATATCAATTGGAGCTCCAACGATCCAAATGCTACGTTTCCTCCTTCTGGTTGGGAATGGTTGGAGGATACGAATAAGACAGAATGGATGTTGTTCTCGATTGTAGATGTTTCTGGCACGAATATAACTTTTCAATCCACCTCACATTTCAAAAATGGAACGGAGAGAATTGAAGTTTATTTTGTCGACATAGATACGGGAAAGGACAATATGACTTATGGGGTAATTTCAGCTAATCTTAATGCAAATGATACTTTATACACTGCTTATCCGTATTCCAGTTTTACAATAAACGAAACGATACCCCGAACTTACCCAGACAGCATAAGAGATACAAATCTTTGGAACATGACATGGGAATACTCATGGACACAAAATGAAACACAGTATTATTACTATTTCACCGAGAATTTTTACTGGGACAAGTCGACTGGAATTATTGTTGAAAATTACTTCGCAGAAATCAACCAAACAGGAGAGTACATAACAACATGGTCAGCGTTGACAAGCATCACAGAGTCAAATGTTTGGGCAATACCTGAATTCCCCACATGGACTTCAATACTACTTATGTTCATCGTGCTTACAGTTGCCATAACTATCTACAAACGAAGGCTACTCAAAACACTAATACATTAAACATATCTTCCCTCGTTTTTTCTGCATACGCTTAGGTCTCTAAATGTTTGTTCTTAATGGACACTAATTTTTCCTCTCTGGTTTGCAACCAAATCCATAGAGCATCAACAACGTTATCTTGAATAGATTGCATGCTGGACTGCAACTGGGTCGGATGAAGCAAGATCGTTCCTCAGACGCTGATCTGAAAAATCACTTTAGCTCTCGTGATTTAGCTTCCACTTTGATCTCTTTTATGAGACTAACTCCCAATGATGCTACTTTTCCACCAGACCACATGACGAAGAACATAAGAATGTACCAGAAGCCCATAGCCACCATTCTGTTCATGTCTTCACCAGATATTATCTTTATAGTTTGGGTACCTCCCTGAACTGGAAAAGATATGTCAGAGAAGCGGAACAACAAGGGTGGGATACTAGCCCCTGTAAAAACGCCGAACATTAGATAAACTGAAACAAATATCATGCTAACTCCGACTGCTAAGAGAGCGTATCCAACCGCTTTCTCACCTTCAATTTTCAGTTTCATCTAAACACTCTTCCTAGACTACTGCAATAACGAATATTGCGTTGTATTGACTATACATTTAGAGGTACACAACACATTTAAAATCTTCCTTTGCGCGCGCTTAAGATTTATGTAATAGAAATGTTGTTTTGAGCGGAAAATTTATATCTCGACTCTGTTTTCTAGTGACCGCATTAATTAGGAGGATTGTTTGAGATTGTCTCAGGAACTTGCTGGAACTCCAGTTCTTATATTGCGAGAAGGAGCCAGTCGCTCTCGGGGAAGAGAAGCTCAGCATGCCAATATTATGGCGGCTAGAATAGTTGCTGAAACGGTAAAAAGCGCGTTGGGACCAAAGGGCATGGACAAAATGCTTGTAGACAGCTTCGGCGACGTCACAATAACAAGCGACGGACGCACTATTTTAGATGAAATGGATATTCAGCATCCAGCGGCTAAAATGATGGTGGAAGTGGCTAAAACTCAGGATAGTGAAGTAGGCGATGGAACCACCACATCTGTCATCATCGCCGGCGAACTTCTCGGAAAAGCTGAAGACCTCATCGAAAAGAATGTGCATCCAACAGTAATTATAGATGGTTACAGAAAAGCAGCTGAAAAAGCACTTGAAACATTGGAAAAAATTGCTATTCCCGTTAAGCCAAATGAAAAAGAATTCTTGGAAAAAGTTGCAATAACCTCCATGGCTAGCAAACTAGTAGCAGAAAACAAAGAATATTTAGCCGATATAGCAGCAAAGGCAATTCTTCATGTTGCCCAAAAAACTGAAACCGGTTACAGAGCAGATGTAGACGACGTTATGGTGGAGAAGAAACCAGGTGAGTCATTAACAGACACTAAACTAATCAACGGCATTGTCATTGACAAAGAAGTTGTTCACCCCGGAATGCCAAAGCGTGTGGAAAAAGCCAGAATTGCGCTGTTAGATGTAGCATTAGAAATTGAAAAAACTGAGTTTGACGCAAAAATAAACATTGAAAGCCCAGAACAAATGGACGCCTTCCTTAAACAAGAAGAAACAATGCTAAAAGAGATGGTTGAAAAAATCGCCAAAAGCGGCGCAAACGTGATAATCTGTCAAAAAGGCATAGACGACTTAGCACAACACTATCTTGCGAGAAAAGGCATACTTGCAGCACGTCGAGCTAAGAAATCGGACATAGAGAAATTGGCAAAGGCAACGGGAGGAAAAATAGTTACAAACTTAGATGACATGTCTAAAGACGATCTTGGCTACGCAGAAGTTGTTGAAGAAAGAAAAATCGGCGACGACAAAATGACCTTCATAGAAGGATGCAAGAACCCACAATCGGTTGCAATACTAATACGCGGCGGAACAGAAAGAATCGTTGACGAAGCAGAAAGATCAATTCATGACGCTTTATCTGTCGCAAAAGACGTTGTAGAAGAACCCAAAGTCGTTGCAGGCGGAGGAGCCCCAGAACTAGAAATGGCAAAGGAACTCAAAGCATATGCTGAAACACTGCCAGGAAGAGAGCAACTCGCCGTAATGAGCTTCGCAGAGGCACTTGAATCTATACCAATCACACTGGCTGAAAACGCAGGACTCGACCCAATCGACATCATATCAGAATTAAGAGCCCGCCATGAAAAAGGCGAAATCTGGGCAGGAATAGAAGTTCACGATGGCAAAGTAAAAGACATGAAAAAAGTAGGCGTATTCGAACCACTCGTTGTAAAGAAACAAATCATTAAATCCGCTGGTGAAGCTGCAACAATGATACTGAAAATCGATGACATTATCGCCTCAGGAAGAGCAAAGGCTCCGCCAATGCCAAGAGGACCCGGAGGAGCAGGAATGCCTGGAATGGGTCCTGAAGGTGCTGGAGAGTTCTAGCCAAACGTCGTCCGAAGAAAAGAAAATATGGATTGGCCCGCCTAAACTTACCCGTTTTGAAAGGGCTAGGATAGTGGGAGCAAGAGCTCTTCAAATTGCTATGGGTGCGCCGATACTGATAGAGCCGTCTTCCAGTCTTTCAAACCCGATTGATATAGCGCTTAAAGAACTTGAAACTGGCATACTTCCCATCACTATTCGTAGAACCTTGCCCGACGAAACCTACCAGGACATTCCACTTAAATGGCTTCTTAAAGAATAAAAATCCCTATTTTTTCATCTCTTTTCTTAAGTAGACTAACCAAATTAGGTTAAACTCAAAGGTCACTGCTTTTTCAGCGTCTCTTTTGCTTTTTTCAACGTTGCCTCTATTCTCTTCCAATGAGCGCCTTGCCAATATATTTGTCCGCATTTTGGACATTTCCAAAACTCGTTATAGTATGAGTAAGTCGTAGTGGGAACATGATTAGCTACTTCTTCTTTAGAAGCAAGTCTTATTCTTGTATTGCATTTTGGGCAAGATGATGTAGCGACGTCGATTTCTAGCTTTAGATTAAAACGCTTTGCCAATTCAGCAAGTTTTTCGTCCTCTGTTTTGCCTTCAACAAGGAATGTATCTGTTCCGTGGCTTGTGGCTCGCTGATAAAGTTTAAGGTCTCTCGTAAGAAGAACACGTCCTTCTTCTTTTGCCCTTGCAATTAGCTGGTCATCATCTAGAGACTTTGAGTATTCTACATCGTGGCCGAGCATGCGAAGCCATCGAGTTAGTTTTCCAAGCATACCATCTGTTAGAAACTTCAAAACTTTTCACCTAATAACTTGACCGATTCCAGGCTTCGCTACAATGTGGTCTTCATCGAATACTAATTGCCCATTTACAAAAGTCTTTGTTGGTTTTCCCTTCACTCTGTATCCGTCAAACGGTGAATACTTAGCCTTGGAAAGAAATTTTGAAGAATCAATCTTGTATTCTTGATTCAAATCTACTACGGTGAGATCTGCCCAACTTCCTTTGGCGATTCTTCCTCTATCCTTTAGATGAAATATCTGGGATGGTTTCTCTGAAGATGCCCTAACAAGATCCGCAATTTTGAGTTGTCCCTTATTTACGTGTGTAAGAAGTAGCGGAAGCATCGTCTCAAGCCCTGGAATTCCAGATTTCGCATCCCAAACTGATTCTACTTTCTTCTCCTCAATCGCGTGAGGTGCATGGTCAGAAGCCACGATATCAATTAAGCCTCGTTGAAACGCGTTCCAAAGTGTTCTAACATCTTTTTTAGTTCTTAGTGGAGGATTGGTAAGTGCCAAGTTTCCATAACGTTTCAAATGTTTGAAAGTCAAAAAAAGGTTATGTGGTGTAACTTCGCAAGTTATTGGAAGTCCTTTCTCTTTTGCTTCCACGAGAGCAGCTAATTCTGCGGCGGAACTGACGTGACAGATGTGAACATGTGAGAAGGATTTCTCAACTAGACCGATTATATGTTGTATCGCCTTCACACCCGAATCAGGAGAATGCACTTTAACATAAGCGCTTACGTCGTTGCATCTATCTTGCAGCATTTCTTTCAAGGCGTTTTCAAGCATTTCTCTATCTTCAGCGTGTACCGCAACTGGAATGCCACTTTTCTCAGCTATCTTGAAAACCTGCAGAAGTGCAGCGTCATCGTCAATGTCTAATCCACCTATCTTTTGCGACAAGAAAATTTTGAATGCCACAGCTCCCCGCTTAACAATTGCAGATATCTCCCTTGGATCCTCTGGAAATGCTGAATAAAAGGCAATGTTCACCATTGCGTGTTTTTCTGCCAATTTCATGCGTTCTCTCAATGATTGTACATCCATGGTTACAGGTTTGTTGTTCGGCATATCAAGAACCAATGTCACTCCACCAGCTGCTGCAGCTAATGTCCCAGTGAGGAAGTCTTCCTTATGCGCTAATTGTTGATTCCGAAGATGCACGTGGCAATCAATTAATCCAGGAAGAATGAGACACCCTTTCAAGTCCAGTCTTGTTGAAGCTTTGGGAAGATTTGGTTCTTTAGATATTCTAAATATTTTGCCTTCATCTATTGCAATGCCTGCTTCAACGATTTCTCCTTTGGCATAGACTTTAGAGTTGAGGAGAACCAAATCTACTGGCAAATATTCATCCAGCGATTATTTTGAAGAAGTCTCGTTCAGTTATTATGCCAACTAGTTTGCCGTTGGCTATCACAGGCAAAGACCCTACATGCTTTTCTTGCATTAGTTTCGCAGCTTGACCTATGTCAGCTTCGGGGTTGATGGTGGCAACATCTTTCATAGTAGCCTCAATGACCGGCGTTTGCAGAACTTGAAGAATTGTTCCTGATTGTAAATGCTTGAACACTTGGCTTGTACCAAAGAATCGCAGTATACTGCGAACAGTAGCCATACCGACGAATTCACTATCTGAGACTATGGGTAATCGTCTAAAGCGTTTCTCAATCATTTTCTTCTCAATTTCCATGATAGGTGTTTCAGGTTTTGCTGTGATGACTCGTTTTGACATTAAGTCGGCAACTTTTGCCCCTCTTATTTTTCCACTGAAGAGCATCACTATATCTCGCTCGGTTACAATGGCCCACACTTGATTGCGCTCGTCAACAACAGGTAGGCCACCGACTCTATGCTTTTTCATAAGTTCTATTGCTTCCGCTATCTTTCCAGATGTTCGAATCGAAATTACCGCAGGAGTCATGATTGACTTCACGGGCTCGTTGATTGCTTTGAAAAAATTGCCACCGTACTTTCTTTGGATTATTTGAAATTTGTCGCCACCGCCTAGATAATTGATGAAGTCTGTTGCTGTCACCATGCCGAGAAGTTTTCTGGTCCCGGGATCCACTACGGGCATGCGACGAAAGCCCTCTTTTACCATTATTTCTAAAGCGTCATAGACTGGTGTTGTAGGTGCCATTGTGATTACAGGGCTTCTTGCAATGGTCATAATTTCTCCCTCGCGCCTTTTGGAAGGATGTGCTTTCAATTCTAGGGGACCCTTTTCTCTTAAAATGCGTCGAAAAGATGTTCGTGATCTTCTACTTTGGTTTCCAACCATTTTGGAACTTCCTTTTTTATAATAATATTCTTGCTATGTCTTCACGGTCAACTATGCCAACGAGATTATTTTTCTCGTCGACTATGGGTATGCGTCCGATGTTTTTTTCAAGCATTAGTTCCGCCGCTTCCTGGATAGTAGCAATGGATTTCAAAGAAACAATAGAAGTCTTCATAATAGATGATATTTTTGAAGGCGATTTGAATCGACCTTTCTTGGACTCAAAAGCGGGGAAGGATGCTCCTGAGCTTAGCATGTCCTGTTGAGTAACTATGCCCACAAGTCTTCTATCTTTTACGACTGGGCATCCTGCAAGAGATTTTTCTTGCATACAACGCCAAACGTTATCAACTTCATCTTCTGGACAGATTGTCACAAGCTTAGTTGACATGATTTTGGAAACTGAATAAGAAAGTTTTGGAGAATTTTGGTTCAAGAAGTCACGAATAAAGGCATTCAAATCAAGCATTCCAATATAAGAGAGATCTTGCGAAGACTTCGTGACTGGTATACACCACTCGTCAGAACGAATCATTTCTCGTAGAGCCTCAAGTGCGGTCATATTTATTGAAACGATGAGTCTTGGGTCTGCCATTATGCCTTTGACTTTCATGGGAGAAATTGAAGAAGTTATTGCCATTACGTTTGTGCGAGAGATAGTGCCTACAAGACGTTTTTGATCGTCTATAATAGGTATGACTCGCAATCCATGAGTACGCAAAATTGCTCGAGCCTTTGTCGCAAGGTCGTCCACGTATAGGAAGGGATAGTTTTTGTCCACTAAATCTTTAACAAGCAACATTAAGACCTCAATCTTCTGACCCAAGCTCTGCTCTGCAGTCTTCACAGATAAAGCGACCTTCATTCTCTTCAAGTGTGTCTGACCAGCGTTCACAATTATCGCAGTAACCTGCTAGTGGTGCATGTTCTGGGGGGGCTTCAATTGTTTTTCCTCCTTCAATGCGGGCTCTTTCTTGAATAATTTCTATGAGTTCAGGTGTTACTGCTAAGATATCCTTGCTTGAGACTAGTCCGACAATGTTGCCTTTGTATATGACACCTAATCTTCTGATGTTAAGTCTGCTCATTCTTCTTGCTGCTTCGCTTAAGGTTACGTCTGGGTCAATGGTGATTAATGGCGAGGACATCACTTCTTTTGCAGTTATTTTGCTTGGCTGAGCATTCTTAGCCAAAATTCTCACAACCAAGTCTCTTTCCGTTATGATGCCTATGGGTTTTCCCTGCTTGCTAGTTACAATGACGCAGCCTACATCATGTTTGCCCATTAGTTGAGCAGCTTTATCAGCAGTTTCATTCTCATCTATTGTGACCACTGGGCTACTCATTATGTCTTTGGCTAGCATCCGTTCTCTTATGCCTATCTCAGCCATTTCGACTCCCTACTCGAAATAAATGCCAATGTCTATTAAGTTTTGTCTTTTAAGGTTCTGTTAACTCTTTGGGTGATTTATTTTCGTGTTAACAGTCGGGTGATAAAACTATTTTTGTGGCATTTCCTCAAGTTAGTAAGTATTAAATAGCAAACCATCAATACTGAGTACAGAGAGGATAATGCTTCGAAAAGCTAACCCTGTGACTGTTGACATAGGCTTTCTTATGGCGATAGTTCTTACTATAGTCGTAATTTCTTTGGTAGATTTGCCAATAAAACTCGCTGAGTATATTCCTCAAGCAATAAACGGAATGACAACAGCCACAAGCATTTTAGCTGGGGTTGCTGGTTTGCTGATAACACGCTATCTTTCAGTTACCACAACAATAGGTCGGAAGATTCGTGGGTTCTTTTACATTCTAATTTTGGTCTTTGTGTTGTTGTTCATAGCAGGAGCTTATGTTGCTTTGATTGGAGGTGAACCAGTCTTTGCTTTCAAAATTACGCTGGCGGTTTTTAACATCTGTTACATGATTTCAATTTCTTTAGTCTTTCACATTCTGTATTTCACAAGCTAATTTATTACTTAGATATTGAAGCCTCTTTCTTGCTTGCGTTTTGAATTTGGAACAGTTTTCGGGCATCATGAGAATACTTTGATTCTGCGACTTCTTGAGCTATCCAGAAACGTGTTTCATCATCCATCAAAGCAAAGAGATACTTCATATCGCCTTTAATTTTTAAAGTATAATGTATGCATGGTTTGCCGACCGCATCCTCTTGTTACTATAATACTTACCGTTTCTACTATCTATACTTTACTATTTCTACCGCAAAACTTATTAGACAGCAACAGTAATTATGGATAGTAAAAACAGTAAGGAGGTGACTCATGTGAAAGTTGGAAAATTTGACATCCCGACATTTCATCTGCAACCCAATCTAGTCGAGGCAACGAAGATACTATATGAAACTTTCAAGTCTGACGAAGCGCCTGACCTACTGACTGCGGCAAAACTGTTAGGACATAAAACAGACAAAAGTGGCGGATTCTTAACAAAATTGGCTGACCTTAGGTCATATGGACTTCTGACAAGTAGAGGGATAAAGGTTACCGACTTGGGGAAAAAGCTCACTTTTGGAATCAGCGATGAGGAAAAGAACGAGGCATTTAAGGAAGCACTGTTGAATATACCATTATGGAAAGAGTTTTATAGTAAATTTGGTAAAACTCTTCCAACCAGTAATTTTTGGGCAAAATTAACCGAAATAACTGGTTTGGAAGCCCCTGATGCTCAAAAAGTCGAGGAAAATGTCAGAAATGCTTATTTGGCTGATTTCCAATATGTAAAGGAGGCAAAGAAGCCAGAAGATGAGGAATCTAGGATGGGTGAACAAGGCAGGATTGACACATCGACAGCAAAACCGCCTACACTAGAGGAGCTGAAGTTTGGGGACAATGTAAGAATATGGCTTCCGAAAGAGAACATCAAAGAAACATGGAAGAAAGCCAAAAAGATGATTGACATCTATCTCGGCATCGAGAAATCAGAAAAGGAAGGTTAATCCTTCCTCATTCCCTATTTTTGTTTTTCTTTCATCCTTTTGATAGTCTCTAAACCGTGAAGTCTCGTTTCTGTTATCGTTGATTGTCCAACTATTTCTGTTATGGCTAGTATGGCTTTTTGACCATATGCGCTTAATGCGTCAATTACCTTCTTCCGTGTTTCTGTTATTGTCGCACTTAGAGCTATGTCTTTTAATTTCTTTATCTGCTCCTCTTCTGACAATTTCAAGCACCTCTTCTATACCTTTAACGAGTGGATGATTAGTATACCATGTTAAAAAGATTTTTGCATTTTCCGCACTTAGCTTTAGCACATCTTCAAAAATATCAAGTTCTCTTTTCAAGTGGTTAGTAGTTTTCTTTTTCAATTTATCAAGAGAACTCAAAAAGTCATCAACCGATTTTTATAGCATCACCCGACGGTTAACAAGGAGATGAATCGCCCACAGAGTTAACAGAACCTCTTTTAAAGGCAGATGCAAGATTCTTGTTGAATATTGCAGCTTCATCTTTCCTTCAATGTATCCGCGTCTTCAAGTATAGCCATGGTCATGCACGCAAGAAACGGTTTTTATGCTTTTGTTTGCATACTTGTCCGTTGGTTTTGATATGAAAGTGGTTTATGACGAAAAATATACAACCGTATATTCTTCAGATCCTGCAGCTGCCCCTGGAAGGATAGAGAGCATTTACAATGTGTTATGTGGGCATTATGAGTTTGTCAAACCTCATTTAGCTAGTGAGAAAGACTTGAGATTAGTACATTGGAGAGTTCATGTGGATTATGTTAAAAGAAGTGAGATACTTTATCGGGTTGCAAGACTTGCGGTTGGAGGAGCAATTAAAGCTGCAGAATTAGCTGTGCAAAGAAAGCCAGCTTTCGGTTTGATAAGACCGCCTGGGCATCATGCGAGCAAAAACTCTAGTTGGGGCTTCTGCTACTTTAACAACATCGCTATATCTATAGAAAAGCTTAGACAAGAAGGCAAAATTCGGAAAGCATTCATAATTGACATCGACATGCATTTCGGCGATGGAACCGCAAACATTTTTGCAAATACATCAGACATCTTCTATTTTCATCCAGAAGCCAGCAACAGAGAAGAATACTTGAAAGAAATTTCGAGAGGCTTGGCATCTGGAAGAGAATATGACATAGTAGCTGTTTCAGCTGGGTTCGACCGTCACGAACAAGATTGGGGCGGAATGCTCAAAACAGAAGACTATTTTGCAATTGGGGGAATGGTAAAGCGGTTTGCAGAAAAAGTATGTGAAGGAAGGCGGTTTGCAGTTTTAGAGGGGGGATATAACCACGCTGTTTTAGGGAGAAGTGTGGGCTCTTTGCTAGAAGGATTGACGTAAAAAGCGCGCGCATGACATGCTCTTTATATGAATCCTTTTTTAGTGCTCTTCCTTGCCGTACTTGCAGACTTTTTGGCATTCCACGCACATTAAGTGAGAGTTCTTCGTTAAAGATGGTTCATATCGTCTCAGTGCTTCAGTGTACTTCGAAATTTCTGTGTCGCTAAGATGGATTCCGACTAGACATCTGGTGTCATCAACCCTGTAGGGTGTTAAAGCGCCTGTTGGGCAAGCTTTAATGCAGTTGTCACAGTCACCGCAGAGATCTTGCTCAAAAGGCTTGTCGGGAACCAATTCTGCATTAGTCAAAACCGCGCCTAATCGTATCCAGGGACCAAACTTTGGATTAATTATCAGCGCGTTTTTGCCGAAGCCTCCGAACCCTGCAAGTTGAGCTAACCTCTTTAGGGAAAGCAGGCGTGGAAAAGGAATCGCCTTGTAGCTTCTTGCCTCTAGAAAAAATGCGATTTCGCGAGCTTGAGTTGAAAGGGGAAAATAACCGGGATAAACCCATTTATCTTTTTTTCTGATGGCTGTTTCAAGAATGTCATCCCACACGTGAAAACCTATTACAATAACAGACTTTGCATCGGGCATTGTATCAGTTGTTTTCTTGGTATGTTCTTGAATTTCCCATCCAACCCAATGACCTGGATAGGCGTCGATGACCGATGCAGAAACGACTCCTATCAAGCCAACACCAGTCTTAAAAGCAACCTCTTTAACCTCATTAGTGAGTTTCTCAACATCGAGTTTCTTAACTTTCAACGCTGCTTCCACCCATCTTCCACAGCATGTTACTCAGTATGTCAAAATATAAAGTTGAGCAAGCACACACATCAGAGAGAGGGAAATATTTGTAACATAAACCTCTTCATGTTAAGAATTTTAAAAAATAACATTGCAAGACTAAAACGCATGCCTTTGTCGGTTAAGTGGGCTGGAGGTATACTCGTCGAATACAATGATGTAAATGTTACCCTAGACCCTCAAACCAACAGCCCAGATAACTCAAGTATTTTCATCACTCACGCTCACTATGACCACGCAAAAGGCTTCAGTTTCCAGGAACACAAGAAATATTCAACAAAGGAAACGTATAGTCTCGCAAAAACCTTCAAAAACACGGAAATCTTGAATTGGAAGACGATAGAAGGGCACCAGAAAGTTAGGATTGATGACTTGGAGGTAAGGGCCCATAATGCAGGGCATGTTCTTGGTTCAGCTCAATTTGAAGTTATTTCTCCGGAAGGCAGCATTGTATATACGGGGGACATTAACCCGTCGGACAGTTTTACTGCAGAAGCTGCAGAAATTGTTCCATGCGACATACTAGTCATCGAAGCAACGTTTGGCTCACCATGCATCTTTCCGTCAAGAAAAGATATCGCATTAGAAATTAGTCGATGGACTGAAGAATCAATTAGTCTTGGAAAAACTCCTGCCTTCCAAACAGACCCACTCGGAAATGCACAAGAATTAATTTGCATAATCAATCAACTGACAAAAATTCCCGTGGTGACCCACCCGAAAATCACCAGCATTAACAGAGTTTACGAATCTTTTGGGCGCAAGTTAGATTTCATTGACGCCAAATCTGAGGAAGCGAAGGAATCGTTTTCTTCGAAGAATTGTGCGTTCATTGCTCCAAAGCAGCCAAACCTAGCGCAAAATGACAATTTTAATGTTGGATACGTTTCAGGCTGGGCTTCCCAGTTCTCAGGCGAAAGAACCCCCTTTCTCTTAAGCGATCATGCAGACTTTTATCGCCTTCTTGAATTTGTGAAAGAGGTCAAACCTAAAAAAGTTTTAACATGCCATGGCAGCCGAGGTGCTGGCGAAATCTTTGCAAAAAATGTGACAAAAATGCTTGGCATCGAGGCTAAGCAGTTATCGACAAGAGAAGAATTCTCACCAAAAGTGCCTAAACATTTTGAGAAATGGAGAATAGACGCGTGTCGAGAGCAAATTCTGGAAATACTCAGAATCCCAGGCTTCTCGTACCCTAGAAACTGGATCTTATGTCAACTTTTGAACACTAACTGGAAATTTGCAGAAAGAGAAGCAAAAGAAGCGTTAGATAGTTTCACAAGGCAAGGAATATTGAAATACGACCAAAAAATCGATAGATACGAACTAAATAATCTCCATGAACAGATTTGAAAACTAATATTAGCGCCTTTTCGCTAAATCATTTAATTGAAAGTGGAAGCGACTTCGATGCCAGCTAACTTGCCCGCAGAAGCGAAGCATAAATGGAGTGAAGTTGCAGCCGCAAGAACTCCGCAAGAGAAAATTCTAAAACTGGAGGAGTTTCTGAGCTTAGTTCCGAAACATAAGGGGACAGAACGCTTACGTGGTCAAGCAAAAAGGCAAATAGCTCTTCTACGCAAAGAAATCATTGAAAGAAAGCAAAGGAAAATTGGTAAAGGCGGACCAAAATTCTTTTTGGAAAAAGAAGGCGCTGCTCAAATCGTGATTTTAGGTCTAACAAAGGTTGGTAGAAGCAGTTTGTTGGCAGCAATTACAAATGCGAAGGTTGAGGTTTCAGATTATCCATATACAACTCGTGAGCCTACGCCTGGAATGCTTCGGTATGAAGACCTTCAATTTCAAATCATAGAAGCGCCTGCATTAACGGAGGGTTCCAGTGAAGATGAATTCAAAGATGTTCAAACATTAGCTCTCGCTCGCAATGCAGACGGGTTACTTCTTATGGTAGATTTGTCACAGAACCCTTCAAAACAGCTTTCTATGATTATAAATGAGTTGGAAAAAGCCAGAATCATCATCGAGAAGCCTCGTGCAAAAGTGGAAATCGAAAAACAGCATTTGGGCGCAGGTCTTAGAATTACTGTGGTAGGGCGACTAGTCGACTGCAACCTAAAAGATGTTGAAATCCTGCTGAAGAGTTATCGAATTTCGGATGGTATTGTGAAGATTTATGGTGAAGCTACCTTAGATGATGTAGAAGATGCAATTTTCGAAAGCACCATTTATCGTCCGGCAATAGTTATTGCAAACAAAGCAGATGTTCCAGAGGCAGCAGAAAAACTGTATGAGCTGAAGAACATCATAGGCATGCAGACTAGGATACTTCCAATTTCTTGCAAAACTCAAACTGGCTTAGAATCGCTGGGAAAAGAAATCTTCCAATCTTTAGACATTATCAGAGTCTATTCGAAGGAGCCTAGTAGAAAGGACCATTCTCCAAAACCATTCGTCTTGAAAAGGGGTGCAACCATTCTTGATGTTGCGAAGCAAATACACAGCGATTTTTATAAGCAATTTGCCTATGCGAAAGTTTGGGCTGAACGCTTGACCTTTAGTCCTCAAAAAGTTGGTCTTTCCTTCACTCTGAAAGATGGTGATATTGTTGAAATACATACGAAATAAAGGCTGTTTTTAGCGGGATGAACGAGCAACTCTTTCCATTTCATTACGTTTCTTTATGGCGTTGCTTTTGACGTCATTCTCAGATGCAAAAACAATTTCTTCAGCTAAATATTCTTCTAATGGTTTTGGGTTGCCAAAAGATGCTTTTCTTGCTCCTTCCGAAAGCAAGCGTAAGGCTATGTCTACTCGTCTTTGGGGTGCTATGTCGACAGCCATGTGATAAACTACGCCGCCGTAGCTAATGCGAGTTGTATCTTCACCCGGTGCAGAGTTCTCAACGGCTCTGACAAGAACTTCAATAGGATTTTTGCTAGTGCGAAGATTAATTATCTCAAAGGCGTTTCTTACAAGATTTATGGCTTTTTCCTTTTTTCCGGCGCTTCTGCCGGGGCGCATGAGATTATTTACAAATCTCTCCACGATGTTTACTTCAGATTTGTGAAATCTTCCATGTTCGTGTCTTCCCATGCTATGAGGGACAAAAATGGGTTTAAGTGACATGTAACGTTTAAGTCCAAGGTCTTTTACCTCAATTCCTTGGAAACTCCATTTGCCAAAAAGCTTTATGTCTAGTTGTTCTTTACTCAAGTGCCGTATTCTCCTAACGCATTGGCTTTTCTTTCTTGCCCAATACCAACTGCTTGAGTGAAACTCCGTTTACAGTGACTACTCTCCATCTTACGCCTGGGATGTCGCCCATGGCTCTTCCGCGTGAGCCTCCGATGCCTTCCACAATAACTTCATCATGCTCATCTACGACGTTTAGTGCGCCGTCGCCTGGAAGAAAGGCTGTGATTGTTCTGCCGTTTTTGATAAGTTGAGTTCTAACGCATTTGCGGATGGCGCTGTTTGGTTGTTTGCTTTCTACGCCTACTTTTTCTAGGACTATGCCGCGTGCTAATGGTGCGCCCTGTAATGGGTCTGATTTAATGTCTAGTCTTTCCATTCGGCGTTTGTAGTAGATGTCGCTCCATCTGAAGCCTTTTCTTCTTTTGATTAGTTTTCTGGCTGCGAATTCGCCTCTTGGAGACTTTGAACCCATGTCTTTGCCTCTTTCCTCAGAGTATTCAACAAAACACATATTTAAACTATGTATACGTGCTAGAAAATTCCTCAATGCATGCGCCTTCAGTTTTGCATGTTTTTTGGCAAGACAGAACCTGACAGGATGGCATGATGCTATTTCGTTTTTGACAAGCATTCGAGTAACGTTTTTCTGCCAATCGGGTGATAGGTAATTACCTTTCCGTTCAGCAAGATACAGAATGTCCCGTATGGATGGACGCCATGTTGTGCTTCTTTACAGCTTTTTATCTGCTCTGTTCTTAATGGAAGATTCATTTGCTTGGCAACTTTCTTTATGGCATTTACACTACCACTTATGTAGGGGCATTGATCCGACCTAAATATCGTAATGCCAGACGCATATTCTTCCAGCCTTCCTTTTGGAATGGGGTTGAATCTTGGAAGCGGGGCACTTTTAGAGAATCGTTTCGCATAAAGTTCCAAATGTGGTGGCATTGTATCGACTTTTTCAAACCCATGTTTCATGAATATCTCTTTGCCTGGCAGCCATGTGCTGTCAGACGTTACAACAGCCACGCCTTTCATTCTTTTTGCGTCGTTCATACATTGTTCCAGAAGTTTGGTGCCATAGCCATGATTTCTGTTTTTACCTACTACCCAGAAACAGTGGATAACCATGTATCCTTCGGCGGAAATGCCACGCCATGCGTATTCGCCTGGAATGTATTCGATGAAGCCTCTCGATCTGAAGCCTCGTTTTTGGCCTTCGTTTACGAGAAGAAGTTTCAGACGTAAGCCTTCCTTAAAGCGCTCTTTTATCCATTCAATCTGTTTCATGTATCCCTCTATGTTCTTTTTCGATTTTAGGCAAAGAACGCCATATTCATCAATATTTGCTTCATTCACGTCAACGATTCTGTATGCTGGTTCGTCTAAGTTTTTCTTCATGCGTGTAACTACCTTTGATTTCAAATATCTAGCCATAGAATATGTTGAATTCTATAAGCTTTGTGTGCGTGAATCAAGTAAGGTTTACATAAGACCCTCGTTTTATCCAATAAAGCTTCAGAGGCAATCATATTGGCAGAAAAAGACTTTACCTTTCACCATCTCGAAACCGATGAGGATATCGAACAGAATCTTGAGCTTATGCGTAAGGCTTTTGGACCAGAAGATGGCGCAGAAGCTGTTGTCAAAAAGTTGGTTAAGCATCACCCAAGAATGACGCTTAAAGACCATTTTGTAATTAAGCACCAAGGAAGAATGGTTGCCAGCCTCAACCTAATCCCTGAGAAATGGAGCATTGGAGGAATCCCACTAAAAGTGGCGGAGATGGGATGCGTCTGTACTCTTCCTGAGTATCGTCACAGAGGACTTATTCGAAGACTTGTCAACGAGTTTCATAAAAAGGTGGCAGACCTTGGATATGACCTCTCTATATTGGAGGGCATACCATACTTCTATCGCCAGTTCGGATACGAATACGCCATACCACTCAACGAGCTAACAAGAATTAGGCTTTACCAGATACCAGACTACGAAATCAAACATGAGTTTCGCCCTTTCACCGACAAAGACATTCCTAAAGCCATGAAACTTCTTAAGCAATCTCAGAGGAAGTTTTATGTTCACAGCATTCGTGACAAGCAAATCTGGAAGATGCAACACGAAACTGGTATGGCAAAAGAATACAAGTTTGAGGCATATACTGTCGAAAAAGATGGGGAAATGATTGTCTACATAAGAATAAGCGATAACCCTAAAGACAAGATATTGATGCTGTGGGAAATCACGGATACCGACCAGCCTGCAGCTCAGGCAATTCTCAGGTTTCTTAAAGACACTGGAAAACAACGTGGGCTCGAAATTCTTTCGTCTCAAGCCAGCTACTATGACCCTTTTACAGAGCATCTTGTTGCGATTGGTGCAGTCAAACATATTCCGCCTTATGCTTGGCAAATACGAGTCACAGACTATGTGAAGATGTTTAGGAAGATGAAACCACTTTTTGAGAAGCGTCTCGCTGCATCCACTTACAAGCATTTGACGGAGAAGTTGAATTTCAACTTTCGTCGCTATACGGTTCAGATGACAGTTGAAGGTGGCAAGATAACAGAAGTCCAGCGTCTGGAAACTAACGAGGACCGCACAATAGGACTTAACCCTCTTGCTTTCACTCAACTGCTGCTTGGATATAGAAGCCAAGAAGAACTTGAGATGATTTATCCAGATTTCCGCATTCGCCCTAGCCACAAAAATTTAGTCAACGTTATGTTTCCAAAACTGCCATCCTACATCCACGCTGCATACTAGCCAATTTTGCTTAGGGTGGTTTTATTCTTTCAAAATGTATGATGTAGACTAGTTCGTTTTCGTTCCATTCCCCATACTGCTTTTTCCACATCTTCTTAAACTCCTCCAGCGTGTAACCTCCTTCAGCCCTTGCATCCTCTTCAGTAAAATATTTCAACCGTTTTCTTTCAACCGAAATGATGCGCAAATCTGCAAAGTGTGGCTCCCACACAGCGGCGTGAACAACTGCGCCAGTTCTTATTTTCGGGTCTGGAATACCTTTCTTAGTGATTTGGGTTTTGATGCCATTGAGAATTGGCTGAACACTGTCAAGTCTGAAAGATAGTTCATATGGGGCTTCTGCCACTTCTTTAACAACTTCTTCTATTGGTCGCATAGGTTCTTTCGCAGCAATTGTTACAACCTGCTTAGCCTTCTCTCTATGCAATGGACTTTTTGCTATTTCTTTGGCTACTTCGATTTGTCGCTCTGGTTCTTCGATGCGACGAGTTATCGCAACAGCAGTGGAATAGTCTATTTTGCCTTCTTCGCGTGGAACGCCTGCCTTTTCTGCTGGTGCTACTATTTTTTGTAGTTCTTCAGGGGCTTTGGTAAGTCTAAGCCAAGCGCTGATTGATTCGTTTGATACACCGATTTTTCTGGCAATAGTTCCCTGTGTCGGATATTTGTCTGGAAACTTTTCCATGAGCAGTTTGCAGCAGTTGCCTTTCTCCACTGCACTCAAGTCTTCTCTTTGAATGTTCTCAACTAGGTTTAACTCGATAACCTGCTCATCCGTATAGTCTCTAATGATGACTGGTACCTTTTGTAGTCCTGCTTGCTGTGAGGCGCGGTAACGGCGTTCGCCGACAACAACCTCATAGCCATCATCCATTGGGCGAACAATTAATGGTTCAAGAACACCCATCTGCTTGATGCTGTCTGCAAGTTCGTTTAGACGCTCCACGTTTATGTTAAGACGAGGATTAAGCCTATTGGGACGAATCTTCTTCAACTCAACCTCGCTTACTAGGTCAGCCAAGTCTACCACCGCTTTTCATTCTGCATTTTTTCGTTAATAAGCATGCTATAAAAAATCAAACGGTTTTTTCATTATCCAAGAGTTCCTGCAATAAAGGCAAGAAGCCCAAAGAGAAACCAAATTAACACCAAATTCTTAATTTTCTTAGCGTTCCCTCTAGAATAATCTTGAATCAACAATATAGATGAGGCAATTAGCCCAATATCTGTAACAGCAACAGGTGGAAGAAACCATTGAGAGACCAGATTCAGCAAGAGTGGCAACGGACTTAAAACCACTGCCAAAATGAAGAAAATTGACGCTACAACAGCTGCAGTTTTCTCTCCATACTTCACAGCTATTGTCCTAATATTCTGAGACTTGTCCCCTTCAACATCGACTATGCCTTTCGCAATTTCTCTGCCAGTGTTTGAGAGGAAAGCCATGACTGCGAGAAGTATGATAGCCATGTCAAATCCTCTTCCGATAACAAAGCTTCCGTAAATGAATGGAACAGCAACGCATATACTAACCAGAAAATTGCCTAATAGTCCTGTTTGTTTTCCTATAGTTGCATAAGTTGCGGATATTATCCATGATAAAATGGCAATGATTAAGCTAGGTATGTTAGTAAGAAAAGCAGATACAAATCCGAAAATGGTCAAAATGGAGGCGTAAAGCAAGGCTTGTTTTGCAGTAATTGTTCCCTTTGGAATTGGGCGATTTGGCTCATTTATAGCATCAACGTTTCTGTCGTAATAATCGTTTATTACCATTGAAGCGCCAGTCAAAGTAAAAGCGGTTACAAACCCGAAACAGAGGCTTGAAAGAACTTCTGGGGAAAACATTCCTTTATTCGCCAATGAAGCGCCAACAATCACTGCAAAGCCCATCATTATGCAGTTTATTGGCCTAATCATCTGTAAGAGTGCCTTTGCTTTACTCATCGCCATCCTTCTTCTATTTTCAGCTGTTTTCTTTTAAAAGGAATCTTTCTTTTGCCTCACGCAACATATTTATTATTGGCAGCTTGTATGGACATTTGGCCTCGCATTCCTTACATTCGGTGCAACAGTCAATTTTTGTTGAAAACTTTTGATAAACTTGCCTAACCCAAGTTTTGATTCCATAATATGTTAAATACTTGTCTAAAACGAGTAAGCGTGGTATGTTTAAGCCATCGGGGCAAGGCATGCAAAGTCCACATTGCCGGCAGAAAGGCTCCGGAGGTAATTCCCCAAACTTAAAGATTTCTTTCTCTTTTTCGGTCAAGCCATCGAATTCGCTTGCTACTTCTGTGGCGCTTTCCACCTCTTTTAGAGAACTGAAGCCTGGAATTGTTGTGGAAATATCATGTGCCAGTACAAATCTGAGAGAGCGCCTAGTCTTTTCGGCGTCTTTTCCGAAAACGTTGTAAAATTCTTTTCTAACTGTACCTGGCACTCCTACAAGTATTTGGTGTTGCGCAAACTCTAGCTGTGTTCCGCCGAAGGGTTTCATGATTATTACTCCGACGTCTAATTCTTTGGCTAAAGGTATCAGCTCTTCGGTTGCTTCTCTGAATAGTAGATTTAACGGAACAAGTATGGTGTCGAATTCGCCTGTTCTGATAGCCTTTGCCAAAACATAAGGCATGTGACCTGAAATACCTATAAAGTCTATTTTACCCTGCGCCCGAGCCTCTTTAAGTGCGGCGAGCGAGCCTTCTGGGCTTACTGCTTTTTCCAATGTCTTTTCGTCGTCGATTCCATGGAGCTGAACTAAATCTATTCTGTCTGTACGTAAGTTGCGTAAACTTTGTTTAAGCCCTATACGTGCAGCTTCTTCTTTTGTTCTCTGATGCGTTTTTGTAGCTATAACGCATTTGTCTCTGACATCTTTCAAAGCTATACCGAATTTCTCTTCGCTGTCACCATATGCCCTTGCGGTGTCAAAGTAGTTGATTCCCAAATCGAACGCTCGCCTTATCATTTTGACAGCATCCTTTACGCTTGCTCCAATAATTGGTATGCCGCCAAATCCGATGATGGAAACGTTTAGGTTGGTTCTGCCAAGTCTTCTCTTCTGCATTTTCTTTTCCGCTTCCTTTTTCTTAATGATTTCTTAAGTATTTATTGATAACGAAATGAATGAAGCAAAAGAAGCCCGTGAAAATCTTCACAGTGGGCGATGCAATCAACTGATTGTCTTCATCAACATTATCAACAAGCATGGAAAACAACATTCTCAGTGAAGAAGAAGGAGGAGAAGAACAAAAAATAATTTTATTTGAACACAGACCTAAAGTCACTAACTATTCTACACCAATCATGCTAGCTACACTACTGGCAGTCATAGCTTACAAAAGAAAGCATACAGTTTGCTAGCCATCTGTTATTTCACTTTTACAGTTCGAGCCAAGTCTAAGAAGCCTCAGTTCATCTATCACAAACAATAATTAGCTTATCTTTAAAAAATGCTAAACTCATTGACCATAATGGTTTAGGTGCTGACCACTTGAACCATGACGAAAAAAAACCTAATTATTGCCTCAAATCTGGAATAGTGGAGCCCCCTCCGGGATTTGAACCCGGGATCTTCAGCTTACAAGGCTAACGCCTTACCGACTAGGCCAAGGGGGCAACATACGCGTATTTAGATTCATATAAGTTCTTAAAAATAAGCCATTCGGAAAATAAGAGCAAGATCATGTTGTTCTATTCTGGCTGTATTCCCTGTGTCACAGTGTCAACAATGGAATTAAGCCTAAGAAGATTTTCAGCCAAAACAGAAAGCCTATAAGAACTTTTGAAGGTTCTTATTATTTCTGTTAATAATACTTCTGGGCGTAGGTAGAAGGCTTTAAAGTATTCATATATCATTCTCCGTATTTCCTCGAAAGGCACTGCATGCAGAGAAATTTTAGGCACATAGACTCCTGTCTCCCAGTATTGTTCTTCGTCTATGTAGCCTTTATTCACTAAATCGGTCCATAAGTCGGTTCCTGTGAAGCCGCCGAGAATGTTTAATTGTGGCACATCAATATCTAATTTATTTACAAACTTCAAAGTGTTCTCAATCTCCTGCCTAGTCTCGTCAGGAGCGCCAAGTATAAATGAGCCTACGACAACATCCATGCCCGCTTTTCTGGCATTTTTCACCGCTTTCTCAGATTCTTCAGGAGTTATTCCCTTCCTATAATAGTCTAATATGCGTTGATTGGCGCTTTCAATTCCAAAATAGACTATGCGACAACCTGCTTTTACCATTTCACGCATCATATCGTATTTGCAGTTGTCTACACGTGAGTCACAGAACCATTCAACATCCAATTTCTCTTTTCTAAGCCTACGACAAAACTCGACAACTCTCTTAATATCTAAAGTGAAATTATCATCAACAAAAAGAAACTGTTCATATCCCATACTCTTAAGCACCTCTAATTCTTTAATGATGTTCTCAACAGTTCTTGGGCGCCAAAGTCCACGCGCAAATTTTCTGCAACCACAAAAAGTGCATTGAAATGGGCAGCCTCGAGAAGAAACAATTGTAGTGAACTTCTTAGATGCAACTTTTACGCCGTAAATTGTTGAACTGTATTCTGCGCCAACTAGGTCACGATTTGGAAAAGAAAGAGAATCCACATCCTTAACTAGCGGTCTGTCAGACGTAGAAACAATTTTTCCATTTTTCCTGAATGTTATGCCCTTAACGTCTGCGAGGTTTCCCTTTTTCTCCAAGCATTTTGCCAATTCGAGACTCGTAAATTCTCCTTCTCCGCGAACAATTACATCCACAGAAGGGTATTTCCCAAGCATTCTTTCAGCATTGAAAGTGGCATGATAATTTCCAAATACAATTGTAGCATTTGGATTCTCCTTTTTCACATATTCTGCCAAACGAGGCGCCTCTCTAGCCGAACTATTCAGTACCGAAAAACCAACAATGTCAGGATTTTCCTTCTTAACCCAGTCTAAAGTTTGTTTCAAAGAAAATCTTCTAGCCGCTTGATCAAGTATGGAAACTTCAATTCCGTTTGCAAGCAAAACTTCTGCAATATATAGCATGCCTAAAGGTGGCCACGCTGTAACAACCATGTCAGGTGTCTCTGGGGAAGGACTTGGGTTTATGAATGAAAACTTCATTTCAGTCACATACTGCAAACCTCTTTTGAAGTCAAGGTAAGATAAACTTTGCCAAATGTGAGCCTAAATAGTCTTCGAAAAACCTTAATTCATAGTTGGCTATTGGAAGTAACCAATAAATCGTAGGGGCTGTCGGCTAGCTTGGTCTAGGCTTGGAGACTTGGGCTCTCTAAGTGCACTGCTGGCTGCGGTGTGCGGGAAGGACCCCGGTCCAAATCCGGGCAGCCCCACCAAAACTGAGTTCTACTATTTGAGTCAAGGTTATTTTTCGTAGAAACAGTCGAGGATTGTCGTATCGGTTGTTTGATTCCCTACACCCTATTTCTTGAAAGTCTCAATAGTGAATTTATTTCCATCAGGGTCAACCAACACAGCCGCTCGAGCGCCCCAATGCATATTTTTCGGCTCTGTGATGAATTTGACACCTTTTACCCTAAGATCTTGATAGGCTTTGTCAACATCGTCAACGAGGAGGAAGATTTCCAGCTCTCCGCCAGGTTTAAAACCAAATTGTACTCCTTCAACATCAAACTCTACATATGTGGGCCATTCACCAGTCTTCTTAAGGCCGAGAACATTTTCGTAGAAGGCAGCAGTTTTTTTCAAATCCGACACAGGGAAAGAGATATGATACAACTTTTTGATCACAATGCTCACCTCCTACATTTTTCTTTTTTGTGTGCAATGTGTGCTACTTATTTTCCAGTTTGACAACTTTGCAGCATCTTCGTTCCAAATGTCCCATCAAATCTATGCCTGATTTCGCCCTTTCGTCCTCTTCTTCAAGATGCTTTCTGAAACCTACCTGTCTAACACGTTTATAATTCTCGACAACAAAAGGATACCAATCTCTCTGGTATGCTGTGTGCTTACAAGTGAGATAATCATCGCATAAAAGGCAACTTTCGACTTTCTTTCGAGAAGCGCATTTTCTATTCTCGCAAGGTGCACCGCCACCGTTCAGACACATAGGGCATTGCGCACTAGCAAACCATTCTAAGCCTTTTCTGAACTCGCTGAATTTGAATCCAGGCTTTACTTCGGGCAGTTCTAACCAATCATAACGAACTGTGTCGACGAGTCTCTTCAACTCCCCTGCAATCATCTTGACTCTTCCATTTCCATTGGGACATTGACCACAATAAACTCCGCATACGCCGTATTGATTGCTTTTCTTCTCCATCCCAAGTCACCAACAACAATAGAAAATAATACCTGATGCTGATAAAGATAATGTGCGCTAAAGTGTTAGTCTACCTCTCTACAGCTTCTCTATTGGAGAAGTATCTCCCAATGTCACCAATGTTTCACACTTAAATTGTGTAGACTTTTCCTGTTATCCCACTTATTGGAATAACTTTGATTACGCCAGTCTTCAAGTGTCTAAGGCGCACCTCGTAGATGGGTGTATAAATCGCCGAAAATTCTGTTACTTCAAATATTTCGTCAACTATTCTTTCAATACCTTGCGGCCTCTTTACGATTCGTCCACGAATAATGCCTACTACGGCATCTGGGGTGACTGCTGGGCTTCGTAGTTTGTTGGTTAAATTTCTTAAAACTCTTTGTGAGTCTGGCTCTTCCACGCCTGTTGGCAGCTTCTTCGGGTCTATTTCTCTGCCTGTCTTATCTAAGCACAGGTAGGCTGGAACGCTTGTTGTCACTCTTTCTTTTGCTTCAAGGCTAATTTGTCTGCCGCCTTTTTCTTGTCCGCTAGGTTGTAAAGTTTTGTCGAATATTATTACCTCTTTCACCGTATCCTCTATTCTGATTGGGTAAACTTTTCTTCTGTAATAGTCGATGGAGTAGTTGGCTCTTGCAATAACATATTGTTCATAGTAGAGTGTTATAGCTTCGCAGACAACTTCTTCAGGTTTAGGCTTAAAGACGCCGAGTTTCGAGTAGAATCCAGTTTTTTCTTTTTCTATAAAATTTCGCACAGACATTTCATCTACGGCTAGTCTGTGCACGATGGTTCTCATTCCACATATTTTCTCTCTTATTTGCCCTGCTGCAGAAGTTGGAGGCGGGGGCGGAGGCGGAAGTGTAGTCAAATTAGGTCACCACTCTCATACCTCTTATACTAGATGCTTTCTTAATAAAAAATCTTCTAAATCAGATAATCCCTATATTTACTGCACAATTGAAATAATAGAAATAAGGTGATGCTATGCCGTTAACCTTATTTGAAGCTCAGCAAGTTTCGTGGAAGATATTCAGAAAAATTAACGAAAAACTTGATAAGAATAGAGGTAGAGGTTGGGATCCTTTCGTCATTGTTACCGACATTCTGGAAGAAGCTGGCGAAGTTGCAGGCGTTGTGAAGGGTTTAGAAGGGTTTAAGCCGCCAGACAAGCCGAAAACAAAAGAGATGCTTGCCAGAGAACTTTCCGACATGCTCTACGGAATCTTCGTGCTAGCTGAGCATTATGGTATAAATTTGGAAGAAGTGTTTCTTGAAACAGTCAACGACTATATGCTTAGATTCATTTAGCAGACTACAATAGTCGCAAATTATCTTTTATCACCATAGTTAATGATTTTAATGCTGGTGTCTGCAAGAACATGAGCAAAAAAATATCAATTAGGAGAGAAAGCGACAAAGAAAAGATTCTTGCATTTCTAGAAAAGGACCGTGTTTGGTCTGGTTATGCAATATGTGACTTGGAGCCAGAACTATTTTCGCAATGCGAATGGCATGCTGCATATTCAAATGGAAAAGTTATTTCTCTTTGTCTATACTTCAAAGGATTTGAGGCACCTACACAAATCACATTCGGAAATGATTTGGGTATAAGCAAAATTATTGAAAGCATCGCTGCTCCCAAACATGTGTATGCTCATTTTCTCTCCACCCATAAAAAGGTTCTAACTAAATACTATAAGTTTGACAAACTTAAGTTGATGAAACGCATGGCAATAACTAAAGAACTTTTCACTCCAGTTGCTGGTTCAACGCTAAGATTGACGGAAAACAACTTGTCAGAATTGAAAAATTTTTATGCAAAACGTGCAGAGACTTTCTTTCTTCCGTACATGCTAGCATCGGGCGTGTACTATGCAATAAGAAAAGATGGCACGCTTGTGTCTATTGCAGGCACTCACGCTTCTTCTGCACTTCACAAAATCGCCTGTCTAGGAAATGTCTTCACGCTTCCTTCTTATCGTAGTAAGGGATATGCAACTATTTGCACAAGTAAAGTTGTAGAAGACCTTCTGCTAAATCATAAGGACGTGATATTAAATGTGGATAGCAAGAATATTCCTGCAATAAAAGTCTATAAAAAACTAGGATTCAGGGAACATTGCACATATTCTGAAGGACCAGGAACTGCAAGATACAAGGCAGAAACTTGAAAAGTTTTTCTTTCAATACCGTCTAAATAGTACTATGCAAAAACACAAAATAGTAATCCTATTAGGCTCCAGAAAAGACATGCCATTTGCCAATCGTATCAGCGAATTTCTTGAAAAAGAACAGTTCTCCATAGAATACGAATATAATGTCGTCTCAGCCCACAAAACTACACAAAGGCTCATAGACAAACTAGAAGCATACGAGCGATCCAATGAAAAAATGGTTTACATCACGGTAGCAGGCTTATCTGACGCGCTTTCAGGAGTTGTTGCGGGCTATTCACAATACCCAATCATCGCATGCCCACCCGACTCTGAAAAATTTGGATGGAGCAAAGCTTTTTCATCAATGATAACACCAGAAGGAGTGCCTGTCTTATTTGTTGCAAAGCCTGAAAATGCTGCTTTAGCGGCTGTAAAAATTTTGGCGCTTTCAAATCATTCTCTGCATGCAGAAATCAAGAAATATCAACAGAGGAAAGAGATGGAAGTTATTGAAGCTGATGAAGAAATAAAAAAACGGAAGACTATGGGGTAAAAGATGAGCTACGAAGTCTTGGAAACAAATCTGCCATTTCCAGTTTTTAAGAGAGGGAAGGTAAGAGACGTTTATGATTTAGGTGATAGACTACTTATAGTTTCCACTGATCGCATTTCTGCCTTCGATGTTATTTTACAGAATGCTATTCCGCACAAAGGTGAAGCTCTAAACAGGCTTTCAGTTTACTGGTTCAATAAAACGAAGAAAATAATCCCAAACCACGTTTTAGATGTTGTTGATCAAAGAACAATACTAGTAAAAAAGACTAAACCGATTAAAATTGAATTCGTCGTTAGAGGCTACCTCTACGGCTCCGCATGGGAAAGCTACGAAAAAGGCAAAAAGATTTGTGGAATCAAACTGCCAAAGGGTCTAAAAAAGGCAGAAAAATTGCCCGAACCGATTCTTACGCCTACTACTAAGGCTGAAATAGGGCATGATATTCAAATGACGAAGAAAGATGTAGTTAAGATCCTTGGAGAAAGCGTGGCTGAAAAGATTGAAGAGATATGCAAAAAGCTTTACGAGCAATCGTCTGTTAAAGCTGAGAAGAACGCGATAATAATTGCTGACACCAAGTTTGAGTTCGGTTTCTGTAAAGGAGAATTAATGCTTATTGATGAACTGCTTACTCCTGACTCTTCTCGTTTTTGGCCCAAAGACAAGTATAAGATTGGTAAAAGTCAGCCTAGCTTTGATAAACAGTATGTTAGAGATTATTTAGAATCTGTGGGCTGGAACAAACAGCCGCCTGCTCCTATTCTGCCAGATTATGTTGTCTTGGAAACCTCCAAAAAGTATATAGAGGCTTATGAACAATTGACTGGTAAAAGATTCTAGATTAGGTGTTTCAAAAATGGTTATAGAAAGAGAAGACGCACAGGAGATAGTTAAGTCCTATAAGGAGCCAATATGCCTCAACTTGGGTTCGCATTCAGCCTTAGACGCATGGCAGGGGCAAAGAGATTACGGCTTAAGAAGCATAATCTATACAACGCCTCAAAGAGCTAGAATTTATCTTCAAAATCCAATGGTAGGTAAACCATGTGAAGAAATAGAAGACTTGCCCGAAGTGGCTAAAAGAGACTTGAAGGTTGTTAATGACCCTAAAGACTTGAAGAAAAGTGGCAGCTGGAGAAGTGCAATCGTAGTCTTAGACAAGTATTCAGACATCGTCAAATACGTTAAAGAGTTAGTTGACTTAGAATGTTTACAAATTCCTAACAGGGCGTTTTCCGCTTATGTTGGCGGCGACGAAAAATGCAGCGTTATTGAAAACAAATATGGCGTTCCTATTGTTGGGTCAAGAAAACTATTGAAAATCGAGAATCGAGGCGAATTCGAAAAAGATTACTACTGGTTTTCCGAGAAGGCAGGCATTCCTTTTCCAAAATCGTATAAGTTTAAGGTTACTAAAAGTGGCATAAAATTCGACGAACCCATCAATGAGCCAATGCTACTCAAAGCAGAACATGCTCATAGGCGTATTGAACGTGAATTTATCTTTGCTGCAAACTCAGAAGACTTGGAAGAGAAAGTACGTAAGGAGATAGCCGCTGGAATTTTAGACGAGGAATCGCTCAAAAAGGCTCGTGTTGAACAGATTGTTTTAGGCCCTCACGCGAATTTTAATTTCTTCTTTTCGCCTCTTTATGCCAAAGAAGACTGGGGCGATTTGGATGACTGGTATTCTAAACTTTACCGTACAAGCATAGAAGACGCTAGAACGTGCCTAGCGAACGAGTTCCTATCCATAGATGAACGTAGAGAGACAACCCTTGATGGCGTTAAGCGCATGCCAATTGATGTGCAAGAAAAGCTGCGAAAGGTGCCTTCTTTTGAAGTTACAGCCCACGTGCTTATGAGCCTAAGAGAATCCTTGCTAAAAGATGTGCACAGATATGCGGACATGTTTCTCTTAACGGCTAAGAAGTATGAGCCTCCTGGCATTATTGGTGCTTGGTGTCTGCAGACACTGATTACTTGGGATAAAGTGTCAAAATATGAGTTGGCTCCAAAGATTAAGGTTAACTTTACTAGTGGTGCCGAGGCTAAAACCGCGTTTGATTATGGCTTATACGATGTGCCAAAAGGCGGAGAAACCTACATGCATATCCCAGTAACCCAAGATGTTGCTTTAAGGCATGGGGGCGGAACCAACGTGCACATGGGAATTGGCTCTCAATATGCCAATGCAAAATATCAACGAACTATGAGCATGGGCGACAGAATAGCCTTAGAAATTAGAAGAGCATGGAAAAGTAAGCAACTCAAAGAAATTGTGACATAACCAACTTGTGTGTTTGCCCTTATGTCAAAAGAATTTACCTACGCGAAAGCTGGTGTAGATAGAGAGCTAAGGGCAGAGTCAAAAGAGTCCTTGAAGCGCCTAATTGCGACGTACAAGTATAGTCGTTATGGAAAAATTATCAGACTTCCATACGGGAACATTTTTCCTTTCGGTGACCGTTATCTTGACTTTGTTATTGAAGGTGTTGGGTCTAAGGTTCTTTTGGCTCAGTTAGCAGACAAGTATGACACTATTGGCATTGACGCTGTTGCATTGGCAGTAAACGATGTTATTCGCTCCGGCGCCAAACCTTTAGCTGTTGCTGATAATATTCATGCACAAGTTTCTAATCCACGTCTAGTAGATGACTGGATAAAGGGAATAGCGAAAGGCGCAAGTGAAGCAGAATGCCTAGTTCCAGCAGGTGAAATAGGTGACGTTGCAGAAGTAATCAAAGGCTTGATAGACAGAAAAGGCTTTGACATGGTCGTTGCCAGCATAGGAGAAGTCGCTGAGAAAGACATTGTTTATGGTAATAAAATAAAGCCTGGCGACGCAGTTATTGGATTAAGAAGTTCTGGCATTCACAGTAACGGCATATCTTTGGCTAGGAAGATCTTATTTAGGCAGTGGGGAGGCAAATATGAGCCATATGACGCTCCTGACGGGCTAAATAGGGAAATTGTTTTTGAGGTTTTGGAGCCGATGAAAATCTATGTTAAGCCGATAATGAATGGGCTAAAAGAATTCCATTTGAAAGGTTTAGTGCACATAACAGGAGACGCATACTTGAAGTTCAATAGGTTGATGAAGTTTTCGAAAGGGGTAGGATTCGAGTTCTACAATTTCAAGCCGCAACCAATTTTTCAACTAATTCAAAAGACAGCGAAGGAACTGAAAAAGCCAATTTCAGATGAAGAAATGCTAAAAACCTTTAACATGGGGTGGGGATTTGCGGTAATTTGTGAAAAAGAAGACGAAGACAATATCATCGACAGTTTCAAAAAGAGCAAGGCAGAGGCAGAGCTGATTGGAAAGGTAAACGCCTCAGAAAAGATAGTTGCTACATGGAAAAAGAAGGTTCTAATTCAATGATTTCATAATACAGTGAGCAGCGCTTTTTTCCTGCTGTTCTTCTCTATTCTCTTCAGGAGCATGATGCCAATAATTACGTATAAAGATGCCAACAACGTTATGTTCATAATACTAGCCAAAATGTTAGCAATATCTGATTTGTAGAGTAGTGCAGTTCTTAAGATGTCCAGACCATAAGTGAAAGGCACCGTTTTGCTTACAATTTGTGCCCACTCTGGCATTATCGCTATTGGGCAGACGATTCCTGAAAAGACGAGTAAGACCGTCATCAAAGTGTTTGCGGTATTGACTCTATCTCTAAAGGTCAGAGTGATAGCGTTAACTATTAAGCCTAAACCAAAAAGTGCCAAAAGCATCAAGAAAATCCCAACGATCAACAATAGTACGTCTATGTGTTGTGCTCTAAACCCGAGAACGTTGCCAAGAAAGAATAGTAAGAGAACGTCAACAGTGGATGTTATGAAAGATGCCGCCGCCATGCCAATCATATAGGCTACATAATTCATTGGCGACAGAAACAACGCTTCAATAGTTCCTTGGGCTCTTTCCCAAAACATTGCCCGCCCGAGACCGAAGAGTGACGAAACTATATAGACATAGAAAATGCTTCCCACCAATACGAATGAGAAATAGTCTGAAGAATTGGTTGCCATAACAAAATCTAGTGAAGTCTCACCTTTGAACAAGGTATTATAGAGTGCCCATGCAACTCCCAGATTCAATAGCGGTGGAAACAAACGAAGACCCATGCCTCCCCAACGGAAAAAGCGCCACTGGCTTATCAGAGAAGCCTTCGCTGTTGATTTTGCAACTCTCAAAAAATGCCACATGTCTGTTTCTTCCTCAAAATAGTGCTAAAGTTCCCTTAGCTTTCGCGCTTTTCTCTGCAATCTTAATCAGAAAATGGGCAAGAACTACGTAAACTACAATCATAACTAAGAGAGATGCCAACAGAAGTTGGATATCTTGCAGTAGTACTCCGCCTAAAAGGCAAAGTCTCAGCGCTATCAAGCCAATTGTAAGCGGAATTAAGTATCCTGCTTGAGCCAATGTCTGTGGAAGAGCGTTTTGAGGAACCACAAGCCCAGATACGTAAGCCACGGGTTCTTGACAAGCTATTGCAATCAAACCTCCTCTTCTTGAATGAATGCTAAAAGCCGCTAAAGAAAGCCCAAACGCTAACAACGCTAGAAAAGAGAGTAGCAACGAGAGAAAAACTGCAAGAAAATCGTTGATTAAGATGCCAACATTGAATGAAAAGGCGAAAATAGCGATTGTTCCAATCATCAGCCACAGATACCTTATTGAGGCGCCGAAAGTGTTTCCCAACAATATGGCTAACCGATTAGCTGGCGATAGAAGCATTATTTCGAAGGTTCCCTGCTCTCTTTCTCGATCAAATATGGCCGCTGCTATAAGAGTTGAGAGAAAGAAGGTGTAGGCAAGTTGACCTATCAAAGTAAAACCAATAATATCCACGTTCAAACCTCGTCCTAGCCACTCAAATTTGATGTAATCTTTTGTGAAGGGTAAATACATGAAATAATAAAGCAAGCCATTGCCGAAAGGTAGAATTAATACCCAGAATAGACTATAATAAGTGAAGAAAAATTGTTTATAGTTCTTTCTCATCTCTGCCAAGATCACTCTCAAGACACTCAAGTTAGCTTTCCTGCCTCCTTGAAAGATGAATGTAGGCATCTTCAAGATTTGGCTTCCTAACATTAAGCGAGACAACTTTTGCACCAAATCTTTCAAAGTGCGTAACTGTCTGTGGTGTCAATTCGTCGCTGGTCACATGGAGAACAATCTTGAAGGCTGATGCTTCCATGTATTCAACATTTTCCACTGCTACAACTTCAATATCTTTGAAAGTGTTCAGTCCTTTTACTGCTTGGTCAGTGACTCCTTGAACTATCAATTCCAGAGTAGTGAATTTGCCGAGCATTCTGGAGAGTTCTGAAGGCGTGCCTAACGCAACTAATTTTCCTTTGAAGAGAAAGCCAACTCTATCACATATTTCTTCAGCCTCTGCCATATAATGCGTAGTCAGAAGCACAGTTTTTCCCTGCTTGTCCACAAGTCTTTTTCGAATAAATTGCCTAATGTCTTTGGCGATGTCAACGTCTAAGCCGATTGTAGGCTCATCTAAGAAGAGAACCTGCGGATCATTGACTAAACCGCGGGCTATCTGAAGTCTTTGCTTCATTCCCTTGCTGTATTTTTCAACTTCATCATCTGCTCTGTCATAGAGTCCAACTAGTTCTAGAAGGTTGTTGACTCTGGACTTGATCTTTTGCTTTGGGACATCATAAAGTTCAGCAAAATATTCAAGATTTTCGCGTCCCGTTAACCGATAGTATATCATTCGTTCTCCTCCAGCTACCATATTCACAATGCGTCTAACTTGATTCGCATTCTTCACAACATCTAAACCTCTTACTGCAGCATATCCGCTTGTTGGCAATAGTAATGTACAGAGCATTTTCACAGTTGTAGTCTTGCCAGCTCCGTTAGGGCCTAGTAAGCCAAATAATTCTCCTTCTTCAACTTTGAGGTTCAAGTGATCAACAGCGGTAACTGATCTTACAATCTTCTCTCCAAAGATTCGTTTCCTTCTAGAGGACTCGTATACTCTAGTCAAATCTTTGCACACGATATCTTCCATCAATGCACCAACGTCTATTTCTTAATCAAAGATTTTTCAATATTCAAAATGTAACTCGTTGAGATTTAACCTTTTTAGAAACTGTAGTTTTCTCTTTTTTAAATGGTGTAGTTGTTTCTTAGCTTCGTGTAATGTCCTTTTTGTCGATAGCGTGTAGGTGAACTACTGCTCTATAGGCATATACAGTGGCAGTTAGGCTTGAATGAAGCAGAATTCCAATTAGTGAATAGAGCGGTATTCCCAAAAGAACTCCTATTAAGATGTAAACATTATAGATGTTCCTTCTACCTGCTACTCTTCTAAAAGAACGCTCAAATCGCCCATATACGTCTAAACTGACGCCCATCGCTCTGCTGAATTGATCGTAGCAAAACCTGTAGAATGCGATAAGCGAAATAGAGCCGGCAACAAGTCCAAGTGGGAGCAAGCCTTCGCTTTGGCTTAAGAATAGTCCGAGGGCTACGAGCCATGAAAATTCGTACAACATGTCAAATGGGTGCTCCATAAGCCCAAGTTTCGTTGAGCACCAACGTATCCTAGCCAATTTCCCATCTAAACCGTCCAGAATACCAACTACAAACGCCAATAGCACTCCGAGCCCTAAATGTCCAGAAAAAAAGAGATATGTTATAAACCACGCAAGGATGTTAGTGGCAATAGTTAATCTATTCGGGGTTATGAACAACCAATCTGATATATGGTAGAGAATGGCGTTCTCAATCGGTCGATTAAAATAGTGGGCAACAAAATCTGAAGCACCACGCTTCTTCTGCGAATCTTCGACAATCAACCTTTTGGCGCGGTCAAAATCCTGCTTGGTGTCTACATCAGCCCACAGATGCCCACTTACATCAACTACTTGCGCATCTCCATTCTGACCTGCAATTCGAACACAGTCCGCAAGTTCCGAACTCCCTTCTTTCGCAGTTTGGCTGGCATAATCAAAGATTTTGGGTGAACAAAGGAAAACTCCAGTGTCAATGGCAATATTTGAGTGATTGATCTTTTTGCCTATGTCAAGGATGGTGCCGTCACGTTCAAGCACCTTAGTATCTGCCTCTGATACTTTGTCAACAGCCAAAACAATTGCGCTCTCAAGCTTGCTATTAATGAGCTTTTTTGGGATCTCCGGGTCAAAGATGTGGTCACCCATACAAAGTAAAAAATTCTGTTGAAAAATTCCTTGTGCAGCCAGAAGAGAATAGAGGTTGCCTTTCTTCCAGCGCTTAACATTTAGATATTGAATTTTGAGTCCTGCATAATTATCGCCAATCTGTTGACGAACTATGTCTGCCGTATATCCAACGGCTATCCATACGCTTTGTACTCCCGCTTCCTTAAGGCGATGAAGAATCCTTCCTATTAAAGGCATACCGGCAATTTGAATGAGAGGTTTAGACCAAGCATATTTTTTTAGCCTGCTCCCCTCTCCTGCAGCCAAAACCAGAGCAGGGACATGGTTACTATATGATTCATTCATCGATCATACTCTTCCAACGAAGATATGGCGTCATTTCATAGGGGCACCTCGTTTAAAAATTTTTGGCATCTTTCCTTAGTTATGGGCATTTTGGTTGGTAAAGGAAAAGTAAAAATTAGTGAAAAAATAAACTACTTTCCATTTAAGGTGAAGCAAAGTGGCTAAAGTTAGTTTGGCGAAGGGTCTTTACTGGGTAGGCGCAATAGATTGGAATGTCAGAAGTTTTCATGGCTACATAACTCCTCGTGGAACAACCTACAACGCCTACTTGATAGTTGATGAAAAAATAGCCTTAGTAGACACGGTTAAGGCACCATTTTTTAATGAGATGTTAGAAAGAATTGAAGAAATTGTGAAACCAGAAGAAATCGACTATGTCATATCAAATCATGTGGAAATCGACCATTCAGGCGCTCTTCCTAGGATAATGGAGCATGTGAAAAATGCAGAGCTAATCGCCACCGAAAAAGGCAAGTCAGGACTAACGAAATATTATAAGACAAATTGGCGATTTACCACAACTAAAGAGAGAAGCGAACTCGATTTAGGTAAAAGGAAGCTAAAGTTCATAGAGACACCTATGCTACATTGGCCAGATTCAATGGTAACCTATGTAGAAGGCGATAATATTCTGCTTTCAAGCGACGCTTTCGGACAACATTTAGCCACTTCACAAAGATTCGACGACAAAGTAGACTTTGACATTGTCATGCAAGAAGCAGCAAAATATTACGCAAATATTGTCATGCCCTTTGGCACAGTAGTCCAAAACGTCTTAGGTAAACTTCAGAATTTGAAGATAAACATAATTGCGCCTGCACATGGGGTAATTTGGCGCACAAATCCGAAGAGAATAGTTGAATCGTATGGCAAATGGGCGAGAGGAGAATCAAAGAACAAAATTTTAATCGTTTATGACACGATGTGGGGAAGCACAGAAATGATTGCAAAGGCTCTACTCGACGCAATTTCAAGTGAAGACGTGGAAGTCGGATGGTTCAACTTAAGCAAAACAGATGACAGCGAAGTGATGGCACAAGTCTTAGACGCTAAAGCATTACTAGTTGGTTCACCAACATTGAATAACGGAATGTTTCCAACAGTCGCCAGATTCCTAACATATCTAAAAGGCTTAAGACCAAAAGGAAAAATTGGGGCATGCTTCGGTTCTTATGGTTGGGGCGGTGGCGCCCTAAAAGCAATGGAAGAAGAACTGCGAAGAACAGGCATCGACGTAGTTGAATCCAACCTTGATTTTAGATATGTTCCAGATGAAGAAGAGTTAAGGAAAGCCAAAGAATTTGGAAAGATGATGGCTAAAAGAATCAAGCAAAGTTAACTGCTCGAATAATATAGCAAGGGTAATGCAAGTAATACTATGTTACGTCCTCTGGCTGTGAGGAAATATTTCACTCTCAAAGGCGGTCCTTGATCAATAATTCTTTTAATGTAGCCATATTTTTCTAAGATTTTCAGTTTATTTGATAATGTACGGGAGTTTACTCCAAGAGTTTTCTTTAGCCTGTTGAAGCCTAACGTGTTTCTAAGGAATAGTGTGTAAAGTATTTCGAGGCTCCATTTTTGAGATAATAGATTGAAGCTTTGTTCGAGGCTTTTTATGCTTTCTTTCAGGTCTTCGAGACGCATTTCTTGGTTTTCCACTATCTGTTTCAATGTATCTTCTATTCCTTTAAGAGTGGCTTCCATGCGTATCTCTACAAGCCTACGCAGCTCGTTACTCAATGTAGGTTTAGAACTCAACCGAATCTACACCAAGTGTAACCGAGGATACTTCATATTTTATAAGGGTTTATCTCACAACTAAGTATATCAAATACACCTTGCCCAAAAGTCATAAAATTAGGAGACGGCTAATAATTGAAGAAATTTGATGTTATCGTAGTTGGCGCCGGAACTGGCGGATGCATGACTGCAAAAATCGCTGCTGAAAAGGGGCTTGAAGTCTGTTTAATTGATAGGAAGACAAAGGAAGATGTCGGAGAGAAAGTTTGCGGAGACGCCATTGGAAAACACCATTTCGATGAATTGAAATTAGAATGCCCAAAAGGTGAAGAGTTAAAACGAAAAGTTGAAGGAGTAAAAGTTTTTTCTCCTGACATGAGAACAGTTTTCCATGTTAAAGCAGAAAGGTTTCATGGTTTCATTATAGACCGTCGCATTTTTGGACACCGACTGCTTAACAAAACCGTAGATGCAGGTGCAACCTTCCTCGAATCAACTCAAGCATTGCAACCCATCATAGAAAACGATTACGTGACTGGAGTTGTAGTGATTGATCAAGAAGCAGGAAAAAAATATCCTTTGTACAGTAGGGTTGTAGTAGATGCCAGCGGTTATCCAGCAGCTTTGCGAAGGAGTATTCCTCCAGAATTTGGGATTCAAACAGACGTTGATAAAGAAGATGTAGTAATTTGTTATCGGGAAATCCGAGAATTGAAAGAGCAGATTAGTGAGCCAGACTTTTGCGAAATTTACCTTAACCAATCGCTCTTTCCAGGAGGATACGCTT
>Ga0315314_1000307_pt1 | contig 60943 bp, 66 predicted proteins | sample TDP9_MG_FD_203631 | JGI IMG/M metagenome (GOLD analysis project Ga0315314, IMG submission 203631) | Freshwater sediment microbial communities from Lake Towuti, South Sulawesi, Indonesia - TDP9 | ecosystem: Environmental > Aquatic > Freshwater > Lake > Sediment | place: Indonesia: South Sulawesi...
AAAGGCACATGAAATAAGAATTTAATTGATTTATTTTAGAAAAATAATATTTATAACCAAGTGAATGCAACACTTAACTTAGAAAACAGCAAGTGGAAGGAAAACCTTGACGGAAAAGAACCCCGCCTCTTGCCCCGGTTTATCCCAGTTTATGAGACCGACACCTTCCTATCTAAAATGTCCCAACTGCCATGGAGACGTAGAAATCTGGAGCGACGAAGAAGAAACAGCTTGCCCCAACTGTGGAACCATGGTTTCAAGAGGCAAAATCCAATCCTGCCTCGATTACTGCGAGTTCGCTGACAAATGCAAAGACATGATTGAAGTGAAGAAGAGAGAAAGAGGCGAACTCTAAACATAATTCATACCTCAAAATTTGCACATTTTTGTTAAAAAAGTGTCAATAACAAGTTGAAGCTCGCTCATTAATATTAATCTTCCATTAACAAGGGCAGTATGATTTCGCCAGACGCATGCGATGTTGCTCGATTTTTGAATGTTGGAATACGTATATATCGGTTCATAAACATTAAGAACTTCATCTCACAATTGTCTAACCACTTGGGAGCCGAATCCATCAAACAAATTAGAGTAGTAGGGTTTCTCAAGAATGGAGTGAAAATGAATTGCCCAAATTGGGTGACACCCTCGGAAAGGTAGTCACAAAAATCAAAAAAACCGAAAAAACAGCGGGCGAAGAAGAAAAAACAGTTGCAGCCCCAACTGCACATCCAGAAAAGGTCTATCTGAAAGCGTTGCCGCTTCGACGTCTTGAAGACGTAAGCATGATAAAAGAAGAGGTAAAGTCTGGAAACATACTCATTTTGAAAGTAAGCCCACTTGCGAAAAAGAGTATAGACGACGTAAAACAGGCTGTAAGCGAACTTCTGGAATTCGCTCAAACCGTTGGTGGAGACATAGCCCGCCTAGGCGAGGAACGAGTAGTAATAACGCCTTCATTCATCAGAATTTGGAGAGAAAAAACAGCCACGCCAAAAGGAGCACTGCCTACCGCAGCTTAATCGTTTCCAGCAGACTCGGCACGATAACTTCAGTCTTGTACGCTCTTCGGAAGAAGTCAGCTACGCTGAAGCTTTTGGCTCTTTCACCATGGCACACAATGATTCTTTCAATCTTAGGTGTTGTCCTGCGAATATAATTCACTATCTGCCTTCTATCCGAGTGCCCCGAAAAACCATCGATGGATTCCACACGCAACTTCACCTTGAGAATTTCCAGCTTTCCCTCACTATTTACTATCGGTGTCTCAGCCAAGCCCTTTTGAACCCTTCTTCCCAATGTTCCTTCAATCTGGTAGCTCACAAAAATTATGGTGTTACGCTCGTCTGCAGCCAAGTTTTTGAAATATTCTATAATTGGGCCTCCCTCAAGCATACCAGAAGTGGCAATGACCACGCAGGGTTCGCCTTCAATAATCTCCTGTCTAGCGCTCGGATGCTCCACAATGGTGAAGTAGTCGGATTGAAATGGGTTGACGCCTTCGTGTAAGATGCTGCTTCTCACTTCTCTAGCCAAATATTCTGGATAAGCCGTGTGAATGGCTGTTGCCTCAGAAATCATTCCTTCGATGAAGACAGGCGCCTCTTTAATCAACCCCTGACGCATGTAACCGTCTAGAATAAGCATGATTTCTTGAGCCCTGCCCACAGCTGGAACAGGGATTAACACTTTGCCGCCTTTCTCAAACGTTTGATTGATAATCGACGCGAGTCTTTCTTCCGCCTCCAGTCTTGAAGGCATGATATCCTGTGGAGCTCCGTACGTGCTCTCTGTTATTATGGTCTCAACCCTTGGAAACTCTGAAGTGGCTGGTTCCAGAAGCATGGTTTTCGCAAACTTGTAGTCGCTTGTATAGACAACATTGTGTAAGCCTTCGCCGATGTGCAAATGAATAACCGACGAACCCAAGATGTGACCAGCGTTGTGCAGTGTCAAGCGAATGTCAGGAGCGATGTCTGTGACCACGCCGAAGCGGATTGGAATGGTGTGCAACACTACGTCGCGCACGTCTTTCTGGTCGTAGGGCGCCATTTGCCCTTGCTTATTCAGCACGTCTAGGTAGTCAAGTTGGAGCAGAGTCATTAGGCTCGAGGTTGGAGCTGAACAGTAAACTGGACCGTCATAGCCATACTTGAACAGGAAGGGAAGCACAGCACAATGGTCGAGATGGGCATGGCTGATAACAACAGCGTCGAGAGCGCCCAAGTCAAACTGTGGCGCGTCAAGTCTTGGGAAGGCTTCGATTGGGTTTGTTGCGCCTGGGTTGATGCCGCAGTCTAGAAGCACGTTGCTTTCTCTGGTTTGTACCAGTATGGCTGATCTGCCTACTTCTTGGAAGCCGCCTAACGCTGTGACTCGTATGTCGCCTATGCCGTGGATTGTGGGTCTGAAGATTCTTTCGCCCACGTTACGTAGTATGCGGTCTCTTTCTTTGCTTTCGCTGTGGAGGAAATGGCGCATGTGCGCCATGATTTTGGATGGGATTGGGGGGCTTCTGAGTACTCTTGGTCTCCAGCGTGTTTGCTTGATGATTTCGTGTAGGATGGCGCCGTTTTTGCCTATGACTAAGCCTGGTTTTTTGGCTTCGACTATGACTTCGCCGAGGCTTGGGTCAAAGTTAACGCCTGTGATTTCCGCTTCGCTGGACACTATCTCTCCAATTGTCTTTTCGGTTTCTTTTTCTGTCAACCTTACTGATGGGTCTGACCTGATTACGATTCTTTTTCTTATGAGGTTGACTATTTCTGCTACGATGTGGCTTTGTTCAATGAGGACTTCGGGTTTCTTTGTGTAGACGGCTAAGGTGGGTCCTTCGAATTCGATGCGTGTTACCTCAGCCTCTTTGGGCACGTGGTCTAGTATGGTTTGACTTATATCCAGCTTTGCTCTGTCGGGCGCTGTCACGCTTGTGTTTCACTCCGAGTTTGAACGGGTCATGAACTCGCCATTATGTTCCGTTTTTCTTTGTCGTTCAGTTCTCTGTACCCTTTTTTGTCTATGATTGAGACGTCGAAGCTGTCGCCGCTGGCTGCGTCTCTTCTCATGGCTGAGTCTACGGCTCTGACTACTATGCCTAACATGTCTTTTATGTGAGTGTCTTGTTTGTATTTGTCTTCGAGGACGCCGTAGGCGATGGGTGAGCCTGAGCCTGTAGCCACGCATTTTTCTTCGGTTATGCTTCCGAATGGGTCGATGCTGTAGACGTGTGGTCCTGTGTCGTCCATGCCTCCGATTAAGACTTGGGCTATTAATGGTGCGTACCGTGAGGAGAAGAGTAGGTTGGCGATTAGGCGGGCGGCTGAGCTGACTGGCATCGGTCTGGTTGTGTTTAGGCGGTATAGTTGTGCGTTAGCCTTGAGTATGTCTACGGCTCTTTGGGCGTCGGCGACGCTGCCTGATATTGTCATGGCTAGGTGGTCGTCGATTTTGTAGACTTTTTTTCCTTTATGATGCGCTACGAAGAAGCCCATTGTTACTCTTGTGTCTGAGGCGAGGATTACGCCGTCTCGGCAGACAACGCCTATCGTGGTTGTTCCTTTTAGGATTAGTTGGTTTGGATTGTTTATTTCTGGCATATTTTTCGTTTTCTCCCGAAAACTTGAATGCGTGTGTCTAAAACTATTCGGGAATTAAGCGAATTGTATTCACTTCGACCCATTAATTAGCGTTACGGTGCCGCAGTAAGGCAGATTTGTTATGTTAAGGAAATAACGATACCATCTTAGAGTCATTTTGTGTAATTAGTGCTATCATAGGAGAAGCTTCATGCGTATCTATGCTGACGAAAAACGATGTTCCAAAGAAATCTAGAAACTATCCTCGTTTCGTTATTCAATCATGTCTCTTTTTTCGTCGTTTTTATAAAGGCAAAGACTTTTCTGGCAACAATGATTCCTATGATTAACATCAAACCACCGGATAAAATCATCAGTGGCGCAAACATTACTCCCATACGAGAGCCAAATAGAAAGTTCCATATCCCACCGAGTAAGAAGAAAGCACCAATAAAGAAAAGAAAAACATCTAATACAATTGATCCGATAACAGTTATCCATTTTCTCATTTCATGTCACTCTTTTTTCCGCATGCATTGATTTTTTGGAAGTCGGCACTATAATCTGGGTGGGGTTTTTGTCAATCTGCATGCGTCCAATTGATTTGGTACCACGGTTTTGATTAGCTTTTCTCCTTTGCGAATATTCCAGTTTCAGTAACATCGCCAAACATGAAACATCGCTTATTAAAGATTCAGCCTTCTACAATATTCTTGAGGAAGAGAGAAAGGAGAGCCTTCCTAAAGGAGCATGGTAAAGAGATGTTTGAAGAAGTCTTCACAAACGCGTCGCAAATGCTGGTGCAGATGTTCTGGCTGTTCCTCATCCTTATACTAGTCGCTGGTCTAGCATGGTCCAGAGCAGAACACAAAACCATACACGACTAACCACGCCAACCAAAGCAACCGACAAAACCAGCAACTATACGCCGTCTCTATGTTTTATCGTATAATTAAGAATACATAAGAGAGTGTCGTAATACTTAATAGATGCGAAGCCCTCATTCTCTTCTGTAGACACGTATAACACAACTGAGGGCACTTTAGCAATATGAGTCTTCCCAGGAAGGTTGACCCGATTTCAACCACGCTCTTACAGAAGATAAAGGAAAGCCTTGACAGCCTCAACGAAAAATTAGAGGTCATGATTGAGATTCAGAAGCATGGACAGCGCGTTAACCCAGAGAACAGCATCCCAAACGTTTTAGATGTCATGACTCTTCTGTCCCTGCCAGACCACTTGCGCAAGACCGCAGTCACCCTCTGTAAGCTCGACCAAGCGACAGCCGACCAAGTAGCCGAACAGACCAAGCGAGCGAGAGCGGTTGAAAGCGGCTATCTCAACCAGCTAGTCTTGATGGGCTACGTGAAGAAGGAGAGACGAGGCAGGAAAGCGTATTTCTACGTTGAGAGGGAAGAAAACCAAAACCCGGGCGAGATGAAGGAACCATGGGAAAAATAATAGCCGTCCACTCTTACAAAGGTGGAACAGGAAAAACGCTGCTGTCCATCAACCTGGCTTCGTTGTACGCTAACAGGGGCAAGAGCGTCGCCTTGTTGGACTTGGACTTTAGGGCGCCGAGTCTTCACGCTATTTTTAAGGTGCACGACAGCGAATACTGGCTCAACGACTATCTCAACGGCGTGTGTGAAATAAAGAAAACCCTTCACGATTTGTCTCAGACTCATACAAAGAAGGGGCGCGTTTTTGTTGGGTTAGCCAACCCGAGCACTGAAGCTATTCGAGAGATGACCGCCAAAGACAGGAAGTGGGAGATGAAAGCCTTGGGCAGGCTGCTTTCGTTGAAGACTTCGCTTCTCAGCGACTTGGGCTTGGACTATGTTATTTTCGACACCAGCCCGGGCTTGCAGTATTCGTCCATTAACGCTATTGTTAGTTCCGATGTGGTTCTGGTTGTTTCTGGCATGGACATATCGGATATTAGGGGCACGCAACGCATGATAGATGAATTGTACGAGCTGTTTGAGAAGAAGACTGGGTTGATAATGAACAAGGTTTTCGCTGATATACTCTCCTCAAGGACTCAGCGAGCCGATTTGGCTAAGAAGCTCATGAATAGCTATAATTTACCCATGATCGAGATGATTCCATGCTTCTGTGACATACTCAAAACTGGAGGAGTGAGTATATTTGCCAACGAATATCCAGAGCATCCATTCATTAAGACCTTGGACAGAGTTGCAACAAACATTGAAAATCTTTAATCATTTTAGACATGTTTTTCGTTAGATAACTTCTCTTTCTGAGGGCAATTGAAAATTTTTTGACACGACAACAAAGACAACGCTGAGAGTGTTGATGGTGGCAATGGTTAAGGCAGTCAGGATTGATACTTGTCTCGTAGCTTTTTTGCCTCCTTGACATACTCTTTCTGGCGTCTAAGTTCGATGTCTTTTTCAGGCAGGGTTTCGGGCGCATACATGAGGGGAAGAACCGCCAAAAATAGAAAGAAGCTGGCTAACGAGAAGGCTGCGCTTGCTGGAACAGACGCTACCACAGTGATAAACAAAAGCGACACGGTACTTCTCACAAGGAAAGGAAAATTGCCGAGTGCATAAAACTTTTCTCTGTCCCCCGGTTCAGAAAGGTCGCCCCAAATTATCAAGAGGAATGCGGTCAACAGAATTCCCCACGCGGCGCCATCTACAATAACATAGAGGTACCAAGCTGCCATCATCATTGGAGCCAGACCCACTATCGCATAAGCTACTCCGAGAGAAATGAATCCGTAGATTATAACTCGTTTTCGTCCGATCCTATCGGCCAGCAATCCCCCAATTAACATGAAAGAAACCGCTATTATAGGCTCCACGGTTATGATGAAGCGGTGAAATTCTAACCCGAAAAAATCTTTCAGCAGAGGCTTCTCGAAAGCGTCGATTAGTGTAAACATAACCCATGGGAGTAGGTAAAGGGAGAAGGCCTTAAGTCCAAAAACAGAAAAGAAAGAAATACGTTTCTTCCTCTCTCTAATGTTCTCTTCTTTAGGTTTTAACACAGCAAAAACAATCAGTCCAAATCCTCTCCAAACCGTGAGAATAATTGAACTTACTACGGGTTCAAGAGCCATGAACAGAATAGCAAGCGGCAACACGCTTAAATTTGCAGTCAAGAAAATCAACGAGCTGATAAGGCCACGATTTTTAACATTTGTGTAGTCTCCGAGATAAGCTAGAGATGAGGGCATTCCCAAACCAAAAGATACCCCAAGGAGAATGAAGATGATTGAAAGATGCGCAATTGTTATACTATACATGAATATCAGCAATGATGAACTGAAGAATCCAAGAAACATCCAAAGATTTAGAAAATGTGACCTCCTTATTTTTTCAGAGAAGAGAGCGCCAGCTAAACCTGCGCCTGCAGCTGAGATGTAATAGATGGTGTTGAATGCAGATTCTAAAGTGGCGTGGAGTGAAATGCTTTGCATGATCACTATCACCATGTAACTCCAAGTAAAGGCGTTGAACAATAGAGTAAAGACTAGAGCAAAGTCTCTTCTAGATGTGCTGAGAACCTCGAAGCGAGGCCACTTGAACATTCTAAGCACGGCATTGTTCTCTAAATTGAGATTGACAAATGAAGATTACGAATTATAAATCAAGATTGACAGAACGAAAAACGAAGTATTTTTTGTAGATGTGTACAACAAGACTTAAAAGGATATGTGTTGAGCAAATATACAGGGATAACATATGAAGAGACGGCCTAAGGTAAAGACTCGATATCTATGGTGGGGTTAAACCCATCATACTTTGAAGTTTGATTGATTAGGCAAGTGTAGCCTTTATTAAATACTCCAAATCCGTACTTTTAACTCTTTGCTCCCTTAATTTTAATATCCCGGCTTCTGCCAATCCTCTCATAAGTTTATTATATTTCTCAGGAATGTTGGTTCTCTGAATCATCTCTAAGATGTGTTCACAGTTTTTTCTTGTGACATCTTTTTTTGCAAGTATCTCTCTTAGTTCATCTTTAATCTTTGAGTGTTGCAGACCGTATAGTAGAGGAAGGGGCAGAGACTCTTTCTTGATTCTGTTGCTTCTTTCTTCGATATCAAGAATGTCTATCCAGTCATCTCTTAAAAGAATGAGCATCCCTAGCAGTCTGCCGTATTCGCCTAACGCTTCAATCTGTCTTGGTGATGCTTCTCCTAACATGGCGCTGATTCGAGTGTGAGCCTCAACATCTGCTGCTTTCTTTCGCACAACTCGAAGATACTCTTCAGGTAAAACACCCAAATTACCTCGGAATTGGAGTTCAAGCGCTTCCGCGTCTCCAAGTTCAAAAAACATATTTTTAATGATGTCGATGATGATTCTCATTTTTTCTGTTGGAATATCCTTTCCCTCTGCTTTGTTCAGCAGCGTTAAGCCTTTGAGGAGAAGGGCGTCTCCGACCAGCAAGGCTATGTCTTTGCCGTACTTCCCATAAACTGTCGGGCGGCGGTCTTTGCTCTTTGACTGATCTATGATGTCGTCGTGTATGTCTAGGGCGCCGCTTATCAATATCATTGGCACAGCCACTGGGGTCGTTAGTTCGGGGTTTCCGCCAACAGCCTCGCAAACCAACGACATCAGCGACGGTCTTGCTAGGTCCTTCCAATATTGGGTTATGAAGTAGTTTAATGCTTCATGTGCCTCTTTGCATTCGATTTTCTCAGCTTGAATTTCTTTTCTTGCCATTTCAAGAGCCTTTTTTCCTCTTCGTTTAAAGATTTGCTGCACTTGATTCATGGCTTGTTGTGGACTGATGGTTGTTTTCTCCTTCATTTTATCTTCACCCTACGTTTTGCTGTTCTTTTTACCCGTCTGTTCTTTCAGGAAGCCATGATATGCCTCAAGAAGTTTTTTGCCTCCTTGTGTGATTTCGTATATTTTTCTTATGCGTCCCTTTTCCAGTTCTTTTCTGCTTGTTATGAAGCCTTTGGTTTCGAGGGTGTTTAGCATGGGATAGAGGGCGCCGTGTCGAAGCTTGACGCCGTATTTCTCTTGGGTTTTCTTTATGATTTTGTATCCCCATGTGGGCTGGGTTTGAATGAACTGTAGTATGAGGAGGTCTAGAAAGTCTTTGGCGAACCTGCGTTTGAGTTCAGCCATGAAAACTTCGGTTGTTTGATTCTCCATTTCTATTTTTCCCTGTACTGGGCTGGTCGAGTATTTATTGGTTGGGGGTTTGCTTATTTGGTTATTCATAGTTTTGATGGAGTTTATGCGTTTGTATGCTTAGGGTATGCGAGAACCTTTATATCGGTGTTTGAGCATTATACAGTCTTGAATATGTCTCAAAATAGACATATTGTAGCTGTGTAAAACCGAACAACAGTAGAACAAAACCACAAAAAAAGGGGCGAAAAAAGTTGGGCGGACCAAAAGCGCGGGAGGTTCAAATGAAACTCATGAGGGGCCTCCTTGACCTCGTGGTCCTTCAATTTTTGAGAGCCCACCCCATGCACGGATACCAGATAATAACCAACCTGCGCAAACAATTCGGCGTGTACTTCGGTCCCAGCACCATCTATCCTCTCCTCTCAGTGATGGAAGAAAACGGATACATCAAGAGCCACTGGGACCTCGAAAACGACAGACCGCGCAAGGTGTACGGCATCACACCGCAAGGCGAAGAACTCCTAGGCTGCACTGAAGACTCGTTGGGGCACATATACAGGAAGCTGGCGATTGGCACAGGCAAGATTCCGTTCAGCGGCACCATCCTGCCAGGAAATGGTGTGAACGGCTTAACCAACGGAAAGAAACACCTGAACGGGCATCTCCACGACTTAAAAGACAATGAATAGACGGCGCCAAGCGGAAAGCCGCAGCTGGATATCCGTGTGTGGGAGGGCAACTAAACACAAAACTGAATGAAAACAGCCCTTTTTTCACTTTATGTCTATAACCATTTTCTGCTTTTGCATCCATACTCATAGTTGTGCCTTAAATAGCAACTTGTCCATAAACTATGGTTCGTTGAGGGGTCTGCTTGGAAGAGGTAGACATTCTCATTCAAGACTGCACGTTGCTAACCATGGGCAGCAAGCAACCAATCATAGAAAAAGGTTTCATGACAATCAAAAACAAACTGATAACGGCTGTTGGCAAAAAAACCAAAGCGTCGTCATCAATCAAAGCGAAGGAAACGATAAGCGGTTTTGGAAAAGTCGCCATGCCTGGCTTAATCAACTGCCACACACACGTAGCTATGACTCTCTTTCGCGGTGTAGCCGAAGACAAGCCTCTCGGCACATGGCTGCGGAAGACCATATGGCCCCTTGAAGCCAAGTTGAAGCCTGCCAATATTTATGACGGCACCCTCTTAGGCTGCTTGGAGATGATTAAGAGCGGCACTACCTGCTTCTCTGACATGTATTTTCACGAAGACATGGTAGCCAAAGCTGTGGAGAAGGCTGGGCTGAGGGCTGTGTTGGCAGAGGGCATCATCGAGGCAGGCGACAGCGCAAGGGGCAAAAAAATGCTGAAGGCTGGTGTAAGCGTCGCTAAAAAGTATAATGGTTACGCAGATGGTCGAGTCAATGTTCGTTTGGGTCCTCACGCTCTTTATTCGTGCAGTCCCATCCTGCTCAGACGGGTTCGTGAAGCCGCTTTAGGGTTGAAGGTGGGGGTTCACATGCATTTGGCTGAGTCCTCTGACATGGTTGAATCGTTGAAGAAAAGGTACGGGCTGCGAGAAACTGAACTTCTAGAACGAATCGGATTCTTGAACGGCTTGGACACGCTTGCAGCCCATTGCATTCACCTTTCAGACAACGAAATGCATATTCTAGCTAAACACGGCGTTAAAGCAGCCCACAACCCTGTTGCCAACATGAAACTCGCGATGGGAGCACCAAAAATCAGTCACCTGCAAAAATTGGGTGTGACTGTTGGGCTAGGCACGGATGGACCAGCCAGCAACAATTCGCTTGACATGTTTGAAACCATGAAAGTTGCAGCACTCTTTCAAAAAGTATCTAACCTTGACCCCACAATTTTGCCCGCTGAAACCGTTCTGCGCATGGCTACAATAGACGGAGCACGAGCCTTGGGATTGGAGAAGCAAACTGGTTCTTTAGAAGTGGGCAAACGAGCCGACATCATTCTTCTCGACTTTGAAAAACCACATTTAACTCCTAGACACAACCTTTACGCCAACATCGTGTATTCGGCTCGCGGATGCGACGTAGACACAGTTATCGTAGATGGAAACGTACTCATGGAGAAACGAAGAGTTAAAACTCTCAAAGAAGAGCAAGTTATCCAAAAGGCGCAAAGAACGGCTTCAAACCTAGTCGCCGATTGAAAGAAAATTCAAAGTTGGTTAAAAAGGCTTGACTCGCTTTCAATTGGGGTTGTTGGTGCCATCATCCAACACAACTATGGAACAAGAGTTTCGACTGATGCTGCCCCCTGAGATATCTGTTCACGTTGCCAGAATGCGTCTACGTGAGGTTGCGGTCTCTGAATTGCTAAGCATGGAAAAAGAAATCAACAATGAGGCGTTGAAGCTGGCAGACGCTGATGTTGACGTTATCGGTTTCGGCTGCACTTCAGGAAGCCTTGCAAGAGGCTTGGGTCACGACCAAGATATTGTTAAACGCATTGAGAAGGCAACAAAAAAACCAGCGGTGGCTACAGCAGGCGCCGTTGTGGAAGCTCTAAAATCGCTTAGGCTGTCAACTATCTCGGTTGCCACACCTTACACTGAAGAAATCAACGCTTTGGAGCGCCGATTCTTGCAGCAGAACGGCTTCTCAATCGACAAAATAATGGGCTTAGGATTGAAAGACAATTTAAAAATTGCCGAATTGGCACCTGAAACTGTTTTCAACTTTGTGAGAAAAGTTGACTCTAGAAGGGCTGAGGGTGTGTTCGTCAGCTGCACTAACATGCCAACGATTGAGGTGATTGCTGAATTGGAGATGGCTCTGAAGAAACCCATGGTTTCCAGCAACACGGCTACATTATGGGCTATGTTAAAGAAAGTAGGCTATTCTCTAAAGGTTGAGAAATACGGAAGATTATTCGTTTCTTCTTAGAGCTACCGTTTTTCTATTTTATCCTTGATGAATGGTTTCATTATTCTTCAGAAACAATAATATCTTTATAGACTTAACTCGCATACAATGTAATGGTGCACAACTTGCCTGAGCAAGTGGCGAATTTGCTTCTTCCCTATTCGACTTCTGCGAAAGACCGCACGCTTCCGTTCACTGAAGAGATGGAAATGGCTGTAGTCTTCTGCATAGTCGAGTCTGACCGCAAAAAAGGCGAAGGAATAATCCGAAAGAAACCGCCAGAAGAACTTGATTTCTTAACGAAATCTTGCTATCCCCTCTGGTTGGTTCCTTGGAGCGGTAAAACCTTAGTCTTCGATGGTTTGGGCGTGTCCTCCCGCACATTACTTTATGAGGTACTGCCCGACGTGAAGACGTTCATTAACGACATGCAGGGAAGTTCAGAGAAGCTTCAAGCTTACTCGGCGGCGCTAACCGACCACGCTCACTATTTCGACGCAGTCAAACGGGTAGAGGAAAAAACCATACTTGGTTTAGTCACCAGCCCAGATTTCATTCAAGATTTCAAAATTTATCTAACAGACGCAGAAGAGGTTGACGAATCCAAGATTAAACAAGTCTGCCTGTCTCCAATCGTTGATGAACCCACCATATCCTCGGCTTTGAATGAACTCTCAGAACTCAGAACAATGCTGGAAAATGACATTCAAAACCTCCGCGACGCCATGAAGTTGATAAGCACCACAACACGGCAACACGTAGAAGCAATCCGTGAAGAAACAAGAAAAATCCAAGAAGACCTAAACGAAAAAATAAAGGCAGCCAAAGATTTAGCAATGGAAAAAGTGCGCCAAATACAAGAAAAATACGATGCACGCATCCTCAAAACCTCGCAAAAGTTTGAGAAACAGCTTGAGGAATTTCATCAAGAAAAAGTCAAACTCGAAAAAGCTCAGGAACGTGCTGTGAGCCAAATCGAACGCAGCGAAGCTGAAATCCAAGCGTCTAAAACGCGCAAAGACTCGGTGGGCGAACGAAGATGGAAAGAAGAGAAAGAAAAATGGAAGAGAGAAGCCTCAACCTTAAAGAAAGGCATTGAGGCCATTGACAAACAGATTGAAGAAACCGAGTCTCAAAAGAAAGTCGAAATAACAAACATCAGATCCGAGTTTGATGCACAATCTGAGGCGGCGATGAAGGATGTCAGAGACCTTGAAGCCGAAAAGGAATCCAAAACTCAACTCAGTCAACAAGAGATAAAATCTCTGGAAGACTTGACCTCAGGTTTTCTGGAGCAGCTTGATAAACTGGCAAAACAGAAAAGGGTGGCGCTTGAAGAGATGGACAACATGGGAATGGAAGAACGGCGGAGAAAAACCGCGTTGGCATACGCGCCATTCTATCTGTCTTGTTTTCAAGCCGAATCCCAACGTAGATACGTGGTTTATCCACCTTCAATCGCTGGCAGTATGAGCACGTTAACCAAATTTAAGGGCTTACTCGGAGTTTCAAAGCTAAAATCGCTGTTTCAACCGCGTTCAAAGGCTGTGACTACCGTGATGAACCAGCTGATTAACTTGATTGAACGCGACCCAGTCTTCAGCAGGGACCTTCATGACGCTGGAGTGCATGCCAATATCATGCAGGTTAAGGAGTCTATTGAAAGAATAAAGAAGGGACTTGAGGAACTGAGAAACGAAGAGTGGCTGTCTCCCAACGAGGTTCAAATTCTCAGCGCCGTGCTAAAAACTTCATAATAAATCAAAGTGTGCAAGGTCTCTCTCTTTGCACGATTTCAACGTCCAAATTCCTAAACAACTGAGTGAAGAGTTCAGGATGCTCTGTGTGGATGGGCATCAGCCGCTTGGGTTGAATCTGATTTATTAGCTCCGATAAATCTTTGGACGGGCAGTGACCAGACGCGTGTATTTGATGGAATTTTAAGTCGAAGTGATCCAGCCATCTGTGCATAACTTCTTTATCGAGGTCTTCTTCGCTGAATGGTTCACTCATCGAATGTATGAAGTGACCGCCATCTGAAGGTCTAATGTCGATTAATTCTGTGAACCCGACTAGGTCGAGGTTGAAAATCACCTTCGCCTGATTCTTGTTGACATAGTGGAAGTTTACGGCTTTATCTAAGAAGGGTCTCTCCCACGTGTAATAGTCGGTTTCGGCAAACTCGCCTGTTTTCTTTCTCTTCTTATAGAACAGCACGTTGTCGTCTTTTAGAACGTCGGGAATTTTCAATGCAGGGTCGTCTTTTAGCTTCGTGAGCAAGTGTGCGAGTTTGAGGGAGATGACGAATTTTCTGTCGTTGTTTTTGGCGATTTCGTAGAAGGTTTTGAACCTGTCTATGTCTCTGCTGTAGAAGGCAACGACGACAAGTTTAGACGTGTTGGCAACAACTTCATTGCTCTCCGCCTTCACTCTGCTCTCTGAATGTATAACTTGTTTTTCTTCGGGGCAGACACGTGTGCCTTCAGAAACCATAGTGACTGGGTCGGTTTTCTCCGCTTTATCTGCGAATTCTCTGGTCATGTGCGCCATTGGTCCATGCAAACGGAAGTCGCCACTGTAAACAATCGCACCCTTTGACGTCTGAATAATGAACCCGTAAGCGCCGGGAACAGAATGGTCCACGTGAACTGGCTCAATTTCTAAATCTCTGACCTTGAATTTTTTGCCAGTTCTGAACGTGTGAAACCTGTGTTCGCCTAGGTTTATTCTGCCCGATTCTTGCATGGCTTCGATTATGGTTTTTGTGCATTCACCGCAGTGGATGGGTATGTCTTCATCAATGAACGGTAAATAGCCGATGTGATCCATGTGTGGATGAGACAAGATAATGGCGTCGATGGTTGGCGGCGTGTGTTTTATGCTGGTGTTCTTAATCATGTCTTTGCCATAGAGTCCACTCATTCTGGGTAATAGGTCGAATTCTAAGTAGTCGCCAGCGCCGTTTACGCCCCTAGGCGTAAGGTAGCCAGAAAAAAACTTGTCTTCGCCAGCAAATGACATGCCAAAGTCCAAGAAAACCCGAGTGCCTCTGTCTTCTAACAGGATTTTGTTGCCGCCTATCTCTTTGACTCCGCCGTAGAACGTTAGCGTTGTGTTTTTCATTTGGCATCTGCCTTCCGACAAAGGTTTGACAAGGCAAATATTACGTGAGGTTGGGTGAATAGGCTGAACACTTTAGTGTAACGAGGCGACGCCGCCTTCTTAACGATTTCTGTTTTGCCGCCTGCCTCTACGTAGCCTTCAATAAACTTCTCTGCGACGCGTTCGATTGTGTCAGCGGATGCCAAAGGCGGAACATAATGCCCAGAATAGTACAAGAATTCAGCTATATCCCACGCTTGATTTCCGTCTCTCGAAGCCTGCTCCAAATCAACAAAACAGAGCTTACCCTCTCTCGTGACAATTATGTTTTCGGGTTTGCAGTCGCCCAAGCCCACGCCTAGGCTGTGTGCTTCAGCAATTTTTCTTCCCGTCTCCCTAACGAGTTCAAGCTCCTCTTGCACTTCTCCCTTTGACGAAACTATTTTTTTAATGATTTCAGCCATGGTCTTGCCTTCAACGAACTCTTGGAATATCAGGCTTTGTTTTGGACTGATGTACAGAACTTTCGGCACGGTCAAGCCTTGGCTTTGCAAGTAATGGTTGAGGGCGTATTCTCGTTCAAGCCTTGACTTTCCGAGCACGGCGAAGGATTTGGTTCCCAGCGACCACAGCGCCAGTGGAAACCATTTGAAGCTAGTCCAGTCTTTGAATTTCTTAACCACAATCTTTTGTTCTTGATGGTTCTTTTGTAGGGTGAGTTGGTAGACTGAGTTCAAGACGCCGCCAATCTGCTTTGTCTTAACATTTAGGTTGCTTGCGCCTGGAACAGTTTTTCTAACGAATTCTTCGATTGTTGTAGCATCCGAAATAGAAACTTGACCCAACGGTGTAGGCATAAGTAAATGGTTTTTAGGGTCTTCGAGTTGCAGCGTTGGGTCCTCAAGCTCCTTGGTGTCGACGTGAGTTTTATCATAAATTTCCTTCTCTTCAGTAAGAGGCGTCATCATTCTTGGCAGGGCACTGAAAACGTGTAGCAGCGCCGCGCGTTGAACAGACCTCAAGATTATTGGAATTCTAATCTTTCGGCTCTTAACCGATTTGATCAGTTTAGGGGTAACCTTAACCAGCCCATGAGAGAGGGTTACCCATTTTTCTTTTGATAATTCTTCTAACGCGCTCCGGTAACCCTTCATAATCAATTCCGTGTTTCTCTGTCTCAGGTTGTCTTCCAACATGTTTAGGAATCGATAAGTTATTGGGGTAAACAGTTTAGACCGTTGCATCTGCGTTTCATGAATGAAATATTCGTGTTCGATTAGGAGTTCGTGTGAAAGTTCTGGGAATTCCAAAACTAGGGCTTCCAGCAACTCCCATATGATTCGTTTCTTTAAAGTGACTTCTTGACTCCACAAATAGTCAGGGTCTATTAAAGGCTCGTAAGGGATTAGGAGCTTTTCTGCGGTGATTTCGCCCAACCTGCCCGCAGTCACGTCTTTTTGGAAGGCGCCTTGGTCCGCAGCGAAAACGAACGCCTCTTTTTCATCAATTGGTTTTCGATACGTCTTCAGTCTTGAACCGAAGCGGCTGAGAATCAACAAAATGTTTACGTCGCTCTTTTCGTCTCCGTATCCACTGATTAAAGGACCGTAAAGGCAGGCGGCTACTATTCGACGGTTGCCTGCGACGCTGCAGCATAGGTCTATGAGCTGTCCTTTTGAATCATTGAAGATTGTGTGTTGCATTCTTGTTTTCCTTTTGCACTCAAGTGTTCCGTATAGTAATTGGTTTGAACAAACATAAATAGCGTTCTTATTATAATCAAAATAGGTGATTCATATGCCAGAAGAAGCCGACCTTAGAAAGGAAATTACCGAAATGCGAGAAAGGATAACACGATTAGAAGTGAAATTTGAAGAAATTAGCAAAAAGATGGAAAGTTTCTCAAAATATGCTAAAGACCTCTACGACTACTTACAAAGACAAAGATAGCAAGCTAAGATTTCAAAACTAAAAGAAAAAGGAGGCTTCATTAAGGAGGAGGCGGTGGAGCCGCTGCAGCAGCGCTAGGTTTCCAAACTATGGCGAGTATACCCCCTATTAATGAAAGTATACCTCCAAGGGTAGTTAGGATGCCTATCAGCGAAATTATTCCAAGTATCAATACCACTATGCCCCATGTTTTCGCAGAGCTAGGTTGAGTATACATCATAATGGCTCCAACAATGATGATGATTCCGAATATTGCAAAGATTCCAAGTATTGCACCGAGACCAGCGGTGAAGATGGCGATTATAGCTCCGGCAATTGCTAACCAAATTCCGCCAAGAAGAACAAATATTCCACCAATTAGCGACAGTACGAATGCTGCGGTTGGTTTTTCTTCCATGTATTTTCACCTTAGTTCAGTTTGTTAGTTTCTCAAGTTTATAAGACTTTTTAGCCAATGAATGAATTCTTAAGGTTTAATTTCATTATTTATGTTACAATGTAGTATATTTACAAGGTAAACTCATCAAAACGCAACTTTTGCATTAATCTGCCGTAGATTCTTAATGCTTTCAATGATTTAGCTGCTTTTTCTGGCAAGTTGTAAACAGATATGTTGGTGTCTCTCAAAACTTTTTGAACTAGAGTGAAGTCTTCTCCGCCTGCAGGCACATCGACTACAGGCTTGTTTCTGTGTTTCTCAGCGGTTTTCGCTATAACCCATGCGTCTTCTGGTTCGAAGAAGCAGGATTTGAGCATGTTTATAACCATAACTCCGTCCACGTTTGGGTCAGATAAAACCGCGTCTAAAACAACAGAGTATCTTTCTGTTCTAGCGTCGGCAATCAAATCAATCGGGTTTACAGCTTCAACGCCTGGAAAAAGCTTTTCAATCTTCAGCCGTGTCTTCTCTGAGAGCGTTGCGAGTTTCAACCCGTTTTTGACAACGGCATCCGCCGCCAATATGGCGGGTCCGCCAACGTTGCTTACTATGGCGATGTTATCTCCCATAAGAGGCGCTTGTTTGTCAAGGGCTACTGCCGCGTCGAGCAGTTCTTCCACGTTTTCAACTCTGATGATTCCAGCCTTTTTGAAGGCAGCGTCAAAGACCACGTCAGAACCAGCAATGGAAGCTGTATGAGATAATGCTCTGCGTGCTGCTTCCTTGGTCACGCCGCCTTTGAGGGCGAGAACGGGCTTTTTCTTTACAACGTCTTGAGCCATTTCTATGAATTTTCGACCTTTTTCAATGCCCTCCATGTACAGGCATATGACCTTCGTGTCAGGGTCCTTGGCGAAGTATTGCAGAAGGTCGACGTCGTCGATGTCAATTTTGTCGCCCATAAACGCGAATTTGCTCACACCTATCCCATAATAACAAGCCCAGTCTAGAAGACAAGCGCCAACGCCGCCACTTTGAGAAACAACGGAAATCGTGCCTTTCGACGGCATCAAGCCTCGCTCGAACGTTGTGTTCAATCCGTTGCCTGTGTTTATCACGCCCATTATAGTGTTTGGTCCCAAGATACGAACGTCGTATTCACGGCTAAAATCAGACAACTGCTTACGTTGAGGACCCTTGAAACCTCCAGTCAACAGGACAAAGGCTTTGATTCCAATGTTTGCGCCGGTCTGCACCTGCTCTATGGATTTGTTTGGAGGAAGCATGACTACGCCCAAGTCGGGTGTGTGAGACAGACCGCTGAGAGTTTTAGCACCTCTCTTTCCTTCAAGGTCAACAGCATGAATTTCGCCTTTGAAGAATTTGGTCATGTTGTAGATAACGCTTTCAAACATTTCTGGTGAGGTCATTCCGACTTTTTCGCGAATTCTGCTCGACCCTATCAGGACAACGCTCTTGGGTTCGAAGATAGAGTTCACTCCAGTCATTCGATTCAACTCTCAGTCGATAAGAAGAAAATGACAACAGAGCAGTTATAATATTTCCCACGTTTAATCATGAAATAAAGTTCCTCTTCGCTTAATGTCTTTGAAGAATCTTCGCGTAGGCGAATGTTGCTAGAAAAGCGAACATCACAGAAAAGACGGCTACATTCAATATCATTAGTGGCGAAAACACGTATTCATTCGGGTCCAGCAGGAAAGAACGAATAAGGTCGGAACCGCTGGTTAACGGGTTAATTTGGGCAAAAGCGACTAGTGGTTCGAGTCCCTTTGTGGCAAGCACTTGAATGACTGATAAGGGGTAGAAGACTGAGCTGCAGAAGAAAAACATGTAGTAAACGACGCCTCTGGCGGTTACAAACTTCTCGAAGCTGGTGGTCGACACAGCGATTGAAATGCTGACCCCAGAAATCCCGATAGCAAGCAACAACAGCGTTAGCAGTATGAGTAAGAGTTGAGGAGGCGTTGGAAACCTAAGCACGATGAAGTTGGTTATCAACAGGGGCGTCATGTAGAGCATGCCTCTCAACCCTCCTGCGAGGACTCTTCCAATAGCTAACTCTCTGCGAGTCATGGGCAAACTGAGCAGGTAGTGATGAATCTCTCGGCGAACCTCCATGTTGATTTCTCTTCCAATCATAAATGCCGAGGCGAAAAGCCCCACGACTGCTAAGCCAGGAGCGAAGAACTTGAAATAGTTCACCAAACTCGTCATCTGAGTGAACACTACGGCGCTGATGAAAAGGTCGGCTAGATTCATGGTTATGAGAGCGGCGATAAACCATCTGAAACGGAAGAAATTCGTGAAATCATATTCAATCACGTGTAGAATGGCTTTCACTGCCAGCTACCTCCTTCAAGCCGCCTCTCGTAAAAGACCACGCCAACAAACGTGAAGGCGAAGAAGAATATGAAAAGCCCGAGAACACCAACTAATGGGCTGAATTGGAGCGCGCTTTCGACGCCAGTGCCCCAGCGGAACAAGTCGGCAGCATAGGTGAGTGGGTTAAAGTTGGCGATTGCAGCGTAGGCAGGCATGGCGCGTTGCATGTAGAGTTGAGGATACATTGTGGTGCTCAATCGCACAATCAAGGCGTCTAACACGCCGATTAAGATGTCGTATTTGTCGCCAGATTTCATAGCTACGGCTATCGTGATGCTCATGCCTGAGACGCCGAAAGCAAAAAGGAACAAGGCGGCAAGTGCAACGAGCAGATGAAGCGGGTTTAGAACTCCCAGAATAGATAAGACGACCACGAGTAGGGGTCCAACATAAATGAAGCTGCGTAAACCTCCGCCTATCGATCTTCCTAAAACCAGTTCTCTTCGACTTACGGGAAGCGTGAGCAAGTATTCAAACACGCCGTGTTCAGCTTCTTCGAAGATGTCATAGCCTATGAACATGGTTGTTGAATACAAGGTGATTATTGTGACCCCTGCTACGTAATAATGAAAATAGCTTATGCCCACTTCTGCAGCTGCTGTCTCCACCAATTTGTTAACTACAAGCCCGAATAGGGCTACTTGAGCCACGAACCATATTGCACGCATGATTAAGAGAAACTTGTATTGGATAAACATGCGCAAGTCGCGTTCAATCACTAGCCACAGTTTTTTCAAACCCACGGGCGTAATCCTCTCCCTTTTTCACTGTCCTTTCTGTGCCTCTTCTAAAGTTAGGCCCGTATAGTGCGCGAACACGTCGTCTAGGGATGGTTCACTCATGTGTATGGAGGATATTCTTAGGCTGCGGTCATAGAACAGCTTCATTATTTTCGGCGTCACAGCCTCAACTTGGTTAAGGTAAAGGCGTAGCTGGGTGGAACCAACCTTTTTGACGGAAGTGACCTCTTGGAACGACTCCAGTTCATCAAAGATTTTGTCTGGCGCTTCATTTTCAAGCTGAACTTCCATGACGTCGCCGCCGACTATACTGTCCTTTAACTTCTTAGGCGAGTTGCAGACTAGCAGCTTGCCTTTGTGCATTATAGCAACTCTGTCAGAAAGAATGTCTGCTTCCTGAAGCTCGTTTGTCGCTAAAATTATCGTGGAGCCTTCGTCTCTTAATTCTCGGATGCGATTCCAGATTCTGTGTTTTCCAACCACGTCGATTTGAGCTGTGGGTTCGTCCACTATTGCTATTCGTGGTCTCTGAATCAGAATCTTCGCCATCTCCACGCGTTTTTTCATGCCTCCGGAGAGGGCGTGAACGCTCTTGCGACGGTCGTCCCACATGCTCATTTCGTCCAGCGCCCATTTTACTCTGGTCTTGCGCTCTTGCGTTGACAGCCCGCATACTTTGGCGTGCCAGTTGAGAACGTCCCATGGAGTGCTAACCCACAACAGCTTCGGTTCTTGGAAGCAGACACCGATGAGTTCTCGCGCTTTGTGGGGTGATTTTCTGATGTCGAACCCGTCAATTGTAGCTGTTCCGTCTGTAGGTCGAATCACAGTGGTCAACATTAGTATGGCAGTTGTTTTTCCTGCGCCGTTTGGTCCGAGCAGTCCAAAGATTTCGCCCTCTTCGATAGAGAGGTTCAAGTGGTCAACAGCGGTTAATTTGCCGAATTTTTTGGTCAAATTGGAGATTTCAATTATGGATGATTTTTGCACTGTCTGCACCAGAGTCGGAAAGAGAGATAAGGATTGTGCTAAGCTCTTAAACCTATCGTGCAAGCCAATTTTTATTAGTCAAGACAACACACCAATAGAGTTTCTATGGAAAAAAGGAAGAGATGATTTTGGAAAGAATACGAAAAATAATGCAGAAACACGGCGTGCCTGGACGCGACATCTACGTCTTGCCCACCTCTGAGAAACGGTTTCCAGACAAATGCCACTACCGAATCGAGATTTCAGGAGTAGAAAGACCCAGCACACTTGAGGCGGTAATCGACGAAATGGATAAGCTCGACGTGCCTGTGCACAGGTTGATTTCGATGGTCATGGGTGCCACACTGTTAAGCGACAGAGAGATGGAGCAGTTTGCCAAAATGGCACACGACGCCAAACTCGAAGTGATTGTTACCCCAGGACCACGTACACTATGGGACTTGGGCGGACAAATCCGAACGCCGGAAGGCGCTGTTTCTGGCATTCGTTTCCGTGGAAGCGACAACCTATCCTACGTAATAGCCGATATTATACGCGCCATCGAGTTCGGTTTCAAAGGCTTCCTCGTAGTCGACGAAGGCTTGCTGTGGCTGCTGGCTCAAATGCGTAAGGCAGGCGACATACCGAAGGATGTTGTTTTCAAAGTGTCGATTTTTGCTGGTCACGCCAACCCAGCTGGCGCCAAAGTGTTAGAGATGCTCGGTGCAAACACGTTTAACCCAGTCGCTGACTTGACATTGCCCATGTTGGCAGCAATTAGAAAAGCCGTGAATATACCCATCGATGTGCATGTTTACTTGTTCGACTCTTTTGGTGGCTTCAACCGATTGTGGGAAACACCCGAAATCGCCCGTGTCACAGCGCCCTGCTACTTCAAGATTGAGCCCGGACCCAGCGTCGCCGCCATGTACAAGCCTTGGGTAAGCCCTGAAAGCTTGACCTTCAGCGCACGTGAGAAAGTCAAAAACGCTGAAACAATCATACAGTTGATAGATAAAAATTATCCAGAAGCTAAACTGTCAAAAGTTGGGGCAAGAGGCTTAGCCATACCAAAACCCAAGTAACTTCATCTTCCCTTTATGCAGAATTTTAATGTTTACTTTGGGTGAAAACATGAGTCGAGAAGGAAAAAGGGGCAGACTCACTCGTCTCTGGTTGACGATGATTCATGTCTCTGATATGAGCAAGGCACTGAAGTTCTATAAAGAAACACTGAGCTTATCCATAGCCCTCGACGCCAGAATGTTTAACCACGCCGAAGTGGGTCCAGAAGAGCCTTTAGCCAAAATCGGTTTGCACGCAACAGGTAAGAAGGCGAAGAGGAAAAGGTGGACTGGCATAGTCTTCGACACAGACGACATCTATGCGCTTTATGAAAGGCTCAGCAAGCAGGGCGTCAAATTCACCCGCAAGCCTACCAAGGCGGTGTGGGGCGGCATAGTTGCCGACTTCCTCGACCCCGACATGAACGAGTTTGAAGTGGTTCAAGACCCAGACCATTACAAAAGAAAATACGCACATTGAAGCTAACGTTTCTCTTCGTTAACTCGTATCAAGCTTAACTACTTTGCAGTATTTGTCTTGTAGGTGGGCGAACATGCACCAGCCTGACCTAGCCTTTTCTTCTTGTTCCTCCAGCCACTTGTCAAACCCAACATCTTTCACGCGCTGATAGCTTTGGATTACGAATGGGTAGGTTTCACGATAATAAACCGTGTTCTTGCACGTTAAGAAGTCAGTGCACAGTAGGCAGCTCTGCAGCTTCTTCTCTTGACAGCATTTTCGGGTTTCACAGAATGGTGGTCCGCCGCCTTCTTGACATTTTGGGCATTGTGCAGCAGCAAACCATTCTAAACCTTTTCTGAACTCGCTGAATTTGAAGCATGGTTTTACATCAGGTAGGTCGAGCCATTCGTAGCGCACTATGTCTACGAGTCGTTTTAGTTCTCCTGCGATTATTCTAACTCGTCCGTTTCCGTTGGCGCATTGCCCGCAGTAAACACCGCAGTACCCATATGGATAATTCCTCTCCTCCACTTTTCCTCCAGCTCCTCTAACAATGAAGCAGTGATAATGTTCTTCGGAAAATATAAAGTATGAGTCTGATTATTACTACCATTCTCTGCAAAATAGACCATTAATCAGAGGTTTGGTCATGTTCAAGCCTGAAGGAATCATGCCTGCGTTGGTAACACCCTTCACCGAAGACGGCAAAAAAGTGGACGAACAAGCCCTGAGAAATCTTGTTAGCAAATGTATTGAGTTGGGTGCGAGCGGCGTCGTCCCGTGCGGCACCACAGGCGAATTCGTCAACTTAGCCACGGAAGAGAAAAAGTCGGTCATAAGCACTGTTATCGACCAAGTTAATGGAAAAGTCAAGGTTGTAGCTGGGACAGGCGCCAGCGGAACCGACCAAGCTTTAGAGATGACTAAATATGCGAAGGATGCTGGCGCCGACGCTGTCTTGATTGTGACACCTTACTATCTGAAGCCGACTGACAGAGGCATCTACCAGCACTACGACACCATAGCCAGCCAAGTCGATTTACCCATAATCCTGTACAACATTCCCCAGGTCACAGGTTTACCTCTGCCTTGGCAGATGGTTGAGGACTTGGCGCAGATACCAAATATCGTTGGCGTCAAAGACAGCAGCGGACAACTCAGCTTCATACTTGCTGTTTTGGAGAAAGTTCGCGACAAAATCAACGTGCTGTGTGGACACGACGAGGTCGTTATCGGAGCCTTAGCCGCGGGTTGCTCAGGCGCCATATTAGCCAGCGCCAACGTCATACCTGATATCTGGGTTAAAGTTCACAACGCAATTCGAAAAGGCAACTTACAAACTGCCCGAGAACTACAGTACAAAGTTCAGAAAATAGCTCGGATAATCGCCAAAAGCGGTGCAGTGGGCACAAAAGAAGCGTTAAACATGATGGGCGTGAAGGTTGGTCCAGTGCGGTTGCCCCTCAGCGTCGGCGGAGAACTCACATACGAAGAAAGAGAAGAGCTTCGCTTAGACCTGGAAAAGATAGGCAAAATCACGCCTAAACCCGTCAAGTTTGAAATCGCCGAGAAAAAACTTGAAGAACGCTTCATGGCTATCGATATCACGCCCCAAGTTATTCGAGACTTCAAACTGCGCATAGGAGAAGCGTTGGCGGGAAAAGACGCCGAAGTGGCTCACATCGACTTAATCATAGGCGAGAAAAATGGACCTGTGGGCGAAGCCTATGCTAAGGCAAAGGCGACGCCTTCCGCTGGTCATGAGCCTCTCTTAGCTATACTTGAGCCGAATCTGGCAGTTAAACCTGTAACCGTTATTATTCCAACTGTGACGATTAAGAGCATGAGGCAGGCGAGCATGGTTTACGGCCCTGCTCAAACAGCAATGGCTAAGGCAGTTGTAGACAGCGTAGCTGATGGAACTATACCCAAAGTAGCCGTAGACGATTTAATCATACTAGCCAGCGTGTTCGTGCACCCGACAGCCGTTGACCGCCAGAGAGTTTACATTAACAATTACAAAGCCATGCGCCATGCAATAAGAAAAGCCGTGGAAAACAGACCGACAACAAAAGAGCTTTTGGAAAACAGGGAGAGAGCCAAGCACCCGTTCAAATATTCTCCGTAAAACGTAACGCAATCTTCATATCTCAACTAGCCGAAACAAACAACCTAGGCAACCACTTTGACTCAAGCAGTCATAAACGAAGGCGACGACATCCTACTCTACCTCAACCGCAAGAGAACCTACCTAGTCAAGGCTGAAAAAGGCAAGAGCTTCCACACCCACAAGGGCTTTATTCAACTCGACCAGCTGATTGGCAAGCCTTATGGAACCCGCATCTTGAGCAGCACCAGCACAGAATTTCTTGCTTTGAAGCCTCAGCTCACCGATTTTATATTCAAATCGCAGCGCAAAACGCAGATAACCTACCCGAAAGACGTTGCCCTCATTGTGATGTTCAGCGGAATCGGACCTGGCAGCCGCGTGGTTGAAGCTGGAACGGGAACAGGTGCCTTAACAACTGCTTTAGCTCACTATGTTAAACCAAACGGACGAGTCTATAGCTATGAGATTCGAGCCGAGTTTACTCAGACAGCCATGAAAAACCTCAAACGCGCCAATCTACTTGACTACGTGGAACTCAAGAACAAAGACGTCACCTTGGGCATAGACGAAACTGAAGCCGATGCTGTTGTCCTTGATTTGGCTACGCCGTGGCTTGTAATCCCCCACGCTTATTCAGCCCTCAAAGGAAGCGGCACAATAGTTTCGTTCAGCCCAACCATCGACCAAGTGGTGAAAACTGTTGAAGCGCTTGAACAGAACAATTTTGTAGACATCCAAACTATTGAGTGCATAATGCGTGGAATGCAGACTGAAAGGGGCAAAACTCGTCCAGAAACTCTCATGACTGGGCACACAGGCTACATCACATTTGCCCGCAAGGCTCTCAGCTGAGAAGAAACACTTGTATTTAAGAAAAAAATAGAGGGTTAAGACGTTGCAACGACTGGTTTGCGGAGAGCGCCGAGTCCTCGAATTATGTAGCCAATAGCGAAGAGGACAGCCGCTACGCCGATGAGAACCCACATGTTCGATAGACCGTTGAGATAGTTCGCTTGAGCGTCAAAGCTTTTAGCCTGCGCCTGAATCAGCGCAAGTTGAGCGTCTTCAAAGCCTCCAGCAATAGCATTCTCAACAACAAACGCCTCGTTCAAGTAGTTCAAAGCTCTGCTGTAGTGTGTCTTTGCGTCTGCAAAATTTCCCTGACGATACTGAAGGTCTGCAATCTCGGTTTCATTCTCTGCTTTAACCCATGACAACTTGGCGGCAGTACTGTTAAAACCGCCCGGAGGCGAGGAAATCCCAGAAATTATCTTGCTCGTTTCCCTTGCGTCAGCTTGGTCTTTTGAATAGACAGCGAAGAGTCTGTCTGACGTGCCCATGTAATTCTTAGTCATTGTGCCGACAAGTCCTCCAGTGGAGTTAACGTGTTTCACGTAAACAATGTAGCCATGCAAGTAAAGGTTGGAGGCAACGGTTGTGTTCGGGACTGCAAAGCTAGCGGTGAAGAAATTGGTGTCGCCAGTTTTCAGTGCAATCGGGCTAGTAAACGTGGTCGTGTAGTTCTTGTTCCAGTCAAAACCAATAATTATCTCTGAGACATTCATTTGCGTTGCAAGGTGATTTTTGACTTCAACTAACAACGTGGCTGTGGAGCCTTCCTCATAACCGTAAACAGAGGCTCCATAGTAGGGGTCTGTGCCCCATCTGTAGAAACTTCCAAGCCAGCTGGTTGATTCAATCTCAGCGCTCACTGGGTTCACAGCAAACATTGCAGCCAACGCTAACACAGACACAATCAAAGCCGAAGCCAATGATTTCTTCATTTCTTCTACTCCCTCAAGCCTTTGTGTTTAGCTCCGATGCGTATATAATACTTTAGATGTTCAATGTGGGTCTGATGGAAATTCTAGACTAACTTCACATTCGCCTTTTGAGTATGACATACACACTTAAGGCTACGATTAACCCAGAGAAGAAGACGAGGCTGGAAGGCAGCAAACCTAAAAGTTGTCTTCCCAGACCGAGGTCGCGCAGCATGTTGACATCTCCATTGCCACTCCCTTCGCTGCGGTAGGCATCCGTAGGTTGTTGAGCGTTAGGCTTTCCTCCCATTAATGTTGGCTGGCGTCCAGTCTGCAGGGCTAGGGGTAACATCATCACTGCAAAACCTAAGAGTACGGCGGTTGCGGCGTAAATCATTGTTTTCTTCATTGCATTGGCCTTCCTTACATGTTTATGAACTGCAATGTTCTTTTAAACCTACGTTTTAGAACACCATGTCCACACATTAGAACGGCTTCTCCCTCCACAGTCGAGCGGTTTCCAACCATAAAACGACGCTGGCTAAAACACCAAAAATAACGGCTACCAAGTTGTGAACACTCCCATCGTGCCCATAAATGGTCAAGTAAACGACTAGCATAGTGGAAAACCACACAGAATAAAAGAGGTAACGGGGCACTAGGAAGCGTCCCATTCGGGTGAAAAAGCGTAATAAGCCAACCTTGACCTCTTGGGCAATGAAGTATTCGCCCGTCGGGCTCTTGTCAACCAAGCCGAGCGAAACCAGTTTCTCTAAATGGTGAGATGCCACGCTGGGGCTTGAGAGGCGTAGTGAACGTTGAATCTCACGCACGCCAACCCGCGAACCCGAAGCTTTCAGCAGGTGCCAGTAAACCATGAGGGTTTTGCCCTTCAACTCTGATTCTATCTGTGCCAAGTCAAGAGATGATTTTGATTCCGACATGGGAATCATCACCCATAATCTGTGTACTATAGATTAAAAAGCATGACAGTCAAAAACGCAAACCATCAAAGACCTAATAAAATTGAAGACAAATTTAACCGAGACCCCTTGGCTTTATGGTTTCATTGTGGCAATAAACAATTCAGCGCAGCGACCTGAACTTGCACAGCAGATTCCAAGCAGTTTTTTCACCATGACCTTCGAAAACGTTTGTTGAGCGACTTTTCTAATCTTTTCAGTGTCAAAACCTAAATGAAGGTCGCCCATTTCTTCTCTGAATTCAGTGAAAGGATGCGTACAAAGGTCAACTATCACGGCTTTTCCCGAGGGCTTTAAGGCTTGGCGAAGACTCTGGAAAACTTTGCTTTCATACGGACAGTGATGCAACATGAGGGTGGAGAACACAGCGTCAAACTGAACAGGAAGCTCAGCGTACTTCCTTGCCTCTTTTACGCTTCCAGCGATGTTCTCGGCAATTCCGAAGAATGGGATTATGCCTTCCACTTTTTTCGCTAAAGCAAGCAGCATTGCTGGAGTGGCATCCATAGCATAGAATGAGGCTTGTGGGAATCTTTCCTTCAGTTTGAGTGCAACTTTCTTTGTGAAGAAGCCTGAGCCTGCGCCCATGTCTAAGATTTGAGCGTCTGCTTTCAGTTTAGGCTGTGAAGTTAGCTGAATCACAATTGCGTTAACTATTTGTTCTATTCCATCCTCACCAAAGTAGCTCTGAACGGTTTTGTCTCTCTTTTCCGCCTCTTTCATCGTGAAATGCGTAATCTCTCTCATTATAAGGTCAATGTTTTGGGCGCCAAGTTCACGCAATAGCTTGGGTAAGTCAGCTTTTTCTAGATATTTTTCAAGGGTTAAACTGGGCAAGTTTGAGAGCCCCGTTGTTGTCGCTTATTCTTCTGTGGTTTTCTTCTTTCTAAAGCGAATTCGCGCCGTCAATATTTTTTCTGTCGCAAAGATTCTTGCAGCTACGTAGAGAATGCCTAAGGTGAACACGGTCACGTAAGCTATGCCCAAAACTGCAGTGAAGTATTCTCCTGTAATCATGGCTCGAGCCGCCAGCATTGGGTGAGTGAACGGTATAGCCAATAGAATGATTCTCGCTGTGAGTGGGAGGGTGTTAATGTCTGTGAACATCAGAGCCAACATTGGAAGAAACAGCGGCAGATACACGAAGCCAAGCAAAGACTGTGCACCCCGTACGTCTTCTGCGAAAACTGAAACCACCACTGCGAGTGCAAGAGCTGAAAGCAAAGAAACGAAAAGTGAAGCCCCAAGAATAATGTAGCCAACCAGTTCAGGGGCGAGACCGATTTGGCTCAGGTCTATCGGCACCTGTGTTGGCGCTCCAAAAGAAAATGAGCCTATGTAATAGATTACACCTACAATTGTGGCCACTGCGCCAATCGCTGCAACAATCACTGAACCCGTCAATTTTCCAACCAGCATGGTGAAGCGGCTTATGGGCAAGCTGAGCAGGGTTTCCAAAGTTTTCTCCTCCTTCTCCGAAGCAACCGAAGTGGCGGCGAGCTGCATTGCCAAAATGATCAGCATAAGTATGGCGAATGGAAAACCGAATAACTGTGACATAGATACGGCGAAGAGAGCGTCTGGATTAATGCTGCTCGGCTTTCCCTTGACTATGGACTCTGCGGAAATGTCGATGGGTTCAAGCACAGTTTCTGGGTTAAGACCTTCGTCGAGCAGTTTTTGTTTTGTCAAGTTTTGTTTGTAAGCTTGCAGCAGACTGTTCACCGCCGAGAAAGTTGTGGACTCGGTGATGCCGCCGCCTCTGAAAACACCATAAATCTTCAATTGTCCGACAAAGCCACTTGTTATGTTTGAGCTGAAATTTTCTGGTATGATAATGACTGCTGTGAGGTTTGAGTTTTGAACATTGTCGGCAACTTCGTCGATGCCAGATGCGCTGAGGTTTTCTACCTTAATTCCATAAAACTCTAGAAAACTCGTTAAATTCTTTGCGAAGACTCCGCCGTCGTGGTCTATGACCGCCACTGAAATGTTTCTCATGCTTTCCATCGCTGCTTCTTGGGATGTTCTTATCATAAAACCCATCAGTGGAAGAATCAACATGGGAGCAAGAATCATACTCAACAGTATTCTTGGGTCTCGAACCATCTCTTTTACTTCTTTTGCCACGATGTTCCTTAATCCTTTAAGCAAGACCCGCCACCTCGGCGAACACTTCTTCCAGATTAGCTGCGTTGTGTTTTGTCTTCAACTCGTTTGGGGTGCCTTCAGCTACGATGCGACCCTTGTTTATCAGTGCCACTCGGTCGCAGATGTGCTCCACTTCCAGCATGTTGTGGCTTGAAAGTAACACGGTAACGCCGTATTCCCTCACGTATTGTTTAATTATTCCTCTGACATGGTAAGCGTGCAAGACGTCTAAGCCGCTGGTGGGTTCGTCTAACACAGCCAGTTTGGGCTTGTTCATCAAGGCTCGAGCTACAAGGAGACGCCTTTTCATGCCCGTGCTGTATGTTTTAATCTTGTCTTTCAGGCGGTCGCCCAACCCAGAAATGTTTTCGGCGTCCTCAACCATTTCTTTCAGGTGATTCTTGACTTCGCTGTTGAATTTGCCCATGAACTGCAAGTACTCGCGTCCCGACAGGTTTTTGTAGGCTCCAGCTTCTCCAGGAAGGTAGCTGATGAGGCTGCGGATTTCTGAAGCTTTGGAGACAACGTCGTGACCGAAGACTCGTGCTGAACCAGATGTGGGTAGAATCAGAGTTGAAATGACTCGTAGAGCTGTTGTTTTGCCAGCGCCGTTGGGTCCAATCAAACCGTATATTTCTCTGGGCTTAACTTGGAAGGTTAAGTTGTCTAGAGCCTTGATGTTTCCGAAAACCTTCACTAGGCTCTGCGCCTTTACAGCCATGCTCATTCTTTCCGCTTCCTAATTCATTGGCAGAAGTTTCAGCATTTGATTTAAGGCTTGTGCATTTGGTGGGGCCGGCAGGAGTTGAACCTGCGACCTACGGGTTTCTCCTGGGCGTTGACCGCTCCAGAACTTCTTCATTCTCGCTTGGGCGAGTCCGCAAACCCGTACTTGCAGGGCTTGCTGTGCTTCTGGAGCCCGTCGTCATACCTGGCTAGACTACGACCCCACCTTTGCCTAGCCGTATTCATGACAACACTTTTCGAAATATAACCATTATTATGGCTGGGTCTATCTCTGGTAGTATGGGTGCGGGAAAATTTTTTTGGTGTTGGGTTGAGCCTGTTCTGTTTGTGTTGTGGGTTTTGTTTTTAGTTTGGTTTGTGTTTTGGGTTGTGTTTAGCGCACTTTCGATGTTGTCAAAAGTGGCTTTCTATGTTGTTAAACGTGACGTTTAGGGATGGGCTTTTTGGTTTGCAAAAGGCTTTTTTAGACTGGACTATGTTAGACATTGCGATGGTTGTTGTTATGTCGGCGGGTGAAAGCGTGGATAAAACCATGAGCAGGGCGTTGGAGCTGGAGAAAGGTTACGATTGGGTAGGGTCTGTGGAGCTCTATCGTGCTGTTTTGGGCATGGTTCCGGCGGAGGATGTGTTGAGGGCGGGTGAGGTTCATGAGCGGGTTGGTTACTGCTGGTTTAGGGCTGCTATGCAAGCGGATAGTGTGGATGAGTTCAAGAAGCGTATGCGGTTGTCGGTTGAAGCCTACGAGAAGGCGGCGGAACTGTTTGAGAAGGCTGCGTCTGTCAAAGGCTTGTATTGTAGGGGCGCAGCCAGCTACTCTGAATCCTGGGTTGTTGAAGACCCATCTCGGAAGAAAGAGTTATATGACGATTGTTGGAGATTGATGAAAGAGGCTTTGGAAGGCTTTGACGCCTCCGGCGATTATCTAGGCTTAGAGAAAGTCTTTCGAATCTCAGAGCTTTGCATATGTGATGTGTCTCAGTTCTTAGATGATTGGCGTGAGAGAGAACGAATTTGTGAAGAAATAATGAATTATGGTCAAAGATTTGTTGCCAAGTTTTCTCAAACTGCAAACGTAGATTTGTTGGTTTGGGCATGCACTATGGCTTCATTCTTCATCCTAGTTGGCGCAGATCTGTTTGAGGAGAGAAGGGAAGAGCTGGTATCAAAGGCTTCCGATTACCTGAAGAAAGCATCAGAACTTCAAGAGAATATTGAAGACGACTACCTCCACTTTTTCCTAAATTCAGAACTAGTTTATGCTAATCTCGGTTTATGGGTGGATTTGCGGGCTGCATCTGAATACGCAGAGAAGATAATGCGGCGTGGCGAAAGGTCAAACGATCACTTTTTACTAGGACAGGCATATTTCATGCTTAGTTCTATTGCTTATGGTGAGGTACTCGCAGAAGAAGACCCAGACAAGTCGAAAGAAAAATGCAGAATGGCAATACGATTTAACGAAGAATCAGCCCGCCATCATTTGCTGGTTTGCCGTTATGATTACGCTCCTCAGAGTTTAAGCTGGTCTGAAGAATTCTATTTCATATTAGCCTATGTTGAGACCACCATTGAAGGCAAACGTGGTCTGCTAAAGCAGGCTATTGAAGTTGGACGGAAAGGCTATGAATATGCCCAGCTTTCTGGTTCTCCGTGGGCAATTGGAGCGCTGCTTCATTCATTCAGTAAGGCTTTCTATTTTCTGTCGACCACAGAGACCAATATACGCGAAAAGAAGAAACTACTTAAAGAAGCGTTAGAGCTTAGGGAAAAATACATTAGTCTTTGCAACAGACTAGTTCCACCTTATGCATGGCTCCGCGGCATAGGTGAAAACTACTTAGCCCTTATAAAAGCGGACTTAGCAAAGACAGAGGAAGACGAGGCAAAGGAAAGGCAGCTCCTCGAAGAAGCCATCAGTGGCATGGAAGAGTGCCTACAAATATGCACAAAATACCTGCAGATATTTTATGAAAAACCTGGGCAATCAGATTTTGCTGCGCTCGGATGGTACCATGACTGGTTCGGCAACATACTCAACCAAACCTATTCACTCACAAAAGATGAAAAAATCATTGATAGGGCACTTGAAGTTTACCAAGACACTGCTAAAGTATATCAGAAGGCTGGAATGCCCAGCCGTGTAGCAGAAGCCTACTGGAAAGCCGCCAAATTATACGATCGACGAGGCGAATTCGTTAAGGCTGCGGACAACTTCGAACAAGCCTCCAAAAACTATCAGCTGGTCGCAGAGAAGATTCCACAGTTCAAATGCTTCTACGAAGACCACAAATCCTACATGCAGGCTTGGAGCGAATTCGAAAAAGCAAAACAAGCCCACCAAAAAGAGCAATACCAACAATCAAAAACACACTACGAAAACGCCGCCAACCTACTCAAACCCACAAAACGCTGGGACTACCTCGCCCCAAACTTCACAGCATGGGCAACACTAGAACAAGCAGAAGACCTTAGCAAACAGGAGAAGAGCGACGAGGCAAGACAAGCGTTTCAACAGGCAGCCGACCAATTCGTTGAAGCCAAAACTTCACTACAAGACGAAGCCAAAAATATTGAAGACGAAGATGAAAAAGCCAAGACACTCGAACTCAGCGAGACATCGGAACTCAGAAGGGACTACTGTCTAGCCAGAGCAGAGCTAGAAGAAGCAAAAATACATGATAAAGATGAAGACCATGAAGCAAGCGCAAGAAAATACAGCGAAGTCGCTCAAAGATTCGAGAAAATAGCAGAAAAACTCGAAAGAGAAGTAGACCGCAACGAGCTCCTCTTCCAAGCCCAATTGTGCCATGCTCTGGGAAAAATGGAGTTAGCCCATGAGAAGGCTGACGCAGACCTCTACGCCGAAGCATCAGAACTCTTCACAAAAACCCAAAAAATCACAACAACGAAAAGAAACTCTCTACTAGCCCTCGGAAACGCTTGCTTCTGCAAGGCACTAGAATCAGGAACAAAATTCAAGATAACACCAAACCCCGACCTCTACACAACAGCCAAACAATACATGGAGAGAGCCGCCCACCACTACACAGAAGCTGGCTTTGAAAACGCCTCAAAATGGACAAAGGCTACAGAACGGTTCTTCGACGCCTACTTCTACATGTGCAACGCCGAATCAGAGATGGACCCCGAAACGAAAGCAAAACACTACCAGTTGGCAGAGAGACACTTGGACCTAGCCGCCCGCCTCTACGAGACAGCTGGATACATAACCAAAAGAAACGAAACCCTTAGGCACTTGGAAAGAGTCCGAGAAGAAAAAGAACTCTTCATAACGCCCACAGAAATCCTAAAGGCTCCAACCATAGTCTCAGCCACACCCACCATTTCGGCACCAACCCCAACCAAAGAAGAAGCAGTAGGGCTGGAAGGACTAGAACACGCCAACATCCAAGCCAACCTCATCATCCGCATAAAAGAAGTCAAAGTAGGCGAAGACATAAACCTAGAATTGGAACTTGTCAACGCAGGAAAAGCACCCGCCCTCCTCATCAAAACAGACAAATTAATCCCAGAAGGCTTCGAGATAATCCAGAAACCCGAAATCTACAGGGTTGAAGACAGCTACCTCAACATGAAAGGCAAAAGGCTGGACCCACTCAAAACCGAAGAAGTCAAGTTGGTCCTAAAAGCCCTCAACAAAGGAACATTCACCCTAAAACCCAAAATCCTCTACCTCGACGAAACAGGAAAATACCGTTCACACGAACCAGAACCCACAACCATAAAAGTAAAAGAACTAGGAATCTCAGGCTGGCTAAAAGGACAATGAAACGGCGACGTAAGGTCTGCCTCTATCCGTTAGTAGCATGTCTAGCATTGCTCTGAGCCCGATGAACTCTCCGAGGGTTTTTCTATAGGTGGTGGGGGACTGTTGGACTTGAACCCACGAAGGCTTGGATTACGAGAATTCAACTCACAAGAACACTTCCTGTCATAAGCCTAGTAAGCGAGTAATATGTTGCATTCTAGCCAGATGCGGCTACAAAACTTGGTGATGACACTAATGAGCGGTTTGCCACCACCACGCACACAGGCGGCGAAGACTGCCACTTCCAAACCAGCTCAATCTCGACATCAAGAAGTTATTACCAACAGAATTGTGACGCCACAGCAACAGAACGACACAACCCTCAGTTGGAAAGAGAGAGTTAGTGATGCTTAGAGGCGTTAAAATAAATAACAGAGTTAATCAATTAAAACAGTACATGCAATGACGAGGCCGGGGTGAGGTAGCCTGGTAGCCTATAGGCCTGTGGGCTTTCTAAAATGGCAGAAAGCCTAGCGCCCGGGTTCAAATCCCGGCCCCGGCCCTCACAACGTGTGGGTCTAGTCGTAAACAAATCGATTTGTCACACAAAAAGAAGAAATAGAGGAGTTTTATGGGCATGTCTTTCCGAAGTTGCTTGCGCCAATAGCTATGTCTTTTATGTCAACCTTGCCGTCTTTGTTGAGATCGGCGTCTGGGTTCCATCGTGGATGCCCAGGATACGAGCCGAAGGCCAGCGAAAGAACAGCTATATCTTTGATGTCTACTTTACCGTCGCCATTGATGTCGCCCATAATTTTTATCTTCACGTAGCCATCGTCCAACCTGTTATCTGCTGTATCGACTTCGAACTCGAGTATGGTTGCATTCGCGCTTATCTTATATCTGTGACATACAAGCGCTGTCGAAGTGTTCCAAATGAAGCTTAAAGTAACAGTGCTGTTTGGCGGCAAATCTGTGACAACTTGTTTACCTATCAGGTTTGTATCATTCCAGAAAACTGAAACCTCAAAGGATTCAGGGTCTATTCCTTGGTTCTCAGCCACGACCGTGATGTTAACCGGCCAGGATGGATGTGCATAGGTTGCGTTTCTATCGGTTGTGACGCTTAAGATTGCCAAGTCTCTTAGACGCGTCATTACACTCACAGTGCCATCAACGTACACGTTGTCTGCGGCATTGAACTCGAAGGGGACGAATGAGGCTTCACCCTTTATTGTGTAAATGCCGTCGCTGACACCAGTTGTGTCCCATGTAAAGATTAGCGTGGTTTCCGCACCTACAGGCAGGTTCGTGACGGTTTGAGTTCCTATCAGGGTTGTGTTGTAGTATGCCTTAACATCGAAGGTTTCGGTTACGTTTCCCTTGTTTCTAGCCGTGACGTTTATGTCAACTAGTGTACCCACGTATACTAATGAGACAGAAGGAACAACATCCACTACCGCCACGTCACGTATAAGGGTCTGAACATAACCGTCTCCCACCTCATGCGAAATAGGCGTCCTAACTGAATCCCAAAGCGAAGTGTTGTAGAGGTCGAGGACGCTTGACCCGATGGCGTCGACCATGAATGTCAGTGTGACAATAGCCACGGGCGAGTCTGTTGTTATTGGGTTTGCAGGTGGATAGTAGCTGACTTTTATGTGTATTTGTCCTGTGTCATCGTTTATCATCACGTTAGTGGCAAAATTGTGTTCATCGAAGATTGGGTGAATGTAAAAGCTCAGAGTCGTCAACATATTAGTGTTGTAACTCAGCCAAAACTCGTAACCATACAAGTTTTCAACGTCGTCAATGGTGATGTTCACGCTGAAGATTTTCGGCGGCTTCAGCAATGGGTCAATGATTTCTGGAGGAACAACCATAATGCTGGCTGGGGTTGGCGCTTGCACTGGCATGAAGTAAAGAAGAGTAGCAGTCATCGAGAATGCAAGTATGGCTATAACCAAAGCTCTGTTTACTTTCTTCAATTTCTTTCCTTCCTCTCTTCTCTCAATCAATCAAAGGATAATTCTCTGGTAATTTAAGTATTCTGGAAGCATCTTCTACTAGACGAGCGAAAAAACGTGTGCACGCTTAAAAAGGGTAAAAATCAACTGAATTACTGTAGGGGTTGTTTTTATTCGGCTTGCTTTTTGATATGTGCGTTGGCCAATTCGAGTTTTTGACTGTGCTTGAACGTTTTGATTTTTCGCTCTCTTTTCATGGCTTCTGCTCTGGAATCGAATTCTTCAACGTAAACCAGTTTTTTGGGTTTGTGCATTCGTGTGTATCTGGAGCCTTTTCCACTCAAGTGAAGCTTCATTCGCGAATCCAAATCTTTGGTGATGCCCGTGTAGAAGCTGTCGTCTTCGCATTGGATGAGATAGACGTAATGAGGCATTTGTGTTGTGCTCCGGTATCGGTGCATCACTGTGTTATTTTTTTGGCTAAAATGTCTGTTGCTATGCTAGTTAATACTTACCGCTTAACAATCGATTTTAACGTAATTCATAAGAATCAGTGAGCTGTTTATCCCAGATTAATGGAGAGACTTGCCGTGAAGATTCTTCTCGACGAGATGTACACGGGCTTGAAAGAGTATCTTCAAACCTTAGGCTGGAACGTGCTCACCGTTCAAGAAGTGAATCTTACAGGAGCTAGTGACAAAAAAATTGTGGAATACGCCGCGAAAAACAACCTCTTGCTCGTAACACAAGATGAAAAACACGCTGACCTCGCCCACCTTCGAGGAGTTCCATGCGTCTTTATTTCTAAAGTCATGCTTACGAAGATGATTGATGCTGAGTTGAGGAAGAACCCGAATTTAAGAAAGGCTTGAGGCTAATGAAGCGTTCTCACGTTTTCGACCCCGAGCACATTGCTGTTTTGGAGGCTGAAGACCGTAAGATTTGGCAGAATCCAGAAGAAATCTTGAGCGCTGTGGAAGTCAAACCCGATTTTGTTGCCGCTGACTTGGGCTGCGGTAGCGGTTATTTCACCATACCTCTTGCTCGTAAGGCTATGAAAGTCTTTGGCATCGACGTTCAAGGGGAGATGTTGAGCTTTCTTGAAGAAAAGATGAGGCGCCTGAAAATCAGGAACATCGTGCCGTTGTTATCTGGAGAGGATGCTATCCCCCCTTGAGGACGAGAGCGTTGACCTCCTGATTTCGGTTAATACTCTTCACGAGTTCGGTGACAAGGAGAGAATGATTAAGGAAATGAGAAGAGTTGTCAAGGTAGGCGGCGAATTGTTGATTGTGGATTTCAAGAGGGAGGAAACAGGGTTCGGTCCTCCAGTTAAGATTAGAGTGTCAAAAGATAGGGCGGTCAAGCTTTTTGAGAACTTGGGTTTTGGGTTTTTAAGAGAGAAGGAACTGCCGTATCATTACCTGCTAGTTTTCGTTAAAGACTGATGTTTACTCTGCCTTCATAAACTACATAAGAGAATCTTTCCAAAAACTTGAATGATGAACTATGCGCGTTATTGTTAGAAGGAAATTGTCAGGTCATGTTTTTGGCGTCTTACTGGTTCTAGCGGGGCTTGGCATCTTATTTTTTATTTTGTGGATGGCTTGGCCCAGCGTTTCCGCCTCCTCTAGTGCTCTCTCTTCTTTGTGGACGTATGTTTTGACTGAACAGGTCGATGTCGCTTCTTTAGGCTCGTTGAAACTTGTTTACTTGGGCGCTATGGGTGCAATTTTTCTGTTCTTAGGCGTGTTTGTGCTTGCTTTTAGTCGAAAGATTCTCTACTTGTCCAGTGGTTCAGTGATGCTTCAGTGTCCTTACTGCAAGAATAGTTGGAAGGCTCGTCGAGCCATGGGTTGGGCTGAGTGTCCTAACTGCCGCAAGTTTGTTCAGCCACAGGTCAGCAAAACGGCTACGTAAATTGATTAGGCGTTTAATCGTATTGTTTGTCTTTGACCTTAACTCGCAGATAGGCATGTTCAAATCGAATTGCGTCGTTGATTTCTTTAAGCCAGGTTTGACGGCGGTTTTCATTAGTCAAGCATATTTTCTCCTTGAGCTTAGGCTTCTTGAAAAATTCTTATTAGCAGTTATGAATTCAAAATCAACATTCCAAATATGTTCAGCTTCTTCTGTTCTTAGTCTTAGATTTTTCTTTTGACACCTAAAGAGAACGGGTCTCCTTTCTCTCTTCCGTGGTTCCAAAATAGAAATGCCCAAGCTGAGTCTAAGCCCAGACGGGTGCAACAGAGCTGGACTGCCACGAACTGACTGTTGAAGTCGCTCTCAGTTGATGCTATCGCATGAGAGGGACCGCAAGCAATCGGTTTCGGAGCAACCGACTTTGTTGGTCCGTCCAAGCGTGCTTCTCAGCTTGGGCATCTCTCTTTAGATGCGAAAATTCTATTTAAGGTGTTTGCACAGCGTTCGCTTCAACTCTTGTTGGCTCTGATGCTGTGTTTTGACAGTCTTGATGAAACTTGGTTCCATGAAATGAGCGTTTGGCATTTGTTTATGTTACCTATTTAAGCTTGAGTAGAGTTCTGTGTTGCTAATTCTCGGCTTTTTTCGTTGCGTACGTGTTTTATGTTGCCTAAAAGTTTAAGGCATTCAATTTAGAAGTCAATTGGGTGAATGTGCCCTTAAGCGAGCAAGGAAACAATTATGACTAGAAACGAGAAGTTCGAGGAAGACCTGAATCTTCTGCTGTCTAAGCTGGCTCAGAACGCTTCTAACGAAACTGGGCGAAAGCTTTCTGAGCTCAAGGAGCGGCTGATTCAACTCCACAGAGAAAACGTTGTTAAGATTAATCACTCGGTGATGGAGTTGGTCTGCGCCAAACAATTGGTTGAAAAAGGATACGAGGTGCAGGTGGAGCATCAGTTAGACGGCGAATTAATCTGCGACCTGTTTGCCTTGAAGGGCCTCGGTACCTTAATAGTAGAGATAGAGACTGGGTTCGTTCCGCCTGACCACGCTCTCGACCCGTCAAGTTACATTGCTGCTAGGATAGCCAGCAAAATCATTAGGTATAGCAGTTACGCGGGTAAGTTTGCGTTAGGTGTGCCACCGCACTACATTCTGCAGTTTCCGTCAACTTTCACTCAACCGTCGAGGGGGAGAAAGCCCGAAGATTTGAGGAAGATTAAGGCTCTGTGTGACTTGTATTATCAGAATCCTCCAGTGAGCTTAAAGGAGATTAAGGACGCTCGGATTCATGTGGTTTACGTGGTGGATGTTGATGAGGCGGCTGTTCGAGAGGTTGAGCCTGAAACATACGTGCAGAGGTAAGACTGACCCTCTACTTTGGTTGGAGCAAGGAGTAGGCGACTATTCCAATCACAACGCCAACCGCTACAATGATTAAGAGGAACTGTTCTTGCGGCATGCCCAGAATATAACGAGTAGTATTGTAGTTTAAGGCAACAGTTTTGCTGTAGACAGACGAGACCGAGTTGTCGAAGTGCAGTTGATAGGTGCCCGTTGCTTGGGCGGTGAATGAAAAACTCTTCTTGTTAACGTTGTCGTACTGCAAGATTGTTCTGTTTTCTGGGTTAGTGACGTAAAAGTTGATTCCAGTTTCGTCGTTGCTTACGACCGAGAAGCTTCCTGAGACGCTGTCAGTTTCTTGCAGACTAAGAGCTATTACGTGCTCCTTCAGAGGTTGAACCACAAAATTCGCATTATCGGCGAAGGCGATAGCAACAACCGCAAACACTGCTGAACCAACAATTAAGGCGAGTAAAGTATGGACTAGCTTAGACAAGCTTGAGCCTTCAAGACTTGCTCTTCTGTGTACTGTTGTTATGAGGATTATGAATACTTAATACTCGTTCTTGATTCACACGCTCGGATATCAAGTGAGCAGTCCTGTGAACAGTCAATTAGGCTTGCACACCGCAAAAGCTAATAAGCTCCGTGTGTATGTAAGTGTGTTAAGGGATGAAATTATGAAGCTTACAGAGTTTGAAGAAAAGTGTAATGAAATTGAGGCAAGCAAAAAACAACGTGAACAACAACTTGCAAACCTCAAGAAAATGGAATTGGAAGCTAAAGAGAAGAGCAAAGAAGCGCAGATGCTGAGGGAACTTGCAAAAATCAGAGGTGAAGAACCACCAGCCGAAAAGAGATTGGATGCACTGGAGAAAACAAAAGAAGATGTGGAAGCTCTTGAAAACAAGATTAAGAAACTTGAAAATGAAGCCTTCGAAGGGATGAAAGACATCAACTTGCCTATTCCTCAAGAGATACCTAAGGTTGATTCTGCAGGAAACTCCATCATATCTTTAGAAGGAGGTCCATACAATTGTGCTGTAAAATTCATAGCTTCTACTATGAGTTCTGGAGTACCTCTGGAACTTGACAAAACTCTGCTTCATCCTGACAAAATTGTGGTGACTGGTGTAAAGGAACCTTCTCATGTTATCGAGAGAATGAAGATACTCCGCGATAATCTAGGGCGATTAGCTAGGATAGCTCTCAACGCCCAAGACCCAGATGTTGAGGAAGTCGTAGAATACCTGCACGAAAGTGAGTACAGAGACCTATGGGAAGTTATCAAGGGAAGGAAAAAGATTTCTAACGAAGAAATCTACTCAGACTTGAATTTATCGGAAACAAAAGATAAAAAGAGAGTCCGTAACTTCTTTACAAACCTTGAACAAAAACTAAAGGATAAGTTTCCTTTCATGCGAATTGATTTGGGGATATACCAACTATCTTTTTTCGGTTCTCTTGTTTGGAAAAGATATAATGACCGGTATATGGCAAAAAGCGCTTCAGAAGAAGCAATGCATGAGCCAATAATCAACAAAGAGGAGAAAAAGGAAGAGCCAAGAAAGACTTCCATGCCCTCTCTCAATAAATACCTCAGCAATGAAGATAAAGAACTCATCTATGGAAAAGAAGGGAAGTAGTGTGCTCTCGGAAGATCAAAAGAAACGAGTTATTGCAGAAACGCAGAAATTCTTGGAAACAACAGCTGAGTTTTTAGGAAAAGAATCCGAGCTACACAACTGCGAGAAAAACATCAAGACAAATACCGAAAAGTTGTCAAGAGTTGCCGAAGAAGAACGACAAATGGACGCCGCGATGGAAGTTCTTTATGGTGAAGTGAAAAAAGAAGCGGAGACTAGAAAAATCAAAGAAGAAATCGAGGCACTGCAAAAAGATTGGGAAATACTGAGCAAGGAATTGGATCAGCTAAGGACAGACCTCTTAGAACAATTGCGCAACCTACCAATCCCAGTCAACTTGGAGGAACCAAAAAAAGAAGAATCGAGTATGATTTTCAGCTTTTTTGACGAGGCAAAGCTTGGAGAGGAAGGGGTCACAGTCATGTGCAAATTGTTAAGACAGGAACCTCCTCTTAGCTTCTCAGATATGACTTTCTTGCCTGACAAAATCATTGTTAAGAATGCCTCAGAAAAGCAAGAGGCGCTACCAAAACTCATTGAAGGAATCAAGAGTTTCAGAATGCGAGTTGATGACCTCCTCAAATCTTACGAGCAAATTGACGAAATGGTTGAAAGAGTTCGGAAATCCGAGCTTTACTCGGGAGTTCTCATAATTCTTTCAAAGAAAGGCAAGCTATCATCCGACGCAATTGCAAAAACTCTTAACATGGATAAACGAAAAATCTACGACACATGCTACAACTTAACCAGAAGCAATTGGAGCCCGAACCCCATCAGAAGCAGTCCATCAGGTGAATGGGAGCTCACCCTTCCCGGAGAGATTCTCGTCAATCGCCTTATTCAAAAATATGGCGAATCTGATTATAAAGAGAATGTTGAAGCTGGAATTGAGCAGTAATCAAGGAAAAATGGAGGTGTGAATATGGAGAAAGATGAGCGCATAAGGAAAATTGAAGAAGACGTTAAAGATTTGATTAAGACCCAAAATGAGATAGAAGTAACTAGAGTCTTATTGGTGACAGCTAGAAGGAAATTAGAGGAAACTAAGACTCATTTGGAACTCTACTCAAGACTTGAGAAAACATCAGGTGTTAAGATTTACCCTTTAACTCAAACAACTTCCAGCGAAGACCCATTGGCTCTTGAGCAGAAACTAGGTGGCCTTCTTAGAAAAGAGGCAGAGTTGAAAGAGCAAATACTAATTTCACTTTCGGACGAGTCAAGATTTCCTTTTGGAATAGAAGAGCCAACCAAACGGAATGAGGATACAATATTCCCGATAAGAAAGAATTTCCAAATGGAGGGCGACATTCTGAAAACTGTTTTCGATCTTGCAGATGCGAATTACCCCGCTAGATTCGACAATGTAGTTATCGATGCATTGGGCATAACGGTCGAAAAAGAAGACACACTGGACGCCGTAAACAAAGCAGCTCATGCATTAGAAACGCTTAGAACAACCGCAAGAACTTTCTCGGAGATTCTGTTTGATGAAAACAAGTTGCGGAATCTGTGTGAAATAATTCACTCAAGCAAGAAATCTTACAGGCCAATAGTTGAGGAAATTGGAGAAAACTATCCAAATCCAGTGTCAACAAAAGGAATTGCAGGAAAAAGAAGCATGCAAGTCAAAGCGGTTGCAAGCATTACTAACATGCTTAGCCAAGGCAAAAACTGGTCAGGCAAGTGCTCAATCTTGAAGAAGCTTGCGGAAAGCAATTTCGCGTTTAATAGTCTTGGAAAAGCAATCTGGAATTGTTACCAACGACTCTATGAAATTCCTCAGAGACCTGAACAACGCAACTCTGAAGAAAAACAAAGAAATCTTCTTAATTTTTCTGAGTCTTGATTGAGTAGCGCTTCTTATGTCTTTGTTGTGTATTTTTGGTGTAGGGTTTCGATTTTTTGTTTTGTTATGTTGCCTCTGTGCGGTCTGAAACCTCCTGCAAAGCCTTTTGGAATGTGCAGAAGCTCATGTATCAGAACTTTCTCCTTCTCATCTCGGCTGAGCTTATCGTAGCGTTCAGAAATCACTTCAATCAGGTAGCTTGAAGGTTTGCTTAATGCCTTTTGCCAAAGCTTCTCCAAGCTGTGGATTCTAGCCACCGTTCGCCTCGATTTGGAGCCCACGCTTCGGAAGCAGTAGATTCCGCCCAAGTCGATGTGGTTAAAGTCCAACTTAGCCACGATGCGTTCCACGAGTTCCTTGACATCATGCGCCTCAAAGTAGCGAATTGGCATGGACTATAGGATAACGCCGAGAGAAGATAAGTTCTTCCTAAACTAGCTGAAAGGAGAAGGCACTAAGGCAGTTGGCAACCTTCTTCTGAAAATATCTACAGCCACAAGTCGCATACAAACTTGTTGATGACACTATAGCGCAATTGGTCATCAACACGCACACACCCTACAACCCTCAAGTGAATATCAATAGTCTACCATTTCTATCATGGGCTGCCCGCAACATTCAGGATACTTGTCCGCGCAGGGTTCACTAGGCTTGCAACATTCCTCAAACTCAGCTCTCACTGTTCGACCACACTTCTTACAACGAAACGTGGGCATCCCCAAGTCTTCTTATCAGGGTTTAAGTCTCGGTATACGAAGCGTATTCAACAACAAAAGCATCGTTACCCCGTCGTCTCCAGTGGCAACCGCAAACCACAACGGAACCAAACCTGCAAAACCCAAGGCACCCAACAAAAGTTTAACGCCTAAAGAAACAGCAATATTCTGTTTAGCTATCTTAACAGCTAACCTGCTCAAGCGTTGCAGATAGGGAATTTTGCCTAATTCACTTTTAACCAAAACCACGTCAGCTGACTCTAAAGCTACGTCTACTCCACCGCTGCCCATAGCAATGCCGACATCCGAGGCTGCAAGAGCAGGAGCATCGTTTATTCCGTCTCCAACCATGGCTACTAAGCCCTGTCGCTGAGCCTTCAACTCACCCACAATCCTCAGCTTGTCTTCTGGAAGCAACTCAGCTCGAGTCTCGTTTACACCCAGTTGCTTTGACACTTCCTCAGCGATTTCTCTCTTGTCTCCAGTCAACACAACAGTGTGTGTTCCAGTGTTTTTCAAAGCCTTCACAGCATGTGAGGCGTCGCTCCTAACCTGGTCAACCAAACAGAAACTGGGTGGAGCACACTGGTCTATTGACACGTAAACCCTCGTGTGCTTCTCGTTTTCACCATTGAACAATCGCATATCGCAGCCTTGTTCTTTCATAAATTCCTCGTTACCCACGCACACACGGCAACCGTCAACGAAGCCTATGATGCCTTTTCCACTAATCTCCTCAACGTCGTTGACAACGCATCGACGGAATTCCAACCCCTGTTCAGTTGCCCTTCTCACGATACCTTCAGCCAACGGATGATTAGAATACTGATCCAAAGCAGCAGCGTAAGTCAGCGCCCGCTGATCGTTCGTCTGGTTCAAACAGTTGATTTCCCTCACCGCAGGCTGACCCAACGTGAGCGTACCCGTCTTATCAAACACAACGGTTTCCACCTTATCCATCTTTTCAACGTAGACGCCGCCCTTGATTATCACGCCTTTTCTCGCAGCCGTTGTTATTGCCATGAAAAAGGTCGCTGGAACCGACAAAATAAACGCGCTGGGACAAGAAACAACCAGAAGAATCAAGGAACGATAAATCCACGGCTCGAAAGGTCCCTTAACCACATAGGGCATGACGAAAGCCACAAAAACAGCTAAAGCAACAATAATAGGCACGTAAAAGCGGGCAAATCTATCAACGAGGCGCTCCATTGCAGCCTTTCTCTTTCTCGACTCCATCACCAACCTAGCTATGCGAGAAACCAAGGTTTCTCCCGTTTCCTTAGCAACCTGGATTTTCAAGACACCGTCGGAGTTCAGGGTGCCAGCAAACACGGCGTCGTCCTTTTTCCTCCAAATAGGCGTTGATTCACCTGTCACAAGCGATTGATCGACAAAAGAAGAGCCTTCCTTTACTACGCCGTCTAGCGGTATTCTTTCACCAGGCCTAACTAGAATGAAATCTCTGACCTTCACCTCTTTCACATTCACCGTTTTCTCGGAGCCGTCGACAATGACCGTTGCGTTCTCGGGCATGTACGTGGAAAGCTTCTCCACTGTTTTTCGAGCCCTGTCCTCAATGTAGTGTTCAAAGTGCTCAGCCAAAGAGTACAGCAAGAGCACGGTGGCAGCTTCAAACAGAAGCCCCAGATAAGTGGCACCCAACGCGGCAACAGACATCAGAAACTCAACTGAAAAATGCTTCTCAACTACTAGTTCTTTCAATCCCGTGTATCCGACGTAAACCGCAGCTAAAAGAACCACGACTGCATACAGGAGTTTTGAGGCGGTTGCCACTTCGTTTGTTAAAGGCAGATTAAAACCTAAAGGAATTCCACTAGCGAACCAATCGAGAAGCGTGGACAAAACCACAGTGATGGCTAGCGCCAAAGCAAGAAACAACCATGGCTTCCTTTCTTCGACTTCAAACTCGTCTTCGTCATGGGGCATCTCGAGTTTTTCCTGTGCAGTTGAGTCAAAATGAAGACGTGCAGCTTAATTGATATTAACTTAGTGCTAAAACTTAGGCAAATAATATTAACAAACTAATACAAATATAGAGTTAAATTAATATTAGGAGCTAATTGTCAATGACTGTTGTCAGCATAACGTTGCCGAGCGAACTCCTAAAAAAGTTCGACCAATTCATTAAAGCGAGAGGATACTACAGTCGGTCTGAGGCTTTCCGCGACGCCATAAGAAGCCTAATCGCCGAGGTTGAAGTAGCCAAACTCGAAACTGGAATCGTGGCTGCCACAATGATGATCACATGCGAATATGCGAGAAGGGACGTCGACCTCCGCATGAGCGAAGTACGGCATGAATTCGACGATATAGTTGTCGAAAACTTTCACAGACACATCGGCCAGCAATACTGCCTAGAAGTCTTCATCGCTGAAGGAAACTATCAGCGTGTGCTCGAATTAGTTGGGAGGATTCGTGGGATGAGGGGCATACAGGAGGTGAAAGCCTCTTTCATGCCTCTTAAAGCCTCAGCTCAGTCTTAACCGATACTAGTGGAAGAATGTCTTAGCCATATCGTAGAGTTCGGGCGGCACACTCTTTCGTTTACCCAACGCTTCTTTCAACGGCACGGAAACAACGTCGCAGGCTTGGAAACTAGCCATTTGCCCAAACCTTTTCTCTTTAATCAATTCAACTGCTTTAGTCGCTAGGCGCAGGGCTAAGATTCTGTCAAACGCCGTGGGTGAACCGCCTCGCTGCAAGTGTCCAAGAATCACCGACCTAGCCTCTAGACCAGTATTATCCTGAATGAGCTTCTCCAACACGCGGCTGATTCCACCCAGTCTGGGGTGACCGAACTCGTCTCTTTCCTGAGTGGCCACAATAATTCGCTCTTTTTCTTGAAGAACCTTGGCGCCTTCAGCCACCACTATAATACTGTAAACTTTGCCGTTTGCATGCCGATGTTTCAGCAACTCGTAAACTTGATTCAAACCCAAGGGCACTTCTGGGATAAGCGTCAGATTGGCGCCTCCAGCCAACCCTGCGTAGAGAGCAATCCACCCAGTGCTTCTGCCCATAACCTCTACTATTACTATTCTGTGATGAGCCTCAGCGGTTGTGCGTAGTCGGTCAATGGCGTCTGTGGCAATGGCTACAGCCGTGTCGAACCCTATGCTGTAATCGGTGCCTGAAATATCGTTGTCAATCGTTTTCGGAACACCCACAACATGCACACCCATCTCGTGAAGTTTTTGAGCCACCCCAAGAGTGTCTTCACCGCCCATTACGATTAAAGCGTCTATCTTGAGCTTTTTCATGTTCTCGATAACCCTCTTGGACCCGTTTTCTATCTTGAATGGGTTTGTTCGTGAGGTGTAGAGCACGACGCCTCCGCGGGAATGGATTTCTTCCACATTGTCAAGGGCTAGTGGCTGAGTGTCCAACTCCAGCAACCCAGCCCAACCTCTCTTTATGCCTACAACTTCTAACCTGAATTCGTTGGCTTTGGAAACCACTGCCTTGATTGCAGCGTTTAAGCCTGGAGCGTCCCCTCCGCCAGTCAACACTCCGATTTTCATGTTTTTTCTCGCCTGGTTTTGTTCTTTTGTGAATACTCTGTTTTTCATCTTTTAACCTTTTTTTTCTTGTTTTCGACAACATACTTGCAATATTGATTCAATATTCCGTGAGCTTATAGGCGTGAACCCGCAAACATCAGTTTAGGTGTGTTGCTTTGATGCTGAAAGTTGAGGACGTCATGGTTGAAAGCGTCATAACAGTGGACGCCGACTCCTCGGTGATGAAAGCCGTAAAACTCATGAACGAACACGAAATCGGCTGCTTGGTCGTGACGAGACGAGGAAGAGCCGTTGGCATAATCACTGAACGTGACTTGCTTAAGAGAGTTATATCTAAATCCAAAAATCCAAGCAGAACTAAAGTGCGTGAAATCATGACTAAGCCTCTAATTGCTGGGCAGCCTGACATGGACTTAGAAGACGCTACAAAGCTGATGTTTGAGAGAAAAATCAAGAAGTTACCCGTCGTTGAGCATGGGCGACTCTTGGGTTTGATAACTCTAACCGATGTGGCAAGGTTTCAACCTCAAATGATTAAGATACTCAAGAAGCTGTCTCATCAAGTTTCTGCACCCAAACGCATGAAGAAAGTTATGAACTACTACGTGATCTAGGTCAAGGCTGAAACAATAAAAAATTGGAAAATTGCCAGTTCAGCGGGTTAGTCATTTTTTCTTTGCAGTTGTTTTCATGCTGGCTATGAACTCGTTTATGGGTATGGCTGCCATGCTCATGATTTGAACGGTGCCTCTTGCGCCTAGTTCCATCGAAACCTTGGCGATTGTCTTGTTGTCCGGTGCTTCCACAACGTTGACGAAGTCGTATGGACCCAGCACTACGTATTGAGCCATGACTTTTGCGCCTAAAGCCTCGATTTCCCTGTTGACTTCTTGGATTCTTTCAGGTCGCTCTTTTACTGTTCTTCTTCCTTCGTCGGTGAGTGTGGAGAGCAGAATGTATGTTGGCATATTTTTATTCCTCATCAGATAGGTTTACTGGCGTTAGCCCTTTTCAGTTTTTCGCAACTCGTAGTGGACGAGATACTTGTTATTATTTTGAATAAAGGTAAATAACTAACATCACAATGAAATCATATAACTCCTCAAGGGTTGGACGGCGTGTAAAATGGGTTCTCTTCAACTCAAGCTGTTGAAAGAATTATTGGACCGCAACGGAATTCCGTATGAAGTTTCAGAGCACGCTCCCGTCTACACTTCGGAGGAGGCCGCGAGAATCAGGGGAGTTGAACTGAAAACTGGAGTTAAAGCTCTGGTTCTGAAGACTGAGAAAGGAAATTTTGTCATGGGGTTGGTTGCTGCCGACAGGAAAATAGACCTGAAAAAGTTGGCGAAGATTGTGAAGGCTAAGAAACTGCAGTTGGCTTCAGCTCAAGAGGTGCTGAAGATAACTGGCTGCGAGTTTGGCTCAGTGCATCCTTTTGGAAACCTCTTCAGCCTCCCCACATACTTGGACAGGTCTGTTTTGGAGAATGATATGGTGAACTTTAACGCTGGGATGCACACGGTTTCGATTCATATGAAGGCAAAAGACTTGGTTGAAGCGATTAGTCCAGTGGTTGAAGATTTTTCGAGAAAAGGTAAGCAAAAGTAATAATATGATATGAACATAAACAACACTAACAAGGAAGGCGAAATCTAAATTGCCCTATGATGTGGAGGTAACGGTTAAAAGCGTGAAGGGAGCATGCAACTTCGGCTGCAAAGTGGGTGATAAAGTGGTTTTTGACGGCAGAAAAGTCAAGGGAGACATCTGTTACAGCGCCTTGATGGCTATACTTCCTAAAGTCTATGCTTTCAGGTATGGTGCGGAGTTTCCATGGGCGAAAAACAAGGACGTCATCCAGAATGTTTGTCCAGACCCAGAAAACCCAGTGGTGTTTGAGATAAGGAGAATCAGAAAATAGCGAGCCTCGTAAAACGTTTTTTATGAATCTTTTTCTTTCTTTGTTTTTTGTTTGTCAATGCAGTCGAGGTATTCGTTTGTGACTTTTTCTATGTTCCATTCGAAGCCTTGATCAGCGATAGCCGCGTTGAACGAGTTGATGAGTCTCTCAACTGTGATTCTTGCGAAGATTAAGAAGACTACGGTTGGGACGATGCCTGCAAAAATGATGTTCACTGGAAAATGCAGAGCAACGAGTAAGAAGAGGCTTAGGAAAAACTCTAGGATGAGGAACACCGGCACGACTATGGTCCAAAAGATGCCTGGTGAGATTTCTGGAAAAGAGTCTAAGCTGGGCTTGGGCAGTTTCAGAATAATCCTATACGCAAGTGGCAGTTTCTTTCTGTCAATTTTTTCCAATCGTGCTCTCTCACGGTTCATGTGGGCATTGTGATGTATGTTTTGTTATCTTAACAGATATAGATAAGTTTTAACATAGAAGTAACCCCAATCTCGTGAAGTTGTGAGGGCTGGTAGTTCAGTTTGGTATGAACGCCTGACTTGCACTCAGGAGGTCGGGGGTTCAAATCCCCCCCAGTCCACCAAATTGTTTATATTTGTTGCTTACAATATTTGATTTGGTGATTTCGGTGGAAGTGGAGGTAAAAACGATTGATAACCAAGGAAGAATAATTTTACCAAAATCATGGCGAGATAGGTATTTGAAAGGAAAAAAGGCGATTGTTGTGTTCAAAGATGATTTGGTTGAGATCAGACCATTTGAAAAATCTGACTTGACGAAGTATTTTGATAGGGTAGAGACTGATGTGAAGTCAGACTTCTCTGATTGGCATAAAATTCGCAAAGAGTTACGGAGAAGTTAACGTTGACTGTGGCATTCGCGGACGCAAGCGTGTTTATCTATGCTTTTTTGAAACCGAAAAGGAAGTTACAGCCCCACGAAGCGAGTATCAAGGATGCCGCAAAGAAAATTGTGTCTAGGATAAATGAAGGCGAAGAAGTAGCAATGTCTGTTGTTCACTTCAGTGAAGTGTGCAATGTTCTCGAAGACTATCTTCCACTTGAGGAGGCATTAGAAATAGAAAGAGGTCTGCTTTTTAGAGATAACATCATAATCCAGGAAGTGTCTGAGGAAGACTACTTAGCAGCTTTGCTTACAGCAGAAGACCACAGAGTCGGAGCCAACGATGCCCTTGCTTACGTGCTGATGAAAGAAACAGGACTGCGTAAAATTTATTCGTTTGATAAAGACTTTGACGCCTTCACGGGCATCAAGAGAATCGTTGAATAGAAAGCTTTTCTATTTGCTTAGGTAACCTCGATAGTTCAGTTTGGTATGAACGCCTGACTTGCACTCAGGAGGTCGGGGGGTCAAATCCCCCGGCTCACTCATTGTTTCTTGTCTTCTACGCTGATTAGGTGTCCACCGAAGGCTACTGCCCAGAGCATGATTGGGTAGGCAATCATACGTTCCATGCCTCCCTTTCCTAAGCCAAGATAATTGCCTGTCACGAACAGAACGAGGGCGACGAGAGCAACCAGGCCCATGACTACCGAGACATAGTTCAGAGGAGGTTTCTCCAACCTGTAAGCGGCGATAGCTGAAAGCCCGCCAAAAAGGAAAGCAATGAGTGACACGATGGCATGTATGACTCCATAGTTTTCTGGAAACACGCCTACTCCTATCGCGCCGATCCCCCCAATGAAAAACAGAATCGGTATGATTCCTCGTCCGTAGGCAAGCATGATAAAGTATGCGCCCAAAACAGCCAAAAGACCAAACAAGAAGACCGAGGTGTTGAAGACGAGTGCAGACGGGCCTACGCCCAAGTCGCTTATGTAATTGTCTCTTGTGCTGTAGCCACTGTACAATGCCTCAGCCACAATCATGCCAACTATGAACTGTGTGGCTCCAACAAGAATCAATGACCCAGCAGACTTTCTGAACCTGTTGACCATGCTTAGCGGTTATGCGTGAAGATTTCTTATGAGTTTCGGTCCACTGCCTCCCTCAAGGTTTCTAAGGCTTTTGTAAGGTTTGACCCGTCGGGGTTTATGTTGCCTAGACCAAGCCTCATCATACTCGATTTTGTCAGCTTGTAATCGTTTTTGAATAGGAAGAATGCTCCTGGCACAGTCGCTAAACTATAATTTGGTATGGCGTGTCGATTCGTCCAGCTATAAGTATCTTCTACTGGTATTTTCACCCAGTAGGTTATCCCTACCCTGTTCGGAAAATATTCAAAGCCTTTCTCGTTCAGCCATTTTTCTGTCTCTTTCTTCAGCGGCGTCCATTCTTGTTTGTGCCTTTCTAAGGCTGCAGCGCCTTCTGTTAACAGCTTTGCTGTGATGATTTCAACGATGTTTGAGCTCGTGCCAACAGTGTTTAACACGTCCACATAAAGCTCATCGACAACTTCCTTCTCAGCTATCACTATGCCAGCTCTTAATCCGCCCAGCCCATAAGCCTTCGTAAAACTAGTCGTTGCCACGCCCCACTCTGGGTCAACAGAGAAAACAGTTGGGATGGCGTTTCGATTGAATTCAGCGTATACTTCATCGCACAACACGTAAAACTCGTGCTCGCTGGCTACAGTCATTATCTCTCTCAACTCGTTTCTGTCAGACACTGCCCCGCTTGGTGTGTGAGAATTCGTCAGCACAAGTAGCCCAGTCTTTTCCGAAACAACCTTCTGAAGCCTGTCCGCGTCAAGCCTGTAAGCTTCTGTCTCCTTCCTCTCCAGTCTTTTCACGATTGGAAAGTTCTCTTGCACCTGCCGCAGCAACGGCTCATACGTTGGATACTCAACAACCGCCTCGTTTTTCTTCACGTTTTTCTCTGCCAAACACCTGATTACCCGCGCGTTTTGACCGGATGCGCCCTCGCTCAAAACAAAAATGTTTTCAGACTTCACTCTGTACCTTTTGGCTAAGAGCTGAGCAGCTTCAGGGTTGCCTTGCGTGTAATTGATGCTCAAGTCAACTTCGCCTAACAACAGATTGTGTTTGAAGCAGCTTAGACCGCTCGAACGGAAATCGTATTTAACCTGCGGCACATGGATATACCAGTCGAGATACAGTGATGGATGCTTCATGTGAGACGCCTTGCCATAAAACTACGATGGGTTTAACGCTTTTTTCTTTCCGTTTTGTTCGTTTTTGTTGTGGCTTCGTGTGTGCGGTTCTATTCTCACCTTTATTTCTGTTACCTCATCGAATTCCTGCTTCACCTGTTCCTCTATTTTGGTTGCTATCTGGTCAGCTTCCTTCACTGTCATGTCGGCGTCAACAACCACGTGCATGTCTCCCATGAGGTAGGGTCCAAGCTTTCGCATGCGGATGCTGTGCGCCTCTTTAACATGTCTAACACTTTTAGCTATGTTCTCGATGTCTAAGAGGATGTCTGTGCACTGGCAGGCGTCCATCAAAACCAACGAAGCCTCCTTTATTATTGTATAAGCCACAGTGAAGACAAACAAAGCGATTATTATTCCCGCTATGCCATCCGTCTGAACAATGCCAAAATATTTGCTAAATGCTATGCCAAAAAAAGCAGTTAAAGACGTAAGCACATCCTTAACCGAGTTGAACGCGTCTGTCTTAAGTGCCAGAGAATCATACCTCTTAGCCGCTCGAGTTTTAAATAAAAATTGAACCAAAGCTATAGCGGTTGCCACCAAAGCCACAGCTATGGCTACCTCAGCATGCACAATTTCAGTGGGAGACAAAAACTCCAAGTAAGACTCGTAGAGAATTGCTCCACCCAACACAATCATGAAAAAAGCAGCGATGATGCTGCTAAAAGTTTCAACTCGATAGTAACCAAAATGAAACCTGCCATCGGGCGCCTTTCCCGATAAACGCAGACCAGTCCAAACGATTAGAGAAACCACCGCGTCCGCGAAGGATTGGACACCGTCAGCGATTAACGCCACGCTGAAAGAGAAAACGCCCACAAGAACCTCGACTACACCCACTAACACAAGGATAACAAACGATATCTTTGCAATTCTTCCGCCCTTAGCCAGCTTGCTCTGTTGCAATCTTATTCAGTCTCGATCCCGAGACAAGGAGGTTTCAGATATTAAATTATACGAGTACCATTTGAATTATCTGTTGCAATGCCTATTTAGAGGTTTTGAACCAGATGAACATGACGCATAGGGGTCTGTTCCGAAAAATGTCCTCACACCAACACGTGGTCAGACTGGGACGGCGACATCATCCCCCAAAGACTCTAAGGAATCCCCAATATTTCAGTGTTGCTTAGAATTGAAACGTAGGGTCGGTGCTGAAAGCATTTTTACAACAATTCTGAAAGAAGCTATTACATCAGAACAGCATAACTGCGGGGAACCAAAGTTAAGCACAATAAATCACTCTGCTATAACCTCCCCTTAAAAGGAGAACGGTTGGCTCTGATTTTCCTTCAAAAATAGCCATGAGGAAACTATCTTATAAGGACATCTAGAGAGTTATTGTATGGTGAAATATTGAGCGAGGCTAAACTGGTGAAGTGCAGAAAGTGTGGAAAACCCTTAGGTTACATAACCGTGGCAGGAAAGGCTTTACGCTTCTGGCTTCCTCTTCAGAACGTGAAAATTATCGGTATTTGCTTCGAATGTTTCCAGAAGGATGCCGTTTAGAAATCAGAACCATAGGTTCGAGGTTCTACTTAAATTACTGATGCTCACCGAAAAAATCTTCTTTAGGCTTTTTCGTTTTAGGGTATAAATTGAATACTTTTCAACTTAGATGCTTTTTTTGCCTAGTGCCTTCAAACTTCCAGAGACTCTCAAAACATGAATCGCTGCAGGCTGATTGCCTATTTTTGTTATTGAAGCAATAGCAGCCTTAACCATGGGCAATGCCTTGTGAGAGCAACGCAGAACCGCATGATTTGTGTCTTTATCAAACCTAACCAAATAAAGTCCTGCCTGACTTGCGCCTACCTCACCGAACAAACGCAAGACAGCACTCCAAACTGCATCGAAAACCATCTTATAGTCAAGCGAACTATCTGCACATTCCACCTTTAAGGCGAGATAACGTCTCCTCACATACCTAGTCAACGACTTTCCTTCTCCCTTAATATGCGGATACCTGGGGCCACATAACCTGGGCTTTGTTTCATCCTGTTCCGTTCAACTACGCCCACAGGATTCTTAGACAACGCTTCAAGAGCATGCGACGCATCCATCTCAAAGAGTAGAGTCAGCGAAGCGTAGTCTTGAGGTTTCCGCAAAAGCAAAGCATCCGTAGCCCCACTCGAAATCACCACTGGAACTCCAAACTTCTTTGCTGTGTTCAATTCTCTGCGCAAACACGAAAAGAGACTAACACGAGAAAAACCTTCTAAGCTGAGAACTTCCGCCATATCAACCTCGAGCGCAGCTGAAGACTTTGAAGCCAACTCTGCTTCAGCCCAATCAAAGAGACGCTTCCGTGGCTCCAAACTTCTGAAAGAGAGCAAGTCTACTCGCCTGTCTTTGGCGGCTTGTCTAGCCAGAGGCTTAGAACTGCACAAAACTGACACAACTTCAAACCTGCGCCTAAACTGCCGCAGACTACTGAGCAACTCACCCAAACTTTTCGGTGCTAGGTCTAGCCTAGTCACTAAATCTAAACCAAACTCTCCACAGACTTGACGCAGTAAGTCAATAACATCTTGCTTCGTGTTGATAGGAAACGGCACACCAATCTGGCTGTAACCAAGCTCAGAAGATTCCGCAATCATTTTCTTTGTCTGTTCCAAATCCCTCAAAGGAACGCACAGATGCAGATCAGAGAACTTCATCTTGGAAACATCCTGATTTCACGACAAATCTCCACGACATCTTCAAGCCTGTTTTTCTTGAACCGTAGCCGAACACGAATGGGATCAGCAGTTGCTAGTTTGAATGAGCCTTCATATGCAACTTGTTTGTCCAAGCGGATGTAGAGGCTGCCTTTCTCCAAATGCAATGCAATATTGTTCAATAATGCTTCCTTGTCCAAGGCGCTGAGGTTCGCTACTAGGTTTTCGACCACCGTCTTCACGATGTTTTTATCCTTAATCTTCGATTCAAACAGCAGTATCGGATTGCCGTGATGGCCACGCATGCTGCTTTTTTTGAAAACAATATCTTCGGCATGTGCTTGGGGCAGAAGGTGTTTCACAGCTTCTAACACCTTATCCTCGTCTTCTGTTGCGTGGGCGAAGAGGCTGATGTCCACGTAAGCGATTGGCAACGCCTTAGACAAAACTGCACACACTCTTTTTTGTCTAGTTTATTTTTTGCGCAGAAACTGCTTAAGAGTCTTCACGTTCTCTGGTCTTTTTGTTTTTCTTCTCTTGTCAATTTGCAAGCGCAGTTTTAGTGCTTGGTGAAAGTCGAGTCCTACTTCTTTTAGCTCGTCTCTGCTGAAGCCTCTTCCTCTGCGGGTCTTGCCGAATTTTTTCACAACTGTTGCTTGTGCGCTCATAATTTTGTCAACTGAGATTTACTGATTTCAACTCTTAATTTAAAATTATCTAGAGAAACACCACAAAATTATTAAACTAGTTTCGTGTGCATGCAGTATTTGTAAAAGTGAGGTATTGAAGCACAGGGATGATTCCGAAAGAGTTTTTCACAACGAGCGGCAAAGCCGTTAGCCCTGTATCTGAACTCAACGCTTTCGACCTCGCTCTGAAGAAAGCGGGCATCGCTCAGTGCAACCTTGTCTGCGTAAGTTCAATTCTTCCCAAAGACTGCAAACAAATCGAAAAGCACAACATCGACGCGGGGGCTGTCACTTTCTCCGTCTTAGCTAGAATGGACGGAGACGAAGGCACAACCATAGGCGCAGGCATCGCTTGGACATGGGCAAAAAGCAAAAAATACGGCTTAGTTGCAGAAGCTCACGGTTTCATGGACAAGAAAGCAGTTGAAGAGACGTTAGAGTGGAAAATCAGAGAAATGGCAAAGATAAGAGGAATACAAATCGGCCCCATAGAGAAGCGCGTTGAAATCTTGAGAGTGCCAATGGACAATTACGGTTGCGTTATATCCGCTCTGGTTTATCGACCCTAAAAAACTTTAACAGTTGCACACTTTCCCATTTTCTTTTTTGGTCTTTTCTCAGTTTGCTCTACGGCTTGGTCTAACCTTTTCTGCGCCTCTACCCTTATGGTGAAGTCCGCGGGTTTCTTTGCCTGCGCTGGTTAATCCTCGGAAAACCCTGCCATGATGAGCATTCTTGCTAATCCAGTTGATGCTTTTATCAGACTTGATAACAGGGTGACTAGGGTCAACCATAATCACTTCAAACCATTTGTAAAGGCCGTCTTCCCAAACCCAATAGGAATTTAGTACTTCTAGGTTGGGAAACTTGCGCGCAGCTCTTTCTTCAGCTATCAACTGCAAGCTTTTGGCAGGTTTGAGTTTGGCAACCCCCATACGTTTCTGTCTGCGGCCTGCTTTTGGTCTTTCCCGTTTTCTTCCTCCTCTTCTCACTCGAGTCCTCACTATTACAAAGCCTTGCTTGGCCTTGTATCCGAGTTTGCGGGCGCGGTCTAAGCGGATAGGTCGCTCAACCCTAACTATGGCTGGTTGCCTTCGCCACTCAATCACTCGCTGTTTCATTAATTCTTTTACAAAAGAGGCTTCTGGCTTGTTCCACGCCTCGGCAACGTACTTGTAAGCCATACTCTAACATTCAGCTCCTGTTTACAGTTCAACCTTTATGGGTTACATCCCAACGGACATCGTATCCGTACACAGCTTGTAGCCAAATGCGGCGAAAACACTAATAAACCTTTTTCAGACTCGCCTTTCAAGCTCACTAGGACACAGAGACCTTCTCTACTCCTTTGACTTTCAATAGTTTCGGGATGAGCTCGCCTGGAATTTTTGACTCAGCTATAAGTGTTAGCTTCGGTTCGGGTGAGAGTTCAGGATCGTCAACTATCGCTTGTCTTATGCTTATGCCTTTTTCAGTCAAAATGGCAGCAGATCTAGCTAGTATGCCGGGGATTCTGGCGTTTGTGGGTGTGATTTCCACTACTCCTAGGTTGAGGTGTTTCGCAATGCCCTTCAGAGAATGCCCAGCTGAACGAATTCCCGCAAAAATCTCTTTCAACTCACTGCTTTTTTCAATGGCTTTCACTGTCTCAGCGACAGTCCTTCTGTCAACTCCTGCAACACGTCCTATTCTCACAGGAGGAATCTCTATTTCGTTGCAGAAAATTCTCCCACTCTGTACACTTAGACCATTTTCTATCAAAGCCTTGGCTACATTCAAGCGCTCAGGATAGCCTTCGAGGCGATCAACAACCTTTTTCCATATTGAAGACAGATTCAACGCCTCTAAATGTACAATTGTGTACACGAAAGATATAAATTTAACCTTTAAGTCTAATTATGTACAGAGCCGCCGCTCAACAAAACCAACCAGAAAGGTGAAATAACGATTTGGCAAATTCAAGCAAAATAAATGAACACGCTGTTTTGCTTCCACCCGATGAAATACCCACCTCTTGGTACAACATTCAGGCGGATTTACCTGAGCGTTTACCGCCTCCATTAGACCCTAAGTCGCTTGAACCAGTTGACCCTGCTATGTTGAAGCGCATTTTTGCCAAGGAGCTAATTCGTCAAGAAGTTTCTTCAGAGCGTTTCATAAAGATTCCCGATGAGGTTCTCGATGCTTATCTACGTCTTCCGAGACCTACACCGTTGATTAGGGCTAAGCGTCTGGAAGCTTTTTTGAAAACTCCAGCTCAAATCTACTACAAGTGCGAGTACTTAAGCCCACCAGGAAGCCACAAACCCAACACCGCCATAGCACAAGCGTATTACAACAAAGCGCAAGGTATAGAGCGTTTAGTCAGTGAAACAGGAGCTGGCCAATGGGGAACCGCCTTAGCGATGGCAAGCTCCCTTTTTAGGCTGAAGTGTCGCCTTTACATGGTGCGGGTGAGTTATCAGCAGAAGCCTGGACGCCGAACAATGGCTGAAATTTACGGCGCCGAAATCTTTCCCTCTCCAAGCGACAAGACAGAGTTTGGAAAAAAACTGTTGAAAGAGAATCCTAACAATCCCGGAACTTTAGGCATCGCAATCAGTGAGGCACTTGAAGACACGCTCTCTGACGAAAAAACAAGATACTGCCTAGGCTCCGTGTTGAATCATGTCTTGATGCATCAGACCATAATTGGACTAGAAGCTAAAAAACAGTTTGAAATGATCGACGTTTACCCCGATGTCGTGTGCGGCTGCGTCGGTGGCGGCTCCAACTACTCTGGCTTCAGCTACCCCTTCATCATGGACAAGTTACAGCACAAAGTGGATTCGCCAGAGTTTGTTGCCTGCGAAGCTAAAGCTGTGCCCCACACAACAAGAGGCACATACACGTATGGCTTCGGCGACACGGCTCAAATAACACCTCTTTTGAAGATGCTCACCTTAGGTCACGAGTATGCGTGTCCACCTATTCATGCAGGTGGGCTGCGCTACCACGGAATGGCACCATCGATTTCATACCTGATTCAAACGGGTCACATGCGCTCTGTCGCCTATCATCAAACCGAAGTGTTCGAAGCAGCACGAATCTTGGCTCAATCCGAAGGAATGATAACGGCGCCAGAGTCAGCACACAACGTGAAATACGCTATTGACGCAGCTTTGGAGTGCAAGCGCACGGGAGAAAAGAAAGTAATAGCCTTCAACAACTGCGGACACGGGTTGCTAGACCTATCGGCTTATGAGAGCTTCTTGGCTGGAAAGCTGCAAGACTTCGAGCCAGTGAAGATTAAGGTTCCAAAATACGTGAACTGAAGTTTGCCTACTCTCTCTCCTTTCTCCTCTTTTCTGCTTCTTACCTACTAGAACAGCTCTCTTGACGAGTAGGGTGCCGCTTGTGCCTTCCCATTTTTTTTCTGTTTCAACTAACTGAATTCTTTTCTTGAAGAAAGAAGCGTCTAAAACTAGGGTTTCGTATTCGCCTCCTTCGCCAACTAGCGAGACTTGAAACTTCCTATTTAACTCGTTTAGGTCTTTGATTGCTGATTCGTCGATTTTTCTTCCCAACCAGTTAGGAGTGAACCCATGAGCGTAGACACCCACGATTATGGTTTCCATTTTCAACGCAATTATTTCTTTGAGCAGTTTAAGCGGCTCTTCATGCCAGAGAGGCGCAATATGCCCTAAACCGAGATTGTTGCAGACTTCGTCGATGCGCTTTTTTTGGTATTGAGAGGATATGCCGCCCGAAACCACAGCGTCAACATCAAGTTGTGCAAGCAGCTTCTTCAAATCCTCAAGCTCAGCCTCTTTAACGCCTGTAGTTGGAGCCTTCACAAGGGGGATATCCACTGCCTCGGCGAATAGGTCTGCAAGGTGAATGTTGGGATAATGAAACATCCAACTGTCAGCTCGCTTAGTGGTCATGGTGACCAGATACTTAATGTCATATCCTCTTTCTAACGCTCGATACAAGGCAAAGGCTGAGTCTTTTCCGCCTGTGACTAGGACCGCTGCACGCAAAGGATATCCCTGAATTATTAGAAAGGGACGTTTTAGTTAATAAGGAGGCATCGATTTCTTGCTAATATAGTTCGGATAGAATTGTTTTTATAATTATCAGAAAAATCCAAAAACTTAAAAGGCGATGCTGTAGATAAACAAGTAGGCGCTTAGAGAGAAGGAGAGCCGCATGAACCTAAATCAAGTATACATCACCAACTGCTCTTTTTCTCAATATAGGAAGCGCCAACAAGCTAACAAAAATTAGGAAGAAAGAGAAAATGAAGAAAAATCTTGGGATGAAACTGTTTGCATTGGCGTTTCTAACGGTTCTAGTATTTTCCTCTATGCCACGTTCTGTTGAAGCTGGGCGTCCACGTGGTGGCGGAAACCTCTTTTACAAATACACAGGCAAAATTGTGACAAACGTAGCATTTGGACTTTGGAGCCCTTGGAAATGGACAAGTGAGTGGCTTATATGTCCAAACGGTCTATGGTCGTTTGATTACACCCGCTACCGCACAGTAACAAAGACCTATTGGCTAGGAGACAGATGGTTTGGTTGGGCTTGGATTGACAACAACATAGTCTTTTATGAAGACTGGAAGAACCTTCGAGGACCATTCATCTACACAATAATACAGAGGCAAATGAAACAGGTATACTGGTTTGACCCATTCAGATATGATCCACGGTTTCCATGGGCAGTTCAACAGTTCTTCTATCGTGATTCGCTGTTGTGGGCGGATTGGACTGGACTTAATGGAGTGATAGACCCAGGCACCGGCGTTCCTCTGCAGTCCCATAGAGTTTACTTCGACGAAGTCTTGTACTACGAAGATGGTCCTCATCAACCTGACGGCACTGACGCTATGGTCATTGAATTAGCCCAATACCCCGCTGGACAACATATGATAAGGGTTGAAGGCACTTGGGCGAACGGCACTGTAACTCCACAGTTCCTCATGGTCCCAATACTGACCGGAGACTACCTACAACTAACAATCGGTGATCCCGACTTTGACATCATACCAGGTATGCGAAACAGATTCCCAAATGCCCTTCAGGTGACCAACAACTTCGACGAGGACAGAGCAGTCTACTTTACCGCACAGGCAAGAGGAGGCGATTTCATGTTGGATAGCTTCTTCGACATCACATACCAAATAGACATACCCGGCAACGGAACAGTTGTGCCCGCAGGCACAACAGCGTTCTTCGATGTTTTCGTCGATGCTGCACCTCACGCACGTCCTAGTGATATCATCGAGATCGAAATACTAGCTATGGACCTAACGGGTATTGGTGCCCTAACGCGACCACAAGGTGACCCA